>Ga0299913_10002526_pt1 | contig 14491 bp, 11 predicted proteins | sample RVTome_9_FD_201360 | JGI IMG/M metagenome (GOLD analysis project Ga0299913, IMG submission 201360) | Soil microbial communities from uranium-contaminated site in the Upper Colorado River Basin, Wyoming, United States - RVT155D38 (version 2) ... | reverse complement strand
TTCCAGGCGGACGCGCTCACGTTCGAGCCGCGGGCGGAGGACGACCCCCGGTCGATCGCCTCGCTCTCGGACGCGCTCTCGGCGTCCAGGGCGAACGTCTGGCGCTACCCGCCCGGGGCGCGCGGACGGCGCCACAGCGACCGCGGCCAGGAGGAGGTCTTCGTCGTCCTCGAAGGAACCCTGACGGTCGACCTGGGGGAGCCGCCGGAGCGATACTCGGTGCCGCGCGGCGGCGTCGTCGTCGTCGAGCGCGGCACGATCCTCCAGCTCCGGAACGCCCGCGACGAGGAGCTCGTCCTCTTCATCTACGGCGCGCCGCCGGAGACCGGCCAGGCCGAGTTCTTCGACCCGGTTCCCTAGCCCGGCTTGGGCCGCGCGTCGTCACAGTTTCGGCACAGAACCGTTTCCCACCGGTGCGTCATCGGGCGGTACGCTGGGAGCGGGTGGTGGGCCGGGGTGCCCCGAGACTGACGCGAGACGGGACGCCCGGCTCGCGGGCCCGGCCGGGCGCTAGACGGACGCAGGCTCTCGCGCCGAGGCCTTCGCGAAGACCAGCTCGCCGTCCGCGACGTCCACCCGGATCGCGTCGCCCTCGGCGAACTCGCCCTCCAGGAGCCGCAGCGCCAGCGGGTTCTCCACCAGGCGCTGGAGCGCGCGCTTGAGCGGGCGTGCCCCGTAGGTGGGATCCCAGCCGGCCTCGGCCAGGTGCTCCTTGGCCACGTCCGTCAGCTCGAGCCCGAGGCCCCGCTCGGCGAGGCGGGCGCGCAGGCGCTCCAGCTGGAGCTCGACGATCTCGCCCAGCTGCTCGCGCGTGAGCGGCTCGAACTCGACGATCTCGTCGATCCGGTTGAGGAACTCCGGCCGGAAGACCTCCCGCATCTGCTCGGCCGAGCGGAGGTTCGAGGTCATGATGATCACGGTGTTGCGGAAGTCGACCGTGCGGCCCTGACCGTCGGTGAGGCGGCCGTCGTCGAGGATCTGGAGGAGGACGTCGAAGACCTCGGCGTGCGCCTTCTCGATCTCGTCGAGGAGGACGACGGAGTAGGGGCGGCGGCGGACGGCCTCGGTCAGCTGGCCGCCCTCCTCGTAGCCGACGTAGCCGGGCGGAGCGCCGACGAGGCGCGCGACCGTGTGCCGCTCTTGGTACTCGGACATGTCCAGGCGGACCAGGGCGCGCTCGTCGTCGAACATGAACTCGGCGAGAGCTCGCGCTAGCTCGGTCTTCCCCACGCCCGTCGGGCCGAGGAAGACGAACGAGCCGATCGGGCGGTTGGGGTCCTGCAGGCCGGTGCGGGCCCGGCGGAGCGCGTTGGCGACCGCCTCGACGGCCTCCTTCTGGCCGACGACCCGCCGGTGGAGGCGCTCCTCCATGTGGATGAGCTTCTCCGTCTCGCCCTCGAGCAGGCGCGCGACGGGGATGCCCGTCCAGCGCGCGACGACCGCGGCGACGTCGTCCTCGTCGACCTCCTCCTTCACCATCGGCTCGAACTCCTGCTCCTCGCGCTCGGCCAGCTCGGCCTCGAGCGCGGGCAGCTCGCCGTAGCGGATCTCGGCGACGCGCTGCAGGTCGCCGGCGCGCTCGGCGCGCTCGGCCTCCATGCGAAGGTCGTCGATCCGCTGCGTGATCTCGCCGACGCGGTCGAGCTGCTCCTTCTCCTTCGCCCAGCGGGCGGCCAGCTCGTCACGGTGCGCCTTGGCGTCGGCGAGCTCGCGCTCGACCGGCTCGCGCACGTCCTTCGACTCCTTGGCCATGGCGGCCAGCTCGATCTCGAGCTGGCGGACGCGGCGCTCGGCCTCGTCCAGCTCGAGCGGCGAGGAGTCGATCTCCATGCGCAGCCGCGAGGCGCCCTCGTCCACGAGGTCGATCGCCTTGTCGGGAAGGAAGCGGTCGGCGATGTAGCGGTCGGAGAGCACGGCCGCGGCGACAAGCGCGGCGTCGCGGATGCGGACGCCGTGGTGGGCCTCGTAGCGCTCCTTCAGGCCGCGGAGGATGGCAATCGTGTCCGCGACGGAGGGCTCGCCGACGAAGATCGGCTGAAAGCGGCGCTCGAGGGCGGCGTCCTTCTCGATGTGCTTTCTGTACTCGTCGAGCGTCGTCGCGCCGACGGCGCGGAGCTCGCCTCGCGCGAGCATCGGCTTCAGCATGTTCGCCGCGTCGACCGCGCCCTCGGCGGCGCCAGCGCCGACGATCGTGTGCAGCTCGTCGATGAAGAGGACGATCTCGCCCTCCGATTCCTTGATCTCGGTGAGCACGGCCTTCAGCCGTTCCTCGAACTCGCCCCGGTACTTGGAGCCGGCCAGGAGCGCGCCGATGTCGAGCGCCCAGACGCGCTTGCCCTTCAAGCCCTCGGGGACGTCGCCGGCGACGATGCGCTGGGCGAGCCCCTCGGCGATGGCGGTCTTGCCGACGCCCGGGTCGCCGATCAGGACCGGGTTGTTCTTCGTCCGGCGCGAGAGCACCTGGATGACGCGGCGGATCTCCTCGTCGCGCCCGATCACCGGGTCGAGCTTGCCCTGCTCGGCAAGCTCGGTGAGGTCGCGGCCGAACTTCTCCAGCGCCTGGTAGGAACCTTCGGGGTCCTGCGTGGTGACGCGTTGCGAGCCGCGCACGTCCTTCAGCGCGGCGAGGAGCGCGTCGCGCGGGACGACGTCGACCGCGAGCAGGAGGTGCTCGGTGGAGACGTAGTCGTCGTCCATCGATCGCGCCTCTTCCGAGGCGCGATCGAGAAGTGAGCTGATCTCGACCGATACCCGTGGCTGCTGGTTCGCGCCCTGCACTGCCGGCTTGGCGGAAAGGACCGCCTCGGCTTCGGCGCGCAGCGTCGAAGCCGACTTACCGGCGCGCTCGACGAGCGTGCGTGGCAGCTCCTGGTCGAGGAGCGCGAGCACGAGGTGCTCGGGGTAGATCTCGGGGTTGCCGCTGCGGCGCGCCAGCTCCTGGGCGGCGCCGACGGCCTCCTGTGACTTGATGGTCAGCCTGTTGAAGTCCATGTCCTCTTGGTGGGTCGGGGGAGGGTGTCGTCGGGGTCGGTGTAGAGCACGATCTCGCGCCGGTACTGGCGGTGGACGCGCTGCACTTCCTCGCGCATCTCGCGCTCGAGCCGCTGGAGCCGGCCGCGTAGCCGGCCCAGCTCGTCCTCGAGCCGGAGCACGGTCTCGACTCCGGCGAGATTGAGGCCCAGCTCGGTCGTCAGCCGCTGGATCAGGCGCAGGCGCTCGAGGTCGGACTCCGAGTAGAGGCGCGTGTTGCCGGGCGTGCGCCGCGGGCGCACGAGGCCCTTCGCCTCGTAAACGCGCAGCGTCTGCGGGTGCATGCTGACGAGCTCGGCGGCAACGGAGATCATGTAGCGCGGACGGTCGTCCATCACGTCCTCAGCTTCTCCCTGACGTCGCGGGTGGACGCCTTGCCGAGGGCCTCGATGGCCTCGCGCTCGGCCTTGGTCAGCTTCGTGGGGACGTCGACGTGGATGCGCGCGAGGAGGTCGCCCTTCTTGCCGCCGCCGTTGAGCTTCGGGGCGCCCCGGCCGCGGATGCGGAGGAGCTTGCCGTCCTGCGAGCCGGCGGGAACCTTGAGGGAGACGCGGCCGTCCGGGGTCGGCACCTCCACCTCCGCGCCGAGCGCAGCTTCCGCGTACGTGATCGGCACGTCGATGACGAGGTCGGAGCCGCGGCGCTCGAAGAGCGGCGACGGGGTCACGCGCGTCGTCACGATCAGGTCGCCGGGAGGCCCGCCGTCGTAGCCGGCCTCGCCCTTGCCCTTGAGCCGGATCTGCGTCCCGTCCTTCACCCCGGCCGGGATCTTCACCGTGTAGCGCTTCGTCCGGCGCTCGCGGCCGGAGCCCTGGCACGTCCGGCACGGCTTCTCGACCACGGTGCCGTTGCCGTGGCAGCGGGGGCACGGCCGGGAGAAGGCGAAGAAGCCCTCGTCCTCGGACGTCACCCCGCGGCCCCGGCACTCGGGGCAGATGACCGGCTTCGTGCCCGGCTCCGCACCGGTGCCTTTGCAGCTCGAGCAGGCGGTCTCGAGCTCGACCGGGATCTTCGTTGTCACACCGTTCAGCGAGTCTTCGAAGGAGAGCGTGAGCGTGACGCCGACGTCGGCACCGCGCTGGCCGCGCCGCCTCGTCCGGCCCCCGGCCGCGCTGCCGGCGCCGCGCCCGAAGAGCCCGCCGAAGAGATCGCCGAGGTCGCCCAGGTCGCCGACGTTCCCGGACCAGGTGAACCCGCCCGGCCCACCCGCGCCCGCGCCGTCGAACATGCGCGGCCCGAGCTGGTCGTACTGCTTGCGCTTCTCGGGGTCGGAGAGCACGTCGTAGGCATCCTGCAGCTCCTTGAAGCGCTCCTCCGCCGCGGCATCGCCGGGGTTCGAGTCCGGGTGGTGCTTGCGGGCGAGCTTCCGGTAGGCCTTCTTGATCTCGTCGGGGGAGGCCGACTTGGGGACGCCCAGGACCTCGTAGAGATCCCTCACTCCGGCGCCCCCTGCGACACGACGACGCGCGCGGGCCGAAGCACCCGGTCGCCGAGCCGGTAGCCCTTCTGGATCACCTGGAGGATGGCGCCGTCGTCCTCCTCGGACGGCTGGGTCAGGAGCGCCTCGTGGACGTGCGGGTCGAACTCGCCGTCGGTCTCGATCTCGACGAGCCCCTCCTTCGTGAGCGTGTCGCGCAGCTCGCGGTGGACGAGGCGGACGCCCTCCTCGAGCTTCGCCTCCTCGTGGTCCTCGGCGGCGACGAGCGCGCGCTCGAGGTCGTCGAGGACGGGCAGGAGATCCTTGACGAGCCGCTCGTGGGCGCGCGCGACCAGCGCCTCCTGGTCGCGCAGCGCCCGCTTGCGGTAGTTGTCGAAGTCGGCGGCGACGCGCTTCAGGTCGTCGATGACCTCGTCGCGCTCCCGCTCGAGCAGCGCCAGGCGCTCCTCGAGCTCGGCGATCGCCTTCTCGGCCGCCTCCTGGCCGGTCGTCTCCTCGGAGGCCATTACGACTGCTTCGCCTCCTCGTCGATGACCTCGTAGTCCGCCTCCTCGACGACCTCGTCGTCGCTCGCCGTGCCGTTGCCGGCCGTCGGCTGGGCGGCGGCCTGCTCGGCCTGCACCTTCTCGTAGACGGCCTGCGCGAGGGAGTGCGCGGCCTCCATCAGCTCCTCGCTCTTGGCGCGGATCTGGGCGACGTCGTCGCCGTCGGCGACGGCCTTCAGCGCCTCGATCCGCTCCTCGATCGTCTTCACCGTCTCCTCGTCGAGCGTCTCGCGGTGCTCGGCGAGGCTCTTCTCGGTCGAGTAGACGAGCGTCTCCGCCTGGTTTCTCGCCTCGGCCAGCTCACGGAGCTTGTGCGCCTCCTCGGCGTGGGCCTCCGCCTCGGCGATCATCTGCTCGACCTCGTTCTCGTCGAGCCCGGAGCCGCCCTCGATCCGGACCTGCTGCTGGTTGCCCGTGCCGAGGTCCTTGGCGGACACGTTGATGATGCCGTTCGCGTCGATGTCGAAGGCGACCTCGACCTGCGGCATGCCGCGCGGCGCCGGGGGGATCCCGACGAGCTGGAACTTGCCGAGCGTCTTGTTGAACGCGGCCATCTCCGACTCGCCCTGGAGGACGTGGATCTCGACCGAGGGCTGGTTGTCCTCGGCGGTCGTGAACGTCTCCGACTTCTTCTTCGGGATCGTGGTGTTCCGCTCGATCAGCGTCGTGAAGACGCCGCCCTTCGTCTCGATGCCGAGCGACAGAGGCGTGACGTCGAGCAGGAGGATGTCCTTGACCTCGCCCTTGAGGACGCCGGCCTGGATGGCCGCGCCGACGGCGACGACCTCGTCCGGGTTGACGCCCTTGTGGGGCTCCTTGCCGACGACCGCGGCGACCTTCTCCTGGACGGACGGCATGCGCGTCATGCCGCCGACGAGGACGACGTGCTCGATCTTGTCGGCGGTGAGGCCGGCGTCGGCGAGGGCCTGCTTCGTCGGGCCGACCGTGCGCTCGAGCAGGTCGTGGGTGAGCTCGTTCAGCTTCGCGCGCGTGAGCTGGAGGTCGAGGTGCTTGGGGCCCTCCGGCGTGGCCGTGATGAAGGGCAGGTTGATCTGCGTCGAGGTCGTCGAGGAGAGCTCGATCTTCGCCTTCTCGGCCGCCTCGTAGAGGCGCTGGAGCGCCATCTTGTCCGCGCTCAGGTCGATGCCCTGGTCGCGCTTGAACTCCGCGACCATCCAGTCGACGACCGCCTTGTCGAAGTTGTCGCCGCCGAGGTGGTTGTCGCCGTTCGTGGCCTTCACCTCGAACACGCCCTCGCCCAGCTCGAGCACGGAGACGTCGAACGTGCCGCCGCCGAGATCGAAGACGAGGATCGTCTGGTCGTGCTCCTTGTCGAGCCCGTACGCGAGCGAGGCCGCGGTCGGCTCGTTGATGATCCGGAGGACGTTGAGGCCGGCGATCTTGCCGGCGTCCTTCGTCGCCTCGCGCTGGGCGTTGTTGAAGTAGGCGGGGACGGTGACGACGGCGTCCGTGACCGTCTCGCCGAGGTAGGCCTCGGCGTCCGCCTTCAGCTTCTGCAGGATCATCGCGCTGATCTCCGGCGGGGCGTACTCCTTGCCGCCCGCCTTCACGCGCACGTCCCCGTTCGGGCCGGCGACGACCTCGTACGGGACGATCTTCTGCTCCTCGGACACCTCGGAGGCCTTGCGGCCCATGAAGCGCTTGATCGAGGAGATCGTGTTTTCGGGGTTCGTGACGGACTGGCGCTTCGCGGGCGCCCCGACGAGCCGCTGGCCGTCCTTCGCGAACGCGACGACGGACGGCGTCGTGCGCCCGCCCTCGGCATTCGGGATGACGGTCGGCTCGCCGCCCTCGAGCACGGCGACGCAGGAGTTCGTCGTGCCCAGGTCGATGCCGATGGTTCGTGCCATGTGGTGAATCCCTCCGTGGTGGTTTGCTTCTCCGGCTGAGAAAATCTAAGCCACTTTATAGCAGATCGCTCGCCGACCCAGGACTGGCGACTCGACACCCGCTCGCCGATACCAGCCGCATGAGCCGTCGTCGTCGCTACGCCCTGGGGGTCCCCGCTCGTCGTGCTCTTCTCCGCGCCGGTCTGGCTCCCGCTTGCCTCGCTGCTCGTCCCGTCGCCCGCCCGGATGCCAGGACGGCCCGCGCGCATGGACGACGGGCCGACCTCGGGCAGGTGCTTCGAGCGCAGCTGCACGTCCCTGCTGCCGCTCGCGGGGAGGGGCCGCCGTCGTGACGACCGGTGTGCTCCTCCTCACGCGGCTTCGGAGGCGCTAGCCCGCCAGACCGTCCTTCCCGGCCACGTCCCGGGGTCTGACCCCGGGGCACGTCCGCCGGGGACGGGGTGTATGTCACGGGACTGTGCCGGACAGGCGGTCAGGATCTCGCTACGACCTGGAGCGTCTCGAGCATCGGGTCGGAGCAGTACGCGAGCCGCGTGCCGGCCGCCGCCGCCTCGCGCAGGGACTCGACGAGCTCCCGCGAGACGAGCTCGCCGGGGGCGATCGCGGGGATCCCGGGCGGGTAGGGGCACACCATCTCGGCGGCGACGCGGCCCGCGGCGCCCTCGGCACGCACCGTCTCCCGCGCGGAGAAGAACGCCTCCCGCGGAGTCATGGCCGGCTCCGGCGTGACGTCCCAGACTGCGCTGGCTCCTCCCGGCGGGCGCGGCTCGCCGCGGCGCAGCTCGACGGAGGCGACCAGCGCGTCGCAGAGCCGCTCCACCCCCTCTTCCGTATCGGCGATCGTCAGGAGCGGGACGAGCAGGTCGCGGTTGGCGAGCTCGAAGCGGATGCCCTGCGCGAACAGGTCCGCCTCCACCTCGAGGCCGTCCGCCCCCGTCCCCGGGAGCGCGAGCGCGAGCTTCGTCGGGTCGTCGGAGTCGACGAGCGCAAGCCCTTCGACCGCCGCCAGGCGCTCGCGGGCGTAGGCGGCCAGGCGCACGGTCTCGCGGAGCAGCTCCTCGCCGCGCGTGGCCATGATCATCCGCGCGCGGTCGATGCTGGCGAGGAGCGCCGCCGAGACGCTGGTCGTGTGCAGGAGCTCGAAGGCCTCCTCCAGCCGCTCCAGGTCGAGGAAGCCACCGCGCGCGACGAGGAAGGCGCTTTGCGTGAACGCGGCCAGCGTCTTGTGCGAGGAGGCGACGAACGCGTCGGCCCCGGCGGCGAGCGCGTGCGGCGGCACCGCGGGATGGAAGCCGAAGTGTGCGCCCCAGGCCTGGTCGACGACGAGGGGGACGCCCGCGCCGTGGGCGATCCCGGCGATCGCCGACACGTCGGAGAGGACGCCGACGAAGCTCGGCTCCACGAGGAAGACGCCGCACGCGTCCGGCGCCTCGCGAAGGGCGACGGCGACGCGCTCGGCCGGCAGGGCGAGCGGCAGCCCGGTGGTCGGGTCGACGTCGGGCCGCACCCACACGGGCTCGAGCCCGGAGAGGACGAGACCGGCCAGGACGGACTTGTGCATCGACCGCGAGATGACGGCCCGGTCGCCCGGCGTGCCGAGCACGAGGGCGAGCGCCTGGTTCCCCTCGGTCGAGCCGTTCCCGCAGAAGCGGCAGAGGTCGGCGCCCCAGAGCTCGGCCGCGAGCCGCTCGGCCCGGCCGAGGACGTCGGAGCGCATGTGCAGGTCGTCGGCCCCACCCGAGAGCGGCAGGTCGAGCAGCAGGAGCTCGTCGGCGAGGTCGGGCCGGCGCTTGTGACCCGGTGTCGTGAACGGCGTCACGCCCGCGGCCAGGAAGGCGGCGGCCGCGTCGGCCAATGGTGTCTCGCGCTGGTCCACGGAGCGCGGTTCTACCGGACCGGCCGGAGTCCCGCGGCCCCACGAGCAGCTTGTGTTCCACGCGCACAGGGCTCGGACCCGGGAAAGGGCGGGTGCGGAAGGGTGTCCGGGCAAGTGCCGGTGGAACACAAGCGCTGGGCGAGCGCGGTCAGGAAGCGGGCTCGGAGGCCGGGCGCGCCGGCACGGAAGCGCGGCGGCGCAGGAGACCGCGGCCGGGCTCGACCGCCGCCCCGCTCGCGCGAAGGATGAGCGCGACGGCGACGAGGATCGCGGCTCCGGCGACCCCCATCTGCAGCGTGATCGTCTCGCCGAGCAGGAGCCACGCGAGCGCGACGGCGACGATCGGGTTCACGTACGCGTACGTCGAGACGAGCGAGACCGGCGCGGCGCGCAGGAGCCAGACGTACGCCGTGAAGCCGACGAGGCTGCCGGCGACGATCAGGTAGGCGAGCGCACCGACCGCCTCCGGCGTCCAGGTGGCGCGTCCGAGCTCTCCGGCGAAGACGGCGACGACGAGGCAGAGAATGCCGCCGCAGACAGCGCCGAGGCCCGCGGAGACGAACGGGCGCTTCGGCAGCGCTGCGCCCCGGGAGTAGAGCGACCCGGCCGACCAGGCGAGCGCGCCGACGAGGATCACGACCGCGCCGAGGCGGTCGACTTGCCCGGCGCCGAACGGGTCGACGAGGAACGCGAGCCCGACGAAGCCGAGCGCGAACCCGACGTAGGCCGACGAGCGCAGGCGCCGGCCGAAGAAGACGCGGTCGAGGAGCGCCATCCAGATCGGGATGCTCCCGACGAGGAGCGCGGCGACGCCGGCGGGCACGGTCTGCTGCGCCCAGGCGAGGGTCCCGTGACCGACGAGGAAGAGGAGGCCGCCGAAGACGAAGCCGGCGAGGACCTGCGCCCGGCCGATCGGGTCGCCCTCGCGGTCGCCACGCGGCAGCGCCCAGGCGAGGAGGAGCGCGCCGGCGAGCAGGTGGCGGACGGCCAGCGAGAGGAGCGGCGGCAGGTCCCGGACCACGATCGCGAGCGCGATGAACGTCGACCCCCAGACGACGTAGATCGTCAGCAGGGCCAGCCAGACGCGAGCCGGGTACCGGGCAGCCACGACGGCAGCATGCCGGTCGCGGAACTATCAGCTCAAGTCGAGTTGGCAAGCGACTCCATCAGCCGCCCTAATGGGCTAGCAGTCCTCCTCGAGCGTGAAGGTCTCGCGGTCGACCACGACGCCGTCGATCTCGACGACGAGTTCCCATTCCCCGTACGGGATGCGGTCGGTGCCCCGGCGGATCCAAAAGGCACCGGTGGAGTCGACCGGGCCGTCCCAGGTCATGCGAACGACGTCGACGGGGCGCGAGCTCGGGCTCATCGTGCCCGCATAGGGAGTCTGCGCTGCCATGTTCTCGTAGCGGACGTAGTGGTAGACGTAAGTCGGCTCGCAGGCACCGAAGCGCTCGCCCGGCCCGGCGGCTCCGGCGGGGATTTCGATTGCCCCGTCCGGTCGCAGCCCGAGCTCGGCCGTGCTGTCGCCCGCGGCGAACGCGACAATCTCGGCGTCTGGCTCACCATCCGGCGCGTCTTCGGCGACGACCGCTGCTTCGGGCGACTCGTCGCCCCCCACCCCGAACCAGACTCCGTCTCCGACCACGAACCCGGTGGCCGCGGCGCCGGCAACGAGCACGCCGGCGACGGCCGCCGCCACCTTGACGCCGACGGCCACGCCGGTGTGCGCCGCCGCCGGGGCCGTTAGGCCGGCTCCCTGACCGACCGCCTCGGCGGTCGCCTGGTCGCCGACCTGTTCGAAGAGGTCGCGCGCCTGCTCAAAGAGCTCTGCCGCAAGCGGCGCGCTGCCGGCCGCATGGGCGAGCACGCCAAGGTCGTCCACGGCCCGGGCCGCTTCCGCTACGTCCCCGACCTGCTCGGCCGCCTGACGAGCGAGATGGAGCAGGTAGACCAGATCTCGCCACCGTTCGACGAGGAGGTACAAGGCGAGGCTGGCTCGTGCCAGCCTCGCCGCGTCGCGAAAGCGGCCTTGCCGGTAATCGCGAGTGACGCGCTCGAGCAGCGGGTCGGCATACTTGGCGAGCGTCTCCGGGTCGGCGCCGCGGGTGAGGTCTTCGACGAGGGTCACGAGCCTTTCGACGGAGCCCGTGGCTCCCTCGAGGTCGGAGACGGCCTGCTCAAGCGCGGCGAGCGCCACGGGATCGCCGGCGTCCGCGACCGCCTTGGCGAGCTTCTCCGCCCGCTCTCGCTCCGGCGTGGGCGCTGGTTCCTCCGCGAGCCGATTCGCCTGGTTCACATAGAGGTAGGCAGTACCGACGTGAACCCATCGGGCACCCTCCGGCCCCGCTCTCCCGCCCCGAACCTGCATCGCCTTGTGGCGATCGTATCGATTCTTTGACGCGGAGCCTGAAACGGCGCGAGGCGACCCCGAAGGGCGAGGGCGAAGAGGTCGTTCGCGGGCGAATTTACCCGGTGCGCGGGGAGCGAGAAACCCTGGGCTACGCTTTCCGGGTGAAGCAGCTGACCGACAGGCTGGGGCGGCCGGCGCGGGACCTCCGGATCTCCGTGACGGACCGGTGCAACTTCCGCTGCGTCTACTGCATGCCGAAGGAGGTCTTCGGCCGCGGCTACTCCTTCCTCGCCCGGACCGACCTGCTGACGTTCGAGGAGACCGAGCGCGTTGCGCGTGCGTTCGCCGGCCTCGGGGTGGAGAAGCTCCGGATCACCGGCGGCGAGCCGCTCGTCCGCCGCGACGTGGAGACGCTGATCGCATTGCTCGCGCGCATCGACGGGCTCGACCTGACGCTGACCACGAACGGCGCCCTGCTCGCGCGCAAGGCCGAGGCGCTGCAGGCGGCCGGCCTCGGCCGCATCACGGTCAGCCTCGACTCCCTCGACGACGAGGTCTTCCGCGCGATGAACGACGTCGACTTCCCGGTCGCCCGGGTGCTGGAGGGCATCGACGCCGCGTCCGCCGCCGGCCTCGACCCGGTGAAGGTGAACGTCGTCGTCAAGCGCGGCCTGAACGACGACGGGATCCTGCCGATGGCGCGGCGCTTCCGCGGCACCGGCGTCGTCCTCCGCTTCATCGAGTACATGGACGTCGGCCACACGAACGGCTGGCGCATGGACGACGTCGTCCCCGCCGCCGAGATCGTCGCCGCGATCGACGCCGAGCTGCCGCTCGAGCCGGTCGAGCCGGCCTACCGCGGCGAGGTGGCGAACCGCTGGCGTTATCAGGACGGAAGCGGCGAGGTCGGCGTCATCTCCTCCGTGACCCAGCCCTTCTGCGGCGAGTGCACGCGCGCGCGGCTCTCGGCCGACGGGCGGGTCTACACGTGCCTCTTCGCCGTGCAAGGTCACGACCTGCGGGCTCTGCTGCGCGGCGGCGCCTCCGACGAGGAGCTGACGGCCGCGATCGCCGACATCTGGCGCGCCCGCGAGGACCGCTACTCGGAGCTCCGCTCCGCCGAGACCGCCGACCTGCCCAAGGTCGAGATGTCCTTCATCGGCGGCTGAAAACCGCAGATTCCGTACTTCTCCACCCGAAAACCGGGGGAAAACCGAACCGACACCCTCGCTAGACTGGCGGTGTGACCGCCGTCGGACGCATGCTGCCGCACGGGTGGAGGGACTTCCTCTTCCAGCTCTCGCTCTGGCTCGGGTTCGGGCTGGTGTACCAGCTTGCTCGCGGAATCGCCGACCGGAGCACGCTCGAGGCGATCCAGAACGGCCTCAAGGTCATCGACGCCGAGCGGGCGGTCAACCTGCTCGTCGAGGTCGACGTCCAGCGCGGGGTCATGCACGCGGGCGACTGGGCGCTCGAGGCGGTCAACGTCACCTACTGGCTCTCGCAGTTCCCGGTGCTCGGGATCTCGCTCCTCTGGATCTACCTGTTCCGGAACGAGGCGTTCATCACGGTGCGGAACTGGATCTTCGCCACGAACCTGCTCGCGCTCGTGGGCTACGTGCTCATGCCGACCGCGCCGCCGCGGATGTTCCCGGAGCAGGGCTTCGTGGACACGTTGGCGACCTCGTCGGCGGTGAACCACGGCAGCGGGCTGGTCGAGCTCGCCTCCAACCCCTACGCGGCGATGCCGAGCGTGCACGCGGCCGACGCGCTCATCATCGGCTTCGCCATGGCGACGCTCGTGAAGAGCCGCTGGGCGGCCGTGCTCTGGACGATGTGGCCGACGTGGGTCTGGTTCTCCGTGATGGCGACCGGGAACCACTACTGGCTCGACATCGCCGCCGGCGTCGGGGTCGCGCTCGTCGGCGGGACGGTCGTCGCCTGGGCGCAGGAGCGGCGGCTCAGCCCGTCGCCCGCGCTCTACCGCTGCGGCTACCGGCGCTGGTAGCCTCGGCGCCTGGTGAGTAGCCCCGGGCAGGCCGAGCGGCCGAAGCGCACGTACCAGGACGAGGTCCGCCGCGTCGCGAGCCGCTGGGTCGCGGGCCTGGAGCGCACGAGCATCACGCCGGACGGGCTCACGATCGCGGGCGTCGGGCTCTGCATCGCGGGCGCGGTCGCCGTCTACTTCGAGTACGTCACGCCGTGGCTCTACATCCTGGGCGGCGCGCTCTTCGTGATCGGGAGCGTGCTCGACATCCTCGACGGCGCGCTCGCGCGGCGCAGCGGCAAGGGAACGCCCTTCGGCGCCTTCCTCGACTCCACCGTCGACCGCGTCGGCGAGCTCTTCATGCTCTCGGCCATCGGGCTCGTGCTCATGCGCGACGGGAGCGAGTGGGGCGTCGCCCTCGCCTTCGCCGCGGTGGGCGGCTCCTTCCTCGTCAGCTACACGCGCGCCCGCGCGGAGGCGATCGGCCTCAAGGGCGACGTCGGCTTCGGCAGCCGTGCCGAGCGGGTGGTCGTCATCTCGGTGGGCCTCGCCTTCGCGCCGTTCGGCTCGCTGCCGTACGCGGTTGCCGTCCTGACCGCCACCGCCTGGCTCACCGTCCTGCAGCGCATCCTCTTCGTACGCAAGCAGCTCGCCGAGCGTACGTAGCGCACACTTGCTATAGTGCTAGCAGTTGACTGCTAGCAGTTCTGATCGGCGAGGCGTTCTTGTCCGGATGCCCTCCTCTCTGAAGCGCGCGCTCGTCCGCGAGGTGGCGCGCCGCGGGGGAAACCTCAACGACCTCGCCACGGGGATCCTGGCCGAGCGCTTCGCGGTTCCGTACTCTCCCACCGGCCGCCGAAGCCCGCTCGCCGGCGCGAGCGGCGTCACGCTCTTGCGCATGCCCGACGCGCTGAAGGACGCGCTCGACGCCGAGGCCGCGCGGACGAGCTCGCACACGAACGACGTCATCCTCTCGGCGCTAGCAGACGAGCTCGGAATTCCCCTCCAGCCGAACAGACGAAAGGAACGCATGGCTAGCACGAACGGCAACTCCAACGGCAGGGTCCGATCCGAGGGCAAGGTCCGGGTGGCCGTCATCGGCGTGGGCAACTGCGCCAACTCGCTCCTCCAGGGCGTCGAGTACTACAAGGACGCCAACCCTGACACCTTCGTGCCGGGCCTGATGCACGTCGACCTCGGCGGCTACCACGTCCGCGACATCGAGTTCACGGCGGCGTTCGACGTCACCAAGGACAAGGTCGGCAAGGACCTGGCCGACGCGATCTGGGCGCACCCGAACGACACCTACAAGTTCTCCGACGTGCCGAAGACGGGCGTCACCGTCTCGCGCGGCATGACGCACGACGGGCTCGGCAAGTACCTCTCCGAGG
>Ga0299913_10002525_pt1 | contig 14494 bp, 14 predicted proteins | sample RVTome_9_FD_201360 | JGI IMG/M metagenome (GOLD analysis project Ga0299913, IMG submission 201360) | Soil microbial communities from uranium-contaminated site in the Upper Colorado River Basin, Wyoming, United States - RVT155D38 (version 2) ... | reverse complement strand
AGCCGCGGCCGGGGACGTCCTCGGCTTCAGCTACACCCAATGGGTGACCTGCCTGGCGGACCAGTCACTCTGCTAGGGCCTGTGTAAAACAAGGAAGGGCGCCGCGTCAGCGGCGCCCTTCTCGTTTTCCTCGAATCAGGTGGCGCGGAGTTGCCGCAGAACGTCGTCGCTCACAGACGACGTACCGCCCAGGATGATGATGCGATCCGGGTCGATGCGCCGGATCTCATCGAGCACCACGGGCGGGACGTGGTCGCGGCCCACGAGCAGGACGCCAGTCGCGTACACGCCCGCTGCAGCCGCTCCCGGAAGTGCGTCGGCGAACCGATCGCCCGCTGCCACATAAAGCACATCGGCGGTCTCGATGCCCGTGCGGGTGATCTCGACGGCCGTGGCGAAGCGGTCCGTGCCCGACAGCCGTTCCACGACCGCGCCGGTCGCTGCGCGGAGCTTCGCGACGACGTTGTCGCTCACCGCGGAAGGGCCGCCGAGGACGAAGATCTCGAACGGACCGAGGCGGTACAGCTCCGATTCGGTCGCGACCGGGAGGTCGTCCTTCGTCACGAGCAGCAACGGGCCGTCGGGCGCGGCACCGATCCCCGCCAGCGCGTCGGGGAAGTCCTCACCGGTCGCGACCAGCAAACGGCGCACGGGTTCGCGGAATGCGGCGCGGCTGAGGGCGCTCGCGGTCTCGTAGCGATTGGGCCCGCTCACACGTTCGACATTGCCGTACCGGTTGGCCTCTTGCACAACGGCGTCGCTGATCGCCGCGGTGCCGCCGAGGACGATGATGCGCTGCGGGCGTAGCCGTGCCAGCTCGTTCGCGACGCTGCCGGGCAGGCGGTCGCGGGTGGTCAGCAGGACCGGTCCACGCAGGTGTGCGCCTGCCGGTCCCGCAGCAAGTGCATCGGCGAACTCGCCCCCCGTGGCGAGGATCGCGACAGGAACCGGCGCGGTGAACGCGTCCTGCGCGACGTTGGCCGACGAGTCGAACCGATCGTCGCCGGACAGGCGCTGAACGGTTCGTCCCACGATGGGCTCGCTGGGCGATGACGACGGGGACGGCGTCGATGTGACGGTGGGCGTGGGGGTGGGGGTGGGCGTCGGCGTCGGGGTGATCGTCGGCGTGGGGAACGTGGTGGCGGTCTCGCATGCGCGGGCGTCCAAGCGCGCCGGGGGGCCATGGAAGGGGAATCGCTGCAACGAGGCACCCCAGATGGCCTGCACCGCGGCCATGTCGTTTGGCTGGGTGTCCTGTGGCCGCCACCGGAAGGCGCCGCGTTGCTCGGGGGAAGCGTCACAGCCGAATTGAAAGTCCAGAAGCCGGGAAATGGCGCTGGATTCTCCCTTGACCCAATCGCTGGGCCTCTCCCCGAGGGCCACGATGGCTTGCACCGCGAGCCCTGTCGTGTTCGCGTTCGACGAAGACGAGTTGAGGTAGAACCCGAACCCACCGTCGTCCTTCTGGAGAAGCGCGAGTCCCGCGGCGGCGTTTGGTGCCGACTCGCCGACGGCAGCCAGTGCCTGGATGGCGAGCGTCGTGGCATCGCCCTCGATCGTCGAAACCGTCGTGTTCATGAACGTCGGGCAGGTGCCCGTGGCACGGTCGGTGGGACGGCGATAGGCGGTCCAGGCGCCGTTCGGGCATTGCTGCTCTTTGAGCCAGGTGATCGCGGCCGGCGGGATCGGCTCTCCGGCTGCCACGAGTCCCAGTACGGCAAAGCCATGGAGGAAGACTGCGGCGGCGTTGTTCACGACGCCGTACATGCCGGCGTCCGCTCCGGCCGGGTTGTAGCCGCTGTTGATGGCTTCGATCACGTCGCCCCCGAAATTCCGGGGATTGCGTCCTGCGGCCACAGCCAGCAGCGCTACTTGTCCGGCTGCTCCGGGACGAGGGACGCCGTTTCCGTCAGGTACGAACTCCCGCCAGTGCTGCTCCATCCACTTGACGACTCGCGAAAATGCGGGTTCTTCGACGTCCGCTGCCGCAAGCGCAAGACCGGCGTAGACGGTCATGCTTCCGCTGGTCTTCATGTCGCTCGTGCCCACGTAGCCGTGGGCGGTGACCTTGTCGGCGATGTAGGCGGCGCCCCACTCGGCGGCGGTGCGCGGACTGCTCGTGGAGCCCGCGAACGCAGGCAGTGACGCGGCGGCGACGGAGATCATTGCGATGAGCACGAGCGCGGCCCAAGCGGGGGCGGTGGCGCGGAAGCGATGCAGAAAGCTTTCCATGGGACTCGGAACCTTTCCGGGCCCAGAGCCCGGCGGGAGCCGAGTACCTGGGCTCCGTCCGTAGACCTCGACGGTGTATGCCGGAGCCGGCAGGGGTTTCGGTATCCCGGCTCGCCGCGCACTGCACGGCCTACGGTTGCGGGTCAGCGCCGGACTTGGACCGGCTTCCCCGATACCCCGCGGCGATCCTAGTCCTCCCACCGACCGGCCGCGACCCGCGGTCTGCGCTAGGGGTTAGCATCGACGACTCATGCGCATCCCTCTCGCGTCGCTGTTCGCCGCCGCTGCCGTCGTCACCGCCCTGTCGACCGGTCCGGTCGCGCCGCCGCGTGCCGCCGCCCAGGAGGCGCAGCCGCAGGATCTGAACGCCGCCGCTGTCGTGATCGACACCGGCACGCAGGTGCGCAAAATCTGCGTGCGCTTCTCCGAGCCCGAGCTCACCGGCGAGGAACTGCTGCGCCGCGCGAAGGTCGACGCCGTGTTCGCCGAGTACTCGATCGGCCAGGCGGTGTGCTCGCTGTGCGGCACCGGCTGCCCGGCGGACGACTGCTTCTGCGAGTCGGGCACCACCGGCCGCTATTGGAACTACTCGCGCGACGGCGAGGCGGGCTGGCAGCGCTCGAGCCTCGGCGCGTCGAGCACGACCGTGCGCGACGGTGACGTCGACGGCTGGGCGTGGGGAACCGAGGGCGCGGTGCCGCCGTGGATCGGCTTCGAGTCGATCTGCGTCGAGACGGACGCGGGCGCCGATGCCAAGCCGGTGTCGTCTCCGGCGGCCGTCACGGCGCCGCGCTCTGCCGCTCCGGTCGCTGCGACGACGCCCAGCGCAGCGCCCGAACGCGCGTCCGCCAGCCCCGCCGCGACACCGTCGCCGACGGCCTCCCCCAAGGCGATTCCCAGCGCTTCTGCGTCCGAGCAGCCGTCGGACGAGCCCACTGCGTCCGCGACGGACGAGGCGGTCTTGACCGTGGAGTCGGAGGACGGCGGCGGGTCAGGACTGGGCGGCGTGCTGGGCTTCGCCGGGGCGGGTGCGCTGCTCGGCGCCGGCCTGCTGATCGCCCGCCGGCGCAGCGGCTGACGCGAACACGGCCACGGGGTCGAGCCGTCCGCGGTAGCGCCGTAGCGACGGCAGCAGGGCACGCCCGGTCAGTGCGATCAGGACGGCGTTGCCCACGGCGCCCGCGGCGTCCCAGCCGAACGACGTGATCGCGTAGAACGCGGCGTAGCGGCGGACCACGTCCAACGGTCCGAGCGACGGGTCGTAGGACAGCGCGCCGCCGTCCATCACGAACGGCCAGAACCACAGGTTCATGATCCCGCCGTACAGGAATCCCCAGACCCACCCGTAGACGACCAGCACGCCCACCTCGGCCAGCGGCGGCAGGCGGCGGGTCAGCGCGCCGACCAGGCCCGCGCCGCCGCCCATCCACGCCAGGCCGAGCATCTGGAACGGCAGCCACGGCCCGAGCCCGCCGGTCAGCACCGCCGAGACCGCCATCGAACACAGCCCGAGCAGGATGCCGAAGCGCGCGCCGAACGCCGCGCCCGCGAGGATCACCAAAAAGAACATGCCGCTGCCGCCGCCGGGCAGGTCGAGCAGGCGCAGCAGGCCCGCCGCCGCCGACAGTGCGCCGAGCAGGGCGACCAGGGCGCCACCCATGCCGCGCTGCCGCAGCTCCAGCGCGACGGCCGACAGCGCGAGTGCCGCAAGTGCCGCGCCGACCAGCGGGGCGTCCGCGCTGTGCGCGGCCGACGGCGCCGATTCGGCCGGCAGGACGAACGGCCACAAGAACGCCGCCGCGCCGAGCACGCTGCCCAGCCCGTAGACCGTGAACGTCGCGACCCGGCTGTTCACGCCTGGCCTCGGCCGCGCGCCGCGGCGACCTCGTCGACCGACAGGAACGGCGGCAGCACGCGCAGCACCTGCGGGGCGAACAGCGATCCGGCCAGCACGTCGCGGGCGGGACCTTCGGCGAGCACCTCGCCCGCGCCCAGGACGATCACGCGGTCGGCGATGCGCGCGGCCAGTTCGACGTCGTGTGTGGCGACCATCGCTCCGCCGCCCTCGGCCGCGTGCGCGCGCAGCGCAGCCTCCAGTCGATCGCGTGAGTCCGCGTCGATGCCCCGGGTCGGCTCGTCGAGCAGCAGCACCTCGGGTTCGCCCACCGCCACCGCCGCGACGGCGACGCGCTGGCGCTCTCCGCCCGACAGGCTGCGCGGATGGCGTTCGGCGACTGCGCTCAGCCCGAGGCGGTCGAGCGCGCGCGCGATGGCCGCGGGGTCGTCGCGTCCGAGCAGCCGCAGCGTCTCGCGCAGTTCGGCGCGCACCGTCGTCGCGAACAGCAGGCTTGACGGATCCTGTGGCACGAACGCGACACGGCCCGCGCGGGTCACGACGCCGCGTTCGGTGCGCTGCAGTTCCGCGAGCGCGCGCAGCAGCGTGGTCTTGCCCGCGCCGTTGCGTCCGAGCAGCGCCACGATCTCGCCCTCGCCGACACGCACGTCGACGTCACGGAAGATCTCACGGCCGCCGAGCCGCACGCTCAGGCCTTTCGCCGTGACCAGGTCGTCGCCCGCCGTCCCGGTGCGCGGCGGCGGGGCAGGCAGCGTGAGGTCGCCGGCGTGCGCCCGCGCCTCACGCACGGTCAGCGGGGTGGGCGTCCAGCCCAGCAGCCGCCCGAGGTGGGTGACCGGCGCGGCGCCCGCGTAGCCGCTCAGCAGTTCGCGCACGTCGCCCTCGGCGGTCAGGCGGCCACCCTCCAGCAACGCCACGCGGTCGGCCATCCCGGCGGCCCGCTCCAGCCGGTGTTCGGCCAGCACGATCGTCGTGCCAAGGTCGGCGTTCAGCCGCGCCACTGCGGCGAGCACGTCCTCGGCTCCCTGCGGGTCGAGTTGCGACGTCGGCTCGTCGAGCACCAGCGCCTCGGGCGCGGCGGCCAGCGCGCCGGCGATGGCGCAGCGCTGCCGCTCGCCGCCGCTCAACTCGGCGGGCGGGCGGTCGCGCAGGTGCGCGACCCCGAGCGCGTCGAGCGCCTCCTCGACCCGGCGGCGCAGCGTGGCCTGGTCGGCGCCGAGGTTCTCGAGCACGAACGCGACGTCCGCCTCGACGCGGTCGGTGACGAACTGCGATTCGGGGTCCTGGTGCACGAAGCCGATCACGTCGGCGAGGTCGCGCGGCCGGGCCTCGCGCACCGAGCGGCCGAACGTGACGACGTCACCCGCCATGCGCCCGCCGGTGGTGTGCGGCACGAGCCCGTTGGCACAGCGCAGCAGCGTGCTTTTGCCCGAGGCCGAGCCGCCCACCACCAACAGCACTTCACCGCGGCGCACCTCCAGATCGATCTCTGCGATGGCCGCATGCGCCTGGTCGGGGTAGGCGACGGTCACGCCGCGGTAGGAGATCGCGCTCATACGCGCCCCTCGCGGCGCAGCAGCATCGGCACGGCAGGTGCGGCGAGCAGCAGGATCACCGGCGCGGCCGCGGCGGACAGCGGGGGGAACGCCGAGGCGTGCACGTCCCAGCGCAGGGGCGCGCCGGCCGTGGCGAGCCAGGCGAGCAGCAGCGGCGCCGCGACGGTCACCGCGACCATGGCGCGATCCCGCCCGGACATCGGCGTCGTGCGCAGCCGTCCCCCGCGTGCCGCGCGCGAGACCATGATCACGGCGATGGTCAGCGCGCAGCCGCCCGTTGCCGCGAGTGCCGCCGCGAGCGACGGCCGCCGTGCGAGCAGTCCGGCGAACGCGCCGCTCAACAGCAGCAGCCCGGTTATGGACAGCGCGCCCGCTCGGCGCTCGACGCGCCCGGGGGCGCGGCGCGCAAAGCCGCGCGACTCCATCGACTCGGCCAGCAGCAGCGCACGTTCGAGGCCTGTCTCGAGGACCGGGCCGACCGTGCGCAGCACGCGCCGCTTGTGGACCGCGCTGCTGCCGGTGCGCGCGCGATCGGCCTCGCGCACGGCGGTGACGGCCGCGAGTGTGGACGGCACGAACGCGAGCGCGACGCTGATCACCAGGCCGAGTTCGTGGAACGCGCGGGGCAGCAGGCGAAGCAGTTCGTGGTGTGAGACCACGGCGTTGAACGCGGCGAGCGTTGCGATGACCCCGACCACTACCAGGCCTTCGGCGATGGAGCGCATGACCACGGCCCGCTCGATCGTCCCGCCCACGCTGAACCCGCCGAGCAGGACCGGGAGCCGGAACGACGGCAGGCGCACGAGCACGTCCGGGCCGCCGTGCGTCGTGAGCGCTGTGAGCGCGACGCGCAACAGCGAGAACGCGGCGGCCGCGCCGACCAGGATCGGGAATGCCTTCGCGAGTCCGCGGTGCTCCGCGCACGTCTCGACCAGCAGCGTCGACACGCCGATGACCAGCAGGACGGTGAACGGGCTCGACGCGAGTTGCAGGGCCGCGACGGCGGACACGGCCCACACCAGCCACACGATGGTGTGGTGGCGGACAGGGGCGGAGCCGGGCACGGTCACTTCAGGCAGGGTACGGCGTGCATGCAAGCGCGACGTTTGGTCGGATCGCGCGCACATGTGAGCGCGATCCGCCACATTGATCGAAATCCGCCAGGTTGGGGGAGGGCGGTGTGCGTCCCCGGGAGAGGGCCGCTACCATCAGCCCCGGTTCGCCTCGCGTGACACCTGCGCCGGTAGCTCAGTGGATTAGAGCATCTGACTACGGATCAGAAGGTCGGGGGTTCGAGTCCCTCCCGGCGCGCAGATAAAACCCCTGTTCAGGGGGCAGATCCAAGCCCTTCCTGGGCTCGTTGTACTGGCGGCGTCTCGGTGAGCTGCAAACATTTTGCTAACCAGCGCTCCCGTAGACGTGCGCGTAGAACAGGTCAGCGGCCTGTTCGTCCTGGCGCGGCAGCACGTGGCTGTAGGTGTCCCACGTGATCTGTACCGACACGTGCCCGAGCCGTTCGCTGACGACCTTGATGGGCACGCCCGCTTGCAGCGCCAACGTGGCGTAGGTGTGCCGGGTGTCGTGCAGCCGAATACGGCGAACCCCGGCCGTGCGGAGGTCCGTAGCGAATCGTTTCGTCACGGCGTCGGGGCGGATGGTCGTGCCGTCCGCGTGACAAAAGATCAGGTCACGGGAGTTGCCCCACTCGCCGGACCATGCCAGCCGTTCCTCGGCCTGCCGCTTCCTCCATGCGCGCAGAACGGCGACGGTCATGGGATCGAGCCGGAAAGAGCGACGCCCGCCCTTGGCGCTGCCTCGGCTCCCGCCCTTGGGCGTGCCATACCGCAACTCGCCGCCCGCCATGACCGCGTTCCAGCGCACATGCATCCTGGGTTCGTCAAGGTCCACGTCCGCCCAGGACAGAGCGAGCAGTTCCCCCCGGCGTAGGCCGGTGTTCAGCGCGGTGGCCCATAGAGCCCTCCAGACGCCCTCAGGAACGACGTCGAGGAAGGTTCGGACCTCTCCGGCTGTCCATGCCTGGACGTCGCTTAGGGCCTCTTCAGTCTCTTCATGGGGGCGCTTCGGTACATCCGCCGCAAGGGCGGGGTTCACGACGAGCGCGCGAGCTTTCACCGCGTCACCTAGTGCCTTGCGTACGACCGAGTGGACGTAGCGCACCGTGCGGAGCGACAGCGGCTTTCCGTTGTGACCGCCCTCGCTGTGCAACCGGGTGTAGAAGCGCGTCAGGGCCGGAGGTGTGAGCGCCTGTAGTTCGATGCCGCCCAGGGTGGGAATCACGTACGACTGCACGAGCCAGCGGTAGGAATCAAGGGTGGAGGGCTTCAACTGCGAGGCTTGGGCTTCCAGCCAGCCGGTCAGCCACTCCGCGACGGTCTGTCTGGTCGGCGGGACATAGGTGCCCTTGTCCAAGTCCGTCAGCGCGTCTCGGCGCGCGGCGGCGGCAGCCTTGACGGTTGGGAACCCGCCGATCCATTGCTGTCGGCGCTTGCCCGTGTCGGGATCACGGCCAACGCTGACCACGTAGCTGTAGGTCGTGCCGCGCTTGTAGACGCCCGGCTCTCGGGTCTTGGCGGTCATTGCCTCCGCTCCCCCTCTTCGGCTTCTGCGATTTCACGCACGCGCTCGTGCACTTCCACTTCGGTTCGTCGCAAGACTTCTTCGGCGACCTCGGCGAACGCGCGAGCGCCGCTGGCCGCCTCCATCAGTGCCAAGGCATTGCCGCCAGCGACCTCAAAGAGCTGTTTCCGCAAGGCGGCTCCGATGATCTGGGCCACCTGCTCCCGCGCGGCCTTGGGGACACTGGTTTGACCTCGCCCCAGCCGCTCTATCAGTTCGGGAAACACGGTCAGATACATCGTCTGTACTAGCGTCGTTGCTAGTTGCCCGTTCGTCGCGCCCTCGGCATGGACGAAGTCCGGCGCTTCGGCGTCCGTCTCCGGTGGCAGGAAAAACCAGGTGATTGGAAGCTCGAACGTCAGCGAGAACGCAAGGATCTCGTCCGCACTGAAGCGCTTGATGCGCGCGCCTTCCTGGCCTGCCGTCTCGTACGCGGACCGCTCGGCCGCAGACCAGGACGCCACGGACCACTCGCTGCCGAGGAATGGCGCTGCCCGGTTGGCGGCTTCGGCTTGCTTCCACCCACGAAGTTCTCTCGCCCGGCGCAGGTTGTAGGCAACGAGCTGATTCGCGGTCCACGACCGTTCGCTATCCGGCTCCTGCGCCACGCCGCGTCTCCTGGGGAAAGGGATGTATTCGGGTCATGCACAGATGAATCTACGCGACTGTGGAACCAAAGTCAACAACTGTACAGATTTTATGAAAGTACTTCAGCACGGCCGTTGAAATCCGGCGGGCGCGTCGCCATAATCTGTGTTGTGGAAGATAACTCAACACCAGCGCAGATTTCGCCCCTTCGCTCCGTCCGTGAGGCTCAGCGTCTTGGGCTACGCGAGGCGGCCAGAGCAGCGGGCATTGATCCTGCCCACTTGTCGAAGGTCGAGCGTGGGCAGGCACGCCTTTCGATGGCGGCGCTTCTGCGCCTGGCTCGGGTGCTCGGACTGCGTGATCTCGCCGGGCATCTCGCGCTGTACCAGGGAAGCGAGCGGTCCCCATGACGCGGATGCTGACCGTGGATCAAGCCGTGGAAGCTTTGCGCTCGGCAGGCTGGACGATGTCGCGCAGCACGCTGTACGAGCTTGTGCGAAGCGGGGAGGTCCCATCGGTTCGTCTTGGTAGTCGCATCCGCATCAGCCAGCACGCGCTCGAACCGTTCATGGGCGAGCCTCAGTAAATGGCCTCGCCACGTGACCGGTATGCAGAGGTTGGCGCAGCGCTGCGTGCGTCGATGGGGGCCGCTGCGCGAGCCAGGTTGACCGGGAGCGAGTGGCGCGTCCTGTCGGCCATCGTTGCCCAGACAGCAGGTTGGTCCCGAATCTCGGACCGCATCAGTCACGCCCAGATTGCGGAGTTCGCTGGGTTCCACACGGGCACGGGCGAGCCTGACACCAAGCGCGTGAGCAAGGTTCTGCGGAAGCTGTGTCGTCGCGATGGCGTGCTTGGCGATTACGTCCCTGGGACTGGGTACGTCGCCCCTGACGGGGTCGCCATGCGCATCCAGTCCGTCGTCTCTCTGCCGCGCCAGGAGGTCAATCTCGGGGCAAAGGGGGGGTCAAATCCGGTCGTCCGGGGGGTCAGATCGATACGAGCGAGGGGGTCGTACCTGACCCCCTATCCGAGGTAGTTCCGAGAAGTACACGAGGCCGGCACCCTCCCTCGGTTGATGCCGATTGGCTAGAAGTCTTGAGTGCCCTCCGCGCGCGTGGAGCGATGGAACAACAGGTCGAGCTCGATCCTCGGTTGGAGGCCGTCGTTCGGGAGGCAGGCGGGCGGCACGCACTGCGCCAGATGGACGAGAAGGCGGGGAAGTTCCGCTTCATGGAAGCACACAAGCGGGTCGGTACGTGATGGCGCTGGCACCTAACGCCGGTTCGTTGCTGCTGGAATCTGCGCGCGTACGGTCGGGCTATACGCAATGAGCAGCCGCCCCTCGATTTTGTGCGCCCGGCCTGGGTGCGCCGCCATCGTGCTGTCATCACGTCGCCGCTACTGTTCGGCCGCGTGCTCGCAGTACGTGCGCTCTCGCCGCTGGCGGGTCCGGCGACAGGGAGGCACCCACTGCCCCCGTTGCTGTCACTGGGTGCCGCTCTAGCAGTTAGCAACTCGTTAGCAATGGCCCGCTGACCTGCAGGTTTGCATCACGAATCTGACCGAACATCAGGCGGGAGGGTCACTGTGCAGGTGCGTTCCCTCCAACTAGCAGTAGTCGGGCGGGCGCTCCCCGGTCGAGTAGGCATCCATGCAGCGGAATGACTGTCGCATGGTTTCCCTCTGTTGGACACTCTCCTCCTGCTGCTGCCGCACATCCATCTCTGCCTGATACTGCGATAGAAAGTGTTCACGGAAGCGGGCCTCGGCGTCTCCGCCGGAATCCCACGCCTGGCGGTGGATTGCCTGGAAATCCGCAGTCAATCGTTCGAGTTCCGACCGCTTTGGCTCGCGCTCAAGGTACTCGGCGAACAGCCCTCGGATGATCTGCCACAGTGTTGCCGGGTCGGGTGGGGCGTAGGGCGGCTCATATTCGGCGAGCGCCGATTCCTCTTGTGTTGGCGGAGAGATCGCTGTGGCGATCCTTACACCCGCCTTGCGGCATTCTCGCCTCACCTGCTGCAACCCCCGCATTGCTTCGTCCATCGATTCCTCGAAGCCCGGCAGGTCGGTATCGATGCGGTAGTTCTGTTCGTAACGCTCCATAGCCGCAAACAGGTTGTCCCGTTCTCCGTCCTGCCTTGCGGCCTCGGCTGCTAGATCCACCGCTTCACCAAGGACGCGCTCAAATTGAAGATCTGACCCGGCCGCGAATGCTTGTTGCCACCGACGGCAAGCATCTTTCATGGTGGAGAGGTCTGGAGTTTGCGTCGGTGAGGGGGTGGCGCTTGGACCAGCCTGGCTACAACCGGCCAAGAGCCCGATCAGCGCGGCCCCCGCCGCCAGCCTGCGCATCGCTCTCCCCTGCACAACATCCGCAGATTTAGGCAGCGCCCTCAGCCATGTACCGACGGCCACCATCGGCCGCCAAGGACGGCTGTGCTCACGCTTGGCTCTGCTCGGGTGACACGATGTCAACATCGACCCCCGCCAGGTTGTTGATGTAAGGGTGCTCGGAGGGCGTGGTATTTCCCTGCCCCGTTCGACGCGATCGCCGCCATCGCGCCTGGAGTCTACGGGTGAGAAAGAGGCTAACGAAAGGCCACGGGGCCAACGGCTACAAGTCGGCTAGAAGATCGCGGAGCGCGTCGGTGCGGCGTCTGGTGCTGGCCGCCCATTCAGCGAAGTAGGCATCCGGTGCGAGGGTGAGCCCCGAGAAGGGCAGCAGCAAGCCCGCGGCATGCTCGAACGTCGCAAGATCCGTGTCCGCGTCCAAGGTGAGCAGCGGCCCGTCCCGTCGGATGATCGTGCCGCACTGGGTCCGCAGGCGGCAGAGGTTGTTCTTCATGCGGTCCTTCGCAACCGACAGCGGTAGGTCCGGCCACACGGCTTCAGCCGCCTGTTCGACACTTACCGCGCCGCCGTGGAACGCGACGAACAGCAAGAGGGCGCGTGCGGTGTGCCCGCGCGGCGCGATCTCCCGGCCGTCCGGGTACTGAATGCGCAGCCGTCCGAACACGCACACCGTCGGCCGCACGCCGATAGCATCGGCCATGGGTGGGCTCCTGTTATGGCAGGAACCCGCCTGCCGGGGCGGGTGTTAACGCACCCGCTCCGGCGCTCCGGCGGGTTAGCGAGTGCGGACGAGTGAGCGGGAGTCGGCGGCGCGGGAGCGTCGCGGATTCGCATGATTGCGATGGAGCATGAGGGGATCTCCAGACACGTGCCGGTGGGTTGACTCAAGCGCCTGGCGGAGCACGGCCGCCTGCTAACGCCGTTGCTAACGGATGGCTCCGGATGGGCTTGGATCGCGTCGGATCGGGGGGCCTCGGCTTGAGCGATAATCCGGACAGGAGCGCGGCTTGGCGGACGGGGCGGGATGGGGCCGGACGGCCGATCCACGACTACGGATCAGAAGGTCGGGGGTTCGAATCCCTCCCGGCGCGCAAAAGCGATGTCCCGAGACATGGTTCACACCTGTCTCGGGACATCGTTGCATGTGGGGCCGGTTTATGGACCGGGCTCTTGACCGCGGGACAGGTCAGCTGCGGGCGAAGGTGAGCAGCTCGGTGATGTCGCCGGCGTCCGCGCGGCGGAGCGCCCGTTGGTAGGACGCGCGCAGTTGCGGCGTGTCGACCGCGAGGTTGGCGCCCCACGTGAACAGTTCGCGGCCCAGGCCCATCACCAGGTACTCGGCAGCGATCCGGCCATGGCGCCCGTTCCCGTTCGGAAAGGGATGGATGGCGACAAGGCGGTGGTGGAAACGGACCGCGATCTCGTCGGGTTCGTAGGTGCCGGTCGCGACCCACGTGCGGGTGTCCTCGACCAGATCCCGCACCGCGCCGGGGACGTGGCGCGGGTCGATGCCGAGGTTGGTTTCGCGCAGGCGATACGTGCCGGCCCACGCCCAGACCTGGCCGAACATCGCGCGGTGCAGCCGCCGCAGGTACGCGTCGTCCAGCAACTGCGCGACCGTCGGGGCGCGGCGCAACAGGGCCCCCGCGATGTTGCGCTGCTCGGCGTCGAACAGCTCGGCACGGGTCGACAGGTAGGGCGGGATCAACCCGAGCCGGTCTTCGTCGGACAGTTCCGTATGGCCGTCGCCGAGCGGGGCGAGCGGATCGGTCATGGCGGCGAGATGGTCCACAGGCCGCGGTGATCGATGAACCGCGCGGCGATCTCATCCACGAGCGCGGCGTTGTCACGCTCGCTCACCGCCTGGTCCTCCAGCCGGCTGTGATGAGCGACGCGCCGGACGTGCCGCGCGGCCTTTCGCCGCGCCTGTGCCGTGACGGCGTTGTTCAGCCCATCGCGAGGTACGAGGAAATAGACGAGGTCGCAGTCGAGCGCGTCGGCCGCTCGACGCAACGTCTCGAGCTTGATCGTGTCGTGCAGCTCGCTGCGTTCCAGTGCGACGATGGCCTGTTGCTTGACGCCCATGCGGGTGGCGAGTTCAGCGGTCGACATCCCGAGGGCGGTCCGGATGGCACGGACCCATCCTTGATGAGGCCGCGGCTCGCCGACGAGGGAGCTCAGCCGACGCAACCTGGCGTCCAGATGCGACCGGGCGGAGGCAGCATGCGCGCGCATGAGCCCAATATACAAGCTTGACCAGCAGTAGACAAGATATTTCTACAAACTATAGCTTGTCAAAAAGGCCCCCATGCGGCGCGGTCGGTAGGGGGCTAGGGTGCGTCTCTCGCGATGACGGAGGTGGGCCAGTGAGGATCCCGAACAGCGCGCACACCTCCCGGCCGTGGCGCGTCCACGAGATCACGCGCGACTTCCACCTCGAGGACGTGTGGGAACTGCCGGGGGCCGGTGGGCCCGACGACTTTCCCCGGCTGGTCCACATGATCGCCGCCAAGGACATCGAGCAGGGTTCCCCGGCGGTGGTGCGCCTGCTCTTTGCGATCCGGTGGAAGCTCGGCGCGCTGTTCGGCTGGGACGACCCCGGCGACGGTCTCGATGCCAGGGTGCCGAGCCTGCGCGATCGCCTGCCCGCCGACCTGCGGGCGGCCCCCGCCGGGCCCTCGTTCGACACGTTGCCGTTCTCGTCGCTGTATCTGCTCGACGACGAGTGGGCGGCCGAGATCGCGAACAAGACGATGCACGGCGTGATGCACGTCGGCCGCGTTGCGGACGGCGCCGGCGGGTTCCGCGCGACGATGGCCGTGTACGTGAAGACGAACGGCCTGTTCGGTCAGGCGTACATGGCCGCGATTCGACCGTTCCGCCGCGCGATCGTGTACCCGCTGATGCTGCGCGGCGGGGCGCGGGCCTGGCAGGAACTCATCGATGGGACGGCGCCGACGCCCGAAGGCTGATCGGGCAAGGCGGATTTCGCCGGATCCCCCGACCGGGGTCGTGAGGGGGGCGGGCGATTCCCCCGACAGGGGCAATCGGGTCGAGAGATTCTGTTGAATCTCCTGATTGAAAGCCGCTAGAGTGCGGGATTCCACAAAGGGGTCGGTGTAGCGATAGCCCTTTACGTACGCCAACTACGCAAGTACAGTCCGGGCTGTTGGGTACACGGGGACGAAAAACGGGGTGGGGGTGAAGACGTGGTGGGGGTGATGCTGGAGCAGTTGGCGGGTGAGCGTGATCATGGGTTGATTGCGCGGTA
>Ga0299913_10002524_pt1 | contig 14494 bp, 16 predicted proteins | sample RVTome_9_FD_201360 | JGI IMG/M metagenome (GOLD analysis project Ga0299913, IMG submission 201360) | Soil microbial communities from uranium-contaminated site in the Upper Colorado River Basin, Wyoming, United States - RVT155D38 (version 2) ... | reverse complement strand
GGGTCCGCCACGGCTTCGAGATCACCTGGGATGAGCAGCGGGTCGGTGGCGCCGCCATGGACGCCGATGGCGAGCCCCTGCCGGCGGCGACGCTCGAGGCCTGCCGCGCGGCCGATGCCGTGCTGCTGGGCGCGGTCGGCGGCCCGCAGTGGGACGATCCCACCGCATCGGCTCGACCGGAGGACGCGCTCCTGGCGCTTCGTGCGGAACTGGATCTCTTCGCCAACCTCCGCCCGGTCCGCGCGCACGACGCGCTGGCATCGGCCTCGCCGCTTCGGCCGGAGGTCCGTGCCGGAGCCGACATCCTGATCCTCCGCGAGCTCACCGGCGGGCTCTATTTCGGCCGTCCGCAGGGCCGATCAACGGAGGGCGGCGTCGAGACCGTGGTCGACACCCTGCGCTACACGCGCCCGGAGATCGAGCGCATCGTCGAGCTCGGCTTCGAGCTGGCGGAGGGGCGCCGCGGCTACCTGACGAGCGTCGACAAGGCCAACGTGCTCGCCTCCAGCCGGCTGTGGCGGGAGGTGGTCGACGAGATCGCGCCACGCCACCCGGACGTGACGGTCGAGCACGCGCTGGTCGACTCAACCGCCTATCTCCTGCTCACCCAGCCGGCGCACTACGACGTGATCGTCACTGAGAACCTCTTCGGCGACATCCTCTCCGACGAGGCGGCCGCCATTGCCGGTTCGCTGGGCCTGATGGCCTCGGCCAGTCTGGGCACGCGCACGACGGAGCACGGCCGCTTCGGGATGTACGAGCCGGTCCACGGCAGCGCGCCGACGATCGCCGGGCAGGGCGTCGCCAACCCGATCGCGACCGTCGCGAGCGCCGCGATGCTGCTGCGCTGGTCCCTGGGCGAGGTCGAGGCGGCCGATGCGCTCGACGCGATCGTCGACGCAGCCATCGAGGACGGCCCGCGCACCGGCGACCTCGGCGGTTCCGCAGGCACCGGCGACGTCGCGGAGTTCCTGCTGGCCCGCATCGGCCATGCAGCCCCGGTGGAGGTGACCGCGTGAGCGCCCCGATCCTCCTCTACGACACGACCCTTCGGGACGGCACGCAGCGCGAGGGCCTCGTGCTCAGCCTGGCCGACAAGCTGAAGATCGCCCGACGACTCGACGAGGCTGGCTTCCCGTACATCGAGGGCGGCTGGCCCGGCTCGAATCCGAAGGACGAGGAGTTCTTCGCCGCCGCGCGCGGCATGACCTTCCGCCACGCGAGGCTGGCGGCATTCGGCTCGACGCGCCATCGTGCCAACCGGGTGGAGGACGACCCGAACATCCGCGCGCTGCTCGCCGCCGAGACCCCGGTGACCACGATCTTCGGCAAGAGCTGGCTCCTCCACGTCACCGGCGTGCTGGGCGCCACCGCGGAGGAGAACCTCCAGATGATCGGCGAGTCGGTCGCGCACCTGCGCGGCGCGGGTCGGGAGGTCCTCTACGACGCCGAGCACTTCTTCGACGGCTACAAGGCCGATGCGGCCTACGCGCTGGCCACCCTGCGCGCGGCGATCGACGCCGGCGCCACGACGGTGGTCCTGTGCGACACCAACGGCGGCTGCCTCACCGACGAAGTGGCGGCCATGACGCGGAGCGTGGTCAGCGAGATCGGTCACGACGTGACCCTCGGCATCCACGTTCACGATGACGCGGGCCTGGCGGTGGCCAACTCCCTCGCCGCCGTCCAGGCCGGCGCCAACCACGTCCAGGGCACGATCAACGGCTACGGCGAGCGCTGCGGCAACGCGAATCTCGTCACCATCTGGGCCAACCTGTCCCTCAAGCTCGGGCGCGAGACCGTGCCCGCCGGCGACGACCTCTCGCACCTCCCCGAGCTGAGCCGCTTCGTGGCAGAGGTGGTGAACATCGCGCCTGACGCCCACGCGCCGTACGTCGGCACGAGCGCATTCGCGCACAAGGGCGGCGTCCACGGCGCAGCCACCGTCCGCGTTGAGCAGGCGTACCAGCACGTGGAGCCGGCGCTGGTCGGCGGCACCTCGCGCCTGGTGGTCAGCGAGCTCGGCGGCAAGGCGAACGCGGCGTGGCGCGTCCGCCAGCTTGGCGCGGTGGCCACCGAGGGCCTCGATCCGGCCGAGCTGTCGCGGGTCGTCAAGCAGCTCGAGTCGGAGGGCGCGTCGTTCGAGGGGGCCGATGCCTCCTTCGAGCTCCTCGTCCGGCGCCGGCACGCCGACTACGTGGCGCCGTTCCGGATCGTGGACTACACGGTGATCGTGGAGCGTCGCAACGGCGCCAGCCCTCGCGCCGAGGCGAGCGTCAAGATCGAGGTCGACGGCGAGGTGCACCACACCGCCGCCGACGGCAACGGCCCGGTCAACGCCCTCGACCTCGCCATGCGCAAGGCGCTCGGTGCCTTCTTCCCGGCCCTCGACGGCGTCCACCTCGTCGACTACAAGGTGCGCATCCTCGACGGCGACGCGGCCACCGCGGCCCGCACGCGGGTGATCATCGAGTCCGCGCACGAGAGCGGGACGTGGACGACGGCCGGCGCCGAGGCCAACATCATCGCCGCCTCGCTGGCGGCCCTGCACGACTCGCTCGAGTACGCCATCTGGCGCCTCGACGCGCGGCCGGAGCGGCGCGACGAGCGCAGCGCCGGTCACGCGGCCACGGCGCGACGCGGTACGCCGCAGCCGGCGGGAGAGCCCTCGTGACGGCGGTCGAGCCGGTGCCGGGCACCAGCGGGGCGCGAGCGGCCGCGGCCGGCATCGGCGCCTGGGCCTACTTCGAGGGCGAGATCGTGCCGATCGAGCAGGCATCGGTCTCGATCGCGACCCATGCCTTCAACTACGGCACCGCGGTCTTCGAGGGCATCCGCGCCTACCTCCAGGAGGACGGCACGACCGCGCTGCTGTTCGGCCACGAGCACTACGAGCGGCTGCTGCGCAATGCGCGCCTGCTGCGCGCATCGGTGCCCGAATCGGCCGATGCGCTCGTCGAGATCACGCGTGACCTCATCGGCCGCAATGGGCACGGCGGCGACGTCTACATCCGGCCGCTGGTCTACAAGGGCGCGCCGAACATTCGCGTGCAGCTGAGCGGGCTCGACGATCGGCTGGCGATCTTCACCATGCCGCTCGGCGACTATCTGCCGACCGGCGGCATCCGGGTCACCGTGTCCGGCTGGCAGCGGGTCGGCGACAACGCGATCCCCGCGCGCGGCAAGATCAGCGGCTCGTACGTGAACGCCGCCTTCGCCGCCGAGGACGCGCATGCCGGCGGCTACGACGACGCCCTGCTGCTCACCGCCGACGGCCACCTGGCCGAGGCATCGGCGGCCAACGTCTTCGTGGTCCGTGGCCGCGAGGTCGCGACGCCGCCACTGGTCGATGACGTGCTGAACGGCATCACGCGACGCGCGATCATGACGATCGCCGCCGATGCCGGCTACGAGGTCGTCGAGCGACGCATCGACCGATCCGAGCTCTACCTCGCCGACGAGGTCTTCCTCACCGGCACCGGCGTCCAGGTCGCGCCGATCGCCTCGATCGACGACCGGCCCATCGGCGCCGATGCGTTTCCCGTCTCGCTGGACATCCAGCGCCGATACTTCGCCGCCGTCCGGGGGACCGATCCCCGGTACGCATCCTGGCTCACCCCGATCACCTAGGAGTTCCCCTCGCGATGACCCTGTCAGCCACCGACACCAATCCCGCCACCGGCGGCGGGCTCCATCTCGAGCGATGGTCCGCGACGAGCGGCAGCGAGCGCGGCAGCCGTGCCAATCTCGTCGTCTCCGGCGGCGGGCATCGCTGGCGCGCCAACGCCGATGGCAACGGCGCCATCGACGCGCTCATGCGGGCGGTCGACAACGCGCTGTCGCCCCTGCTTGGCGATGGCGTCGTGCTCGTGTCGTTCGACGTCCATGCGACGCGCGCCGGCCACGAGGCCAAGGCATCGGTCTCGCTGGGCGTCCAGCGCCGCGACCAGCCGGATGCCCCCGTTCACGAGGGCGGGGCGGTCGACGAGAACCTGCTCCAGGCGAGCGTGGTCGCGTACATCGACGCGGTCAACACGCTCCTCGCCGAGGAGGGCGTGGACATCGCATCGGCTGTTCCCTCGCCGGGCGACACGGAGCGCCACGAGACCGATCCGGAGCACTCGACCTCGTCCAAGGACCGCATCATGTCCGCCTACAACCACTGAGTCTCCGCGGCCCCGCCGATCTATCGGGCACGGGAGCGCAGGAGCCGGGGTCGTGTCGGCCTGTGCCCCATCTATCGGGCAGGGGAGCGCGGGAACGCCGCGCGGAGGCCACTCCCAGGCCCCGGTGCCCGATTTATCGGCCTCAGAGCGCGCGAACCGCCCCTCTCCGCCGGCGTGCCCGATACATCGGCGCCGGGGGAAGCCTCAGCCGAGGCGGGCCGCTGCAGCCCGCAGGTCGTCGACGAGCTCCCGGTACGCCTGGTCGCGCGCCTCGTCGGTGGCCCGCAGGACGGCCGATGGATGGATCGTGGCGAGCGTCGGCCCCAGGTCGGAGTCCAGGAACCCGGTCACGCTCCTCGCGATCGAGCGGTTCGTCCACGTCGCGCGGTGGTGCACGACCGGGGCCATCCGGGCCGCTAGATCGGCGGATCAGGCGCGCGCCTTGCATGGCATCGGCGCCAGAGCAAGGAGGCACCATTCGCCATGGCCGATGACACCGAGCGCCGCGAGGGCGGCGCGTGGATCGGGCAGCATCCCGACGAGAATACCGAGGAGGTCCGCGAGCGCCTCGACGAGGGCGCCGAGCGGGTCGCGGTGACGAGCAACGAGTCCGGCGAGGGCACGCGCGAGGGTGCATGGCCGCAGGGCCATCGCGAGGGCGACCGAGCCGGGGACGACGACGTCCGCCGGGCCGGCGAGAACGCCTGAGAAGGAGGCACCGATGACCGATCACGAGCGCGACCAGGACGAGGCCGATGCGACGAGCGTCGACCAGCCGAGCGGACCTCCGCCGGACGAGGGCAAGGCCTACGACCCGGAGATGACCGACGAGGACGAGGCGAACATCCCGCCCGATTCGGACGCCCACCCGGAGGCCTGAGCGCGAACGGTCCGGTTAGCTCGCTGCTGGGACTAACGGCCGACGCCCCACAGGCACGCCACCCACTGATGCCCCACAGGCACGTCACCGACCGATGCCCTACGATCGGGTGACACGCTCAGGACACCCGAGATGGCTCTCCCCCACGATTCCGATCCGAAGCTCGCGCAGTACGCGCATCCCGAGAAGCTCGTCACGACCGAGTGGCTCGCGAGCCACCTCGACGACCCCGACCTGGTCGTCGTCGAATCCGACGAGGACATCCTCCTCTACGAGACCGGCCACATTCCCGGCGCGGTCAAGGTCGACTGGCACACCGAGCTCAACGACCAGCTGACGCGCGACTACCTCGACGCCGAGGGCTTCGCCGAGCTGCTCTCCCGCAAGGGCATCGGCCGCGACAGCACCGTCGTCTTCTACGGCGACAAGTCGAACTGGTGGGCGGCCTACGCGCTGTGGGTGTTCAGCCTCTTCGGCCACGAGGACCTGCGCCTGCTCGACGGCGGCCGGGCCAAGTGGGAGGCCGAGGACCGGCCGATGACCACCGATGCGCCGGAGCGACAACCCACCGACTACCCGGTCGTCGAGCGCGACGACGCCCGCATCCGCGCCTTCCGCGAGGACGTGCTGGCCCACCTTGGCAAGCCGCTGATCGACGTGCGGTCGCCCGACGAGTACACCGGCAAGCTGCTCCACATGGCGAACTACCCGCAGGAGGGCGCCCTTCGCGGCGGCCACATCCCCGGCGCGAAGAGCGTGCCGTGGGCACGCGCCGCCAACGAGGACGGCACGTTCAAGTCGCGCGAGGAGCTGGAATCGCTGTACGGCGGGGAAGCCGGCCTCGAAGCCGATGACGAGGTGGTCGTGTACTGCCGCATCGGCGAACGGTCGAGCCACACCTGGTTCGCGCTGACCCACCTCCTCGGCTACGAGCACGTCCGCAACTACGACGGCAGCTGGACCGAGTGGGGCAACAGCGTCCGCGTGCCGATCGAGCGCGAGGCCGACGCCACGGCATGACCGACGAGGCCGTCCCCGCACAGCTGGCCGAGATCATCGACGACTTCGCGTCGGCGCCGCCACGGGATCGGCTGGAGATGCTGCTCGAGTACAGCCAGTCGCTGCCGCCGCTCCCGGAGCGCTACGCGGCGCATCCCGAGCGGCTGGAGCCGGTGCCCGAGTGCCAGTCCCCGCTGTTCGTGGCCACCGAGCTCGACGAGGACGGCACCGTCCAGATCTTCGCCGATGCGCCGCCGGAGTCTCCCACCACCCGTGGCTTCGCCGGCATCTTCCACGCAGGGCTGGACGGGCTGCCGGCCGCCGACGTGCTGGCGGTCCCCGGTGACGTGACCGCCCGGATGGCGCTCGCCGAGGTCGTCAGCCCGCTTCGTCTCCGCGGCGCGGCCGCGCTGCTCGGGCGGGTGCAGCGCCAGGTCCGCGACCAGCTCGCCACCCGATAGCACCAATGCCCGAGCCGACGGTGATGACGGTGACGGGACCGACGCCGGCATCGGCGCTGGGCGTCACCGACGCGCACGATCACCTCTTCCTGCGCACGCCGGTCACGCCGGGCCAGGAGATGGACGACCTGGACCGTGCGGTCACCGAGGTCCGCGAGGCGGCCGATGCGGGCCTCGTCTCGATCGTCGAGATGACCCCGATCGGCCTCGGGCGCCGGCCGGACCTGCTGCGGGCGGTCAGCGAGGCGACCGGCCTGCGGATCATCGGCGCGACCGGCTTCCATCGCGACGTCCACTATGCGGCGGACCATTGGGTGCACGAGGCGTCCGTCGAGACCCTCGCCGAACGGGTCGTGACCGACCTGGTGACCGGCATGCACGCGAGCGACTGGGCCGATGCCGGCGCCCCGCTCGATCCGGCGCGCGCCGGCGCCATCAAGGCCGGCGCCTCGTACCACCACGTCTCTCCCGCGGAACGGCGACGTCTGGAGGCCTGCGCGATCGGCAGCCGCCGCACCGGCGCCGCGATCCTGGTCCACGCCGAGATCGGGACCGCCGGCCACGAGATCGTTGACCTGCTGGAAGGCTGGGGCGTCGGCACCAATCGGATCGCGCTGGCGCACATGGACCGCAACCCCGACGTCGAGCTCCACGCCGAGATCGCGTCGCGCGGCGTCACCCTCGAGTACGACACGCTGGGCCGGACGAAGTACCACCCCGACTCGACGCTGCTCGACCTCATCGGCGCCATGGTCGAGGCGGGGCACGGCGACCGGCTGATGCTGGGCTGCGACCTCGGCCGCCGCGACTACTTCCGCTCCTGGGGCGGCGGACCGGGGCTCGCCTACCTGCTGACCACCTTCGTGCCGCGCCTGCGACGGCGCATCGGCGATCCCGCGACCGATGCGATCCTGATCGCCAACCCAGCCCGCTTCTACGCCCTGTCGGAGCCGGAATCTTGACCGACCGATACGACGTCGTGGTCGTCGGCGCCGGCTCGGCCGGCGCATCGGCGGCCATCAGCGCCGCCCGGCTGGGCGCCCGCACGTTGCTGGTCGATCGGCTCGCCTTCATGGGCGGCACCTCGACAGCGGTGCTCGACACGTTCTACGCGTTCTACACGCCCGGCGAGGTGGCGCGTCGCGTGGTGGGCGGCATCGGCTGGGAGGTGGTCGAGCGCCTCACGGCCGAGGGTGTCGCCTTCGAGCGACCAAACACCTACGGAGCCGGCACCGGCGTCACCTACGACCAGGAGACGCTCAAGGTCGTGTGGGAGGAGCTGGCCGCCGATGCCGGCGTCGACCTCCTGCTCCATACCTGGGCCACCGGCGCGCGCGTGGCCGATGGACGCCTCGAGGCGATCCGACTGTGGAACAAGGGCGGCGAGCACTGGGTGGAGGCGCCCGCCTTCGTGGACGCCTCCGGCGACGCCGATGTCGCCGCGCTGGCCGGCGCCGAGTACGACAACGCCGCGAAGCAGGGCCGGGTGCAATCACTCTCCACGCTATTCAAGCTCGCGAACGTCGACGTGGAGCGGGCCGCATCGGTGAAGAAGGCGGAGCTGTGGGACCGCATGCGCGAGGCGGCCGAGTCGGGTGACTACGCGTTGCCGCGCGTCGAGGGCTCCTGGCACCCCACGCCGTTCCCCGGCGTGGTGCTCATCCACATGACCCGCATCCCGAACGTGGACGCCACCGATCCGGAGCAGCTGACCAGAGCCGAGGTGGAGGGCCGCCGCCAGGTGCGGGAGTACGCGCGCTTCCTCCGCGACCGGGTGCCCGGCTTCGAGGAGGCGGCGGTCGTCGCCACCTCGCCGGCGATCGGCATCCGCGAGTCGCGTCGCGTGCACGGCGACTACGTCCTGACCCGCGAGGACGTGCTGAGGGGCCGGCGCTTCGACGACGAGATCGCGCTGTGCGGTGCACCGATCGAGGATCACCACGCCGGCGGCGACACCGAATGGCGGTACGTCGGCGAGTCGGGCGTGTACGGCATCCCGTACCGCTGCCTCCTTGTCCGCGGGATCGAGGGGCTGCTGGTGGCCGGCCGCTGCTTCAGCGCCACCCACGACGCCCACGCCTCGGCCCGCTCGATGGCGACCTGCATGGCCATGGGCCAGGCCGCCGGCACCGCCGCCGCAATGGCGACCGCATCCGGGAGCACGCCGCGGGCCGTGGACGTCAGCGAGCTGCGCCGACGACTGCTGGACGCCGGCGCGGTCCTGGCACCCCTCGCGCCGGTGGAGGCTGGCAGATGAGCGCCGCCGACCTCCGGGGAGGTCCGGTGGCGGCCGCCATCCGGCGTCATCGGCTGATCGCGGTGCTGCGTCGGGTGCAGCCGCGCGATGCGCTGCTCCGCCTGGTCGACGAGCTTGCCGATGCCGGCGTGCGGGTCTTCGAGATCACGCTGGACGCCCCGGAGGGCGCCGGTGACCTGGCTGCGGTGCGGGCACATCTCGCAGGACGTGACTGCCTGGTCGGCGCGGGAACCGTCCTGCGGGGGGAGCAGCTCGAGGCGGCGCGCGAGGCGGGCGCCGACTTCGGCGTGTCGCCGCTCCTCGACCCGGGACTGCTCGGGTGGGCGCTCGACGACGGCCTGCCGTTCATCCCCGGATCGATGACGCCCACCGAGACGGCGACCGCGTGGGATGCCGGCGCCACCTTCGTCAAGCTCTTCCCGGCCTCGGCGGTCGGGCCCGCATTCGTGCGCGAGCTGCGCGGGCCGCTGCCGGACGTTCAGCTCATCCCCACCGGCGGCGTCGACGCGCAAAATGCCGGGGCGTTCCTGGCGGCGGGGGCCGCGGCGGTCGGCATCGGCAGCGCAATCACCCGGGGCACGCCCGAGGAGCGACGCGCCCTGGTGGAGTCCGTGGTGCGGGTGCCGTCATGAGCCGATTCGACGATCGGGTCTGCCTCGTGACCGGCTCGACCGGGATGGCTGCCTCGGCCGCCCGAGCCATCGTCGCGGAGGGAGGCAGCGTGTTCGTCGTCTCGCGCACCGAGGCCAACGTGCGTGCTCTCGCCGCGGAGCTCGGCGACCGGGCCGCATCGGCCACCGCCGAGCTGACCGACGAGGCGGCGGTGGATGCCGCCGTGGCCGCGTGCGTCGAACGGTTCGGGCGAATCGATGCCGTCTACGCGGTCGCCGGCATCAGCGGCCGTCGCTTCGGCGACGGACCGATCCACGAGGCGTCGCTGGAGGGCTGGCGCACCGTCATGGACAGCAATGCGACCGGCCTCTTCCTGGTCGCGCGGGCCGCGATCCGCCGGATGCTCAGCCAGGAGCCCGATGCCGACGGCCAGCGCGGCGCGCTCCTGGCGATGTCGAGCGCCCTCGCCCAGCACCCGTCGGCGGTCCACTTCGCGACCCACGCCTACGCGGCCAGCAAGGGCGCCATCGAGGGGCTGACGCGTGCCCTGGCCGCCCACTACGCGTCCAACGGGATCCGGGTGAACGCCATCGCGCCGTCGCTGGTCGCGACGCCGATGAGCACCCGCGCGCAGTCGGACCCCGAGATTCTCGCCTACCTGCGCCAGAAGCAGCCGCTGGCCGGTGGGCCGATCGAGGCCGATGCGGTGACTTCGGTCGCCCTCCACCTGCTGAGCCGCGACGCGCGCATGGTCACCGGGCAGGTGATCGAGGTCGACGGCGGCTGGAGCGTCAGCGAGCCGTCACCGCCCGGGGCGTGACCGGCGGCGCGGACTCCTCGACGTCGAAGCGGACGTCGATCGCGTACCGATCGGCCGGATAGCGTGACTCGGTGGCCTCGACCGGCCGGCCGTGCGCGTCCAGGATGATCCGCCGCTCCACCAGCATCGGGTCGCCACGCGTCACGTCGAGCAGGCGCGCATCCTCCTTCGAGGCCGGGCCGGCGGTCACCAGCGCCGTGCCGCGCCGGAGCGCGAAGCCGGCCGCGGTGAGCACCGCGTGCAGCGAGGCCTCGCGCAGGTCGGCCGCCATCACCGCCGGCGAGGTCGCCCCGATGAGCAGCGCCGTCTCCAGCGCGATCGGCTGGCCATCGGCGCAGCGGACGCGCCGCAGAAACACGATCGGCTCGCCCTCGCGAACGTGGAGGTCGGCGGCGGCCGTCCGCCATGCCGGCCGGATCTCTCGCCCAACGATCAGCGAGCTCGGCACGCGGCCTCGCCGCGTCATCTCCGAGCTGAAGCTCATGAGCCGATCGGCGCGCCGATGCGCGGGCGGCTCGGCCACGTAGCTGCCGCGCCCCGGCATGCGGACGACGAGCCCTTCCTCGGCCAGCCGGTGCATGGCGGATCGCGCGGTCATGCGGCTCACGCCGAACTCGGCGCACAGGTCGGCATCCGAGGGCAGGCCGTCGCCGGGTCGCAGCGCGGCGATCCGCTCGCGCAGCGACTGCTCGATCGTCCGGTAGCGCGGCAGGTACGACGGGGCGGTCATCGCGACACCCCCGCGCCGACGGCCGCCCCGGCGCCGTGGACCCCGGCACCGATCGCCCCGGCCCAGGTCCCGAGCTCCGCGGGCACGATCTCGACGGCGTCGAGGTCGGTAACGCGCACGCGGCGCCGCACCTCGTCCCGGATCGGCTCGAGCAGGAGGTGACCCGCCCCCGATACCCCGCCACCGAGCACCACCCGGTCCGGCGTCAGGATGACGATCAGGTTGGCGATCCCGATCCCCAGCCAGTGGCCGATCTCCGCGAGGCCCTCGATCGCGCGCTCCTCGCCGGCCTGGGCGGCGCGAACCGCCTCCTCGGCGGTGGCGGTTCCGCAGGCGGCCGCGACCGCATCGGCCCTGGTGAGGGCCTCCAGGCAGCCCCGGTTTCCGCAGGTGCAGGCCGGGCCGTCGGGGAGCAGCGTCTGGTGACCCACCTCGCCGCCGGTGCCGTCGTGGCCGAAGTGGACGCCGCCATTGACGACGACCACCCCGCCGACGCCGCTGCCGACTGTGAGCCCGACCATCGTCTGGCAGCCTCGGCCGGCACCCAGGCGTAGCTCGGCGAGCCCGAACGCTCGCGCATCGTTGATGAGCCGAACCGGCAGGCCGATCCGCTCCGCCAGCGGTGCGGCGACCGGAAGGCCGGCCCAGTCGGGCGGCAGGTTGGGCAGGAAGGTGGTGATGCCAGCTTCGGCGTCGTACAGGCCGGGCACGCCAAGACCGACGCTCTCGATCCCCGGCCAGCGCGAGCGCGCCTCCGCCGCCGTTGCCACCATGCGGGCGAGGACCGCGCCGGCACCTTCCTCGGCATCCGTCGGAAGCTGGCCGTGGTCCAGTCGCGTCCATGACTCGTCCTCGCGCTCGAGGACGGCCCACTTCAGGTTCGTCGCGCCCAGGTCCAGCCCAAGGTGCCGAGACGGGCCGGCGGCGGGCATCGCTCAGTTGCCTTCGGTGATACGCGTGTAGGCCGCGGCGACGGCCAGGATGATGGCGCCGAACAGGATCTGGCGGACCGCCTCGGGAGCCTGCATCACGTTGAGGAACGTGACGAGCACGGTGAGGATGAGCGCCCCGACGATGCTGCCCGCATAGCCACCGCGTCCACCGAAGATCGAGGTGCCACCGATCACCGTCGCCGCCACCGAGGGGAGCAGGAACGGGTCGACAAGCCGGCCGGTGGCGCTGCCGATGACGCCGGCGTAGATGAGCCCGGCGACGCCCGCCAGGATCCCGGAGATCAGGTAGAGGACGACCAGCACCCAGCCCACCCGAACCCCCGCCAGCCGCGAGGCGACCTCGTTGTCGCCGACCGCGTACAGCAGCCGCCCGTACCCCGATCGGCGCAGCGCCACCAGGATGATGGCCGCCAGCGGGATGAACAGCAGCAGGCTGTTCGGCAGGAAGCCCAGCAGCGACTGCCCGCCGAGGTCGGTGATCTCGGATGGCACCCGCGTGCCACCGGTGATGTTCGAGCGCGCATACACGTTGACGGCGCCGGAGACGACCAGGCTCATGCTGATGGTCATGATCAGCGGGTGAACCCGGAAGAGCCCCACGCCGATGCCGTTGATCAGCCCGACCACGGCCGCCGGCACGAGCGCCAGCAGCGAGGCCCCGAGCCAGCCGAACTCGCTGTTGGTGGTCGCCATCACGTAGGCGGACATCGAGGCAACCACCGCCACCGACAGGTCGATGCCGCCGGTGAGCATCGTCATCGTCTGGCACGCGGCCAGGATGGCGAGGGGGATGGCGAAGCGCATGGTGCTGGCCACCCAGTTGGCGCTCACGATCCCCGGCTGGACGATCTCCAGCAGCCCGACCAGCCCGACCAGCAGGAGGAGGAGCGGGACCAGCGGACGATCGCGGAGCCAGACGCGCGCCACGCGGACGGTGCCGTCGCGCGGGTCCATGGCCGGGGCGTCGGCCGTCATGCCGCCCTCCTCCGCAGGGTGAGGTAGGCGCCGACCATGACCACGATGACCATGATCACGCCCTGGATGACGGTCGAGAAGGCGGGTTCCATGCCGATGAAGGTCAGGTCCGCCCGGATGATGCCCAGGATGTAGATGCCGACGATCGGCCCGAGCAGCCCGCCGCGGCCGCCGGCCAGGCTGACGCCGCCGAGCACAATGGCCGCCACGCTGAGCAGGAGGTATGGCCCGGGGATCGGCGTGCCGATGCCGGTGCTCGCCGTCAATGCCAGCCCGCCGAGCGAGGCGAAGAACCCGGTGAGGGCGTAGGCGGCGATCTTGGTGCCCTCGACGTTCACGCCGCTGCGGAAGGCCGCCAGCCGGTTGCTGCCGATGGCGTAGATCGAGAGGCCGAGCCGCGATCGGCGCAGCGGGATCCAGACGATGCCCACGATGACCAGCAGGACGACGAGCGCCCGCGGGATGAGCTCGATGCCGAGCGTGCCGCTGCTGATCTCGCGCAGCCACGGGGTCGAGGCGCCGCCCGGCGTGCCCATCACGAGGAGCGCAACCCCCGCCCACACGAAGAGCATGGCCAGCGTGACGACGATGTCCGGGACCCGGCTGATGACGACCAGCACGCCGTTGACGGCGCCGATGAGCAGGCCGACGAGCAGGACGAACAGGACGATCGGCACCGAGAGCTCCGGGTAGCTCAGCAGCAGGCTGGCGGCGACCACGTTGGTGAGCGCCATGACCGAACCGATCGACAGGTCGATGCCGCCGGAGATGACGACGATCGCCTGGCCCGCCGCCGCGAACGCCACCGGCAGCGACGCGATGGCCAACGCGTCGAGCCCGTACGTCGGGCGCAGGATCTTGGTGAGCGCGAAGAGGGCGACGAAGATGACCATGAGCCCGACCGTCCACGAGTCGCCGCGGGCCCAGCGTCCGAGGCCGGCACGGGCGGCGGCGAGCTGCGTCACGAGACCGGTCCGCCTGCGGCAGCGGTCCCGGTCGGCGTCTCCAGGCCGTGGGCGGAGCGCAGCAGCGTCGGCTCGTCGGCGACGTCTGCCGGCATCTCGTCGACCACCCTGCCCCCGAACACGACGATCGCGCGGTCGCAGACGCGCCCGATCTCCTCGAGCTCGGAGGTCAGCAGCAGGACCGCGGCGCCGGCGCCCGCCAGCTCACGGACGAGGTCGTAGATCTCGGCCTTGGTGCGGATGTCGATGCCGCGGGTGGGGTCGTAGAACAGGAAGGTGCGGACGCCGGATGCCAGCCAGCGGGCGATGGTCACCTTCTGCTGGTTGCCTCCCGACAGCCGCTGCACCTCGGCCTGGGCTCGCGTGTCGATCTGGAGCCGATCGATGGCCGTGCCGACGCGCTTCCGCTCCTCGCCGACATTGATCAGGCCCCAGCTGCGGAAGCCCGCCAGGCGCGGCAGCGCCACGTTCTCGCGGACCGATCGCTGCATGAGGAGTGCGGAACCCCGGTCGGCCGGAACGAGCACCACGCCGGAACGGATCGCATCTGACGGATGGCCGAAGCGCACCGCGCTCCCGTCGACGAGGAGCTCGCCCGAAGCGGGGCGCTCCTGGCCGGAGAGGACGTCGAACAGCTCGTCCTGTCCCTGGCCCTCCAGGGCCACGAGCCCCAGCA
>Ga0299913_10002523_pt1 | contig 14495 bp, 12 predicted proteins | sample RVTome_9_FD_201360 | JGI IMG/M metagenome (GOLD analysis project Ga0299913, IMG submission 201360) | Soil microbial communities from uranium-contaminated site in the Upper Colorado River Basin, Wyoming, United States - RVT155D38 (version 2) ... | reverse complement strand
GGTGCCGAACGCAAGCCACATGCAGCACATGCCCTCGCACACCTGGAACCAGACCGGCCTGTGGGGCCAGTCCGTGCGGGCGAATACTGCCGCATGGCACGCGGATCAGAAGGCGGCCCGCAACCGCGGATTTTCGTATGGTCCGACGCACAATCTGCACATGCTGCTCTTCGCGGCATCGTTTGACGGCCAGGGCGCGGTTGCCACGCAGGCTGCCAGGGACTATCGCAAGCTCACCGACAATTCGATGTACGAGGTTCTGACGCTCATTCGTTTCGGCCGTTTCGATGAAGTGCTGGAGAACGAGCGGCGGCCGGATGATGAAATCGGTGCCGCAATGTGGGACTTCGCGCACGGCTATGCCAGGCTCAGGCAAGGCGATGTGCGAAAGGCAAAAGCGATCCGTGACAAGCTGCTAAAAACGGCCACGACGAGCGATGCGCTGTTTCGATTTCACCCGGGCAGCCGCCTGCTTGGCGTCGTGGCTCACATCCTGAACGGCGAAGTCCAGATGGCGGAGGGGGACGGGAACGGCGCACTCGCATCGTTCGAGAAAGCCGCCGACCTTGAGGACGTGCTGGATTACGACGAACCCGAACCACTGCCGTTCGCCGCCCGCCACTGGCTTGGCGCAGCCCTGCTGGACATGGGGCATCATCGGCAAGCCGAGCGGGTTTATCGCGATGAACTCGCCGATCATCCGAAGAACGGCTGGTCGCTCCTCGGGCTCAAGGCGGCGATCGAGGCGCAAGGCAAGCAGGATTCCTCGATCGATCGAGACTTCGAGGAAAGCTGGGCGCGTTCCGACACATGGATAACGGCGTCCAGGTTCTGATCGGCCGAAGATTTGTTAGTGAAATCGGAGAATTGACGGATAGATGACGCTTCTGACCGGCCCCGAGGCCACGCTACCCGCCGACTGGTATTACGACCCAGCCCATTACGACCGGGAACTGAATGCTGTGTGGTACCGCGATTGGGTCTGCGTCGGTCGGCACGAAGAGATAGCCGAACCGGGCGATTACATTGTTGCGGAGATCGGCACGCAGCGGGTGATCGTGACCCGCGATTCGCAGGGCGCGCCGAAAGCCTTCCACAACACTTGCCGGCACCGCGGCTCGGCACTCTGCCAGACGGTGCGCGGACATTTTCCCAACGGCCGCATTGTCTGCCCCTACCACACCTGGACCTATTCGCTCGATGGCGACCTGATCGCCACACCTGCGCGCCTCGAGGTCGGCGATTTTCGTTTCCGGGACTTCTCGCTCTACGACGTGCACGTCGATTCCTGGGGCGGCTTTCTGTTCGTCAATTTTGCCGATGTACCGCTAACGTCGTTGCGTGAATCTCTCGGTACCGAGGCAGACGTGCTCGATGACTGGCCGCTGGAGACGCTCGTTTCCGCGCATCAGGAAAAGAAGTCGCTGGCGTGCAACTGGAAGGTGTTCTGGGAGAACTATTGCGAGTGTTACCACTGCCCGCGGCTGCATCCGGAGCTATGCCGCGTCGTGCCCCTGTACAGAAAAGGCGTGCTGAGCCATGCTGACCTGCCGGATTGGCGGCCGCAGGACGATCAGGACGACGGCCGACCCACCGTGGCACCGGGCCTATCGACGTGGACTATCGACGGCCGCTCGACACTACCGGCCATCGAGGGGCTCGACGAGCGGCACCGCGCCGACGGCATGGCATTCGCGTCATTCACGGCCAGCATGTTTGTCGTCGCGCATCCCGACTACGTTCGCAGCGTGCGAATGCAGCCGCTGGGCCCGGAAGGCGTGCAGCTGACGATCGACTGGTTGTTGCCTCCGGGTGTCCGCGAGGCTCACGCCGATAGCTTCGGCCGAATACTCGGGCTCGCGCAGCGGGTGATCGAGCAGGACAGTCGCGCCTGCGAACTGAACCAGCAGGGACTGAAAAGCATTCGCCACCGCCACGGCGTACTGGTCCCGCAAGAGCGAACGGTGTGGGAATTCCACGAGTGGCTGCGCGCGAAACTCGTCGGGTCCGATGAAGCGGCGCGCAACTGACCGTTTACCGGTCGAGCAGACGCAAACCTACGAACCTACGACCCCGGCACCAATCATTCGATCATTAATCATTCGTCGGAGTCGACATCTTCAATGGACACGGTGCCCTCGAGTGAGTGCGTGAACGCGGCCACGAAGGCGTTGCGCAACAGATTGACGGCGGCCGTCAGGATGCCGGCGTCCGGCTCTTCGAGTTCGCCGGAGAACGGGATCTGCGTTGCGACCTGATCTTCCTGCGGATTCTCCAGAATCTTGCTCACAAGATCCACCATTGCCTCCCAGGCCTTTTGCAGCGGATTGTCTGCAGGCTCGTCAAGGCGGAATATTTCGGCATTTTCCAGGATCGGCTTGATGTAACCTTCGAACCGGCCATCTGCGGCGGCGAGTTCGGCGTACATGGAAAACTCGCCCTGTTCAGCGTCGACGTTCAAAAACTTCTCGAGCCAGGGATTCACATCCACTAGCCGCGCACCTTCAAGTGACAGGTCGACATCGAAGGTGGACTGCTCCGCAAGCGGATTGGCGTGCCCGCTTATTGCAAGCGGGGTGTTTTCGCTGAACAGGGCCTTGACGTCGAATTCCGCAAACGTCGGATCCTGCCGATTCTCCACGTTCGTCAGATTGCTGAACACGGCGTTCAGATCGTGAAGTGTCAGGGATTCGTCCGTTTCTATGCCCGGAGCACGAAACGTCGCGGTGCCTCCTGATACCTCGACGCGATTGAAACGGAAGGGAAAGAGTTTCCGAATCTGTTCCGTCCAGTCCACCCCGGCGCCGAGCTGCGTTTCCTCGTCCGTCTCTCCCTGCACCATGTTCATCACCGGCCGATGCATCTGTATCTCGCCGACGAGTTCGCCTTCGAACAGCGCAGACCATTCGAGCGAGAGATCCATGTGAGGCAGTACGAGAAAGGGCTCTTCGGCGCTCGTGTCCTGCTTGACGACGGTCAGGTCGTTCAGCGTATAGGCGCCTCGCACCACGGACAGGTCTACATCTGCAACATGTCCGCGGTAGTCGCCCATCTGTGCGAGTCGTTCGTTGACGTAATGAGCGACCGCAAAGGGAAGCAACGCGCGCACGACGATAATTGCCGCCACGACAATCGCGGCAATGGTTGCAATTCTGCGGATTCTTGAATGTTTCACCTGGTTTCCTGTTTGCGCAAACACGCTCTATCAGCGTCCTGTAGCCGAATGAATTTGTCAGCGAATCAGCAAGACCTCCTGGTTGACCGGGTACAGCCATTCCACGCCCCGTTCCGTAACGACAGCATCGTCTTCCAGCGGTACGCGCAATTTTTTACCGCCCCATTCCGGAATTGCCGTGTAGGCAAACAGCTCGATGGACAAGAGGTTCGTCGGTTTGATCGTGTACTTCAGTCGTTCCGGATTAAAAAACGCTATGGAAGGCCCGACGCCGTGCCCGAGATTCCCTACCGAATGACAGGCAACGATGACGTCGATGATCCCAGGATCGGCAGTGGGTTTGTTGAACTCGGCCATGACGCCGAAGCCGGCATCCGTCAGTTTGCGGTTCAGAATATCCAGCGTGTCGCTGGCCGTCCGGCCGGGCCGGATGTTCTGTTTCAGAATGTCGCGTACGGCGCGGCCGTTATCGAAGGCTTTCTGGAAACTCGCCGGCAAACCGGTTTCGCCTTCCCGGAGGACGTAGGCGTGACGCTTCATGTCCGTGTAGAAATTCAGGTAGCCGACGCCCCAATCGATGGCCAGGAAGTCACCGCGCTGAATGACGTGATCGTCAGATAGCCCGACGAAACCGTCCGGACCGGTAATGTAGACGGATGGCATGCCGAACGACGTATCGAGATTATTTTGGAACTGCTGCTCGTGCATCCACCATGCAACCTCGGCAAGGGTCGTCTTCCCCGGCGTGATGACGTCATTCGAGAAGGCCCGTTCAGCGATACTTCGCGAGAGCTCGCCGGCAGCGGCAAATGCAGCAATTTCCGTAGCAACCCGGCGGGAACGAAAGTCCGATATCAGTTTCTGCGCGGAGACGAAGCGGCGGCTGTACTCTTCACCCAGCATCGCGGAAAGGTTTCGATAGCTGGTGTAGGACAGTCCGTCCGCGGCGCCGATATGCTCGGCATAATTCAATGCAATCCTCTCCGGATCGCGCTCACGGACGAATTCTGCCAGGTTGAAATCCTCTGTGACGATGTCATAGGCACCGTTCTCTTCAAGCAGGTGCGTGCCGATGCCCAATGCGGCCCGTTCGATGCGATCGCCGCCACGATCGGTGAAAATGTAGTAGCCCCAGGAACCTGTGTAGCCTTTCCCCAGATCCCGGGTCAACGGATCGTCGTATCCCTCCCGATTGACCGTGATCCACATGTCGACGCCGTTCTCGCGCATGGCCTCCGGAAGCACCAGGTCGAATTTCTCCTGCCGGATCTGGTTCATGAGTTCCCAGCGTTTCTGAGCTTCACCACTCGCATGCGCGGCGCCCGACTGCACGGCAGCGAGGATCAGGCACAGGAAAAGTCTGTTCACCATGGGGTTTCCTTTGTCACATTCTGTTGCGCGCCGCTGCAACCGGCGTCCGGCAGTATAGAATGAAACAGCAACCTGCTTTGCACTTCCCCGGAATGGCGGCAGAATCCGGAGTGGCGGCAGAATAAAGAAATTCCAGAGGGAGCGTCTTCTATGACCGTTATCGCGCGGCGAGACTTTTTGAAAACCGTCGGCGGCGCATCGCTTGCTGGCAGCTTGCCGGGTGGCGGCATGGCGGCGCAGGTAAGCGCCGATTCGGCACCCTCCGCCTTCGGCTTCACCGACGACAGGGTACCGATGAACGCCGCCAATCTGTGCCCGATGCCGGTCGTCGTCCGCGATGCTGTTGCAACTTACGCACGCGAACTGGACCGCGACATGAGCCACCTCAATCGCGGCCGAATCGAGGGGCTCAAAGAGGATGCGCGCAGCCGAGTCGCAAAACAGCTCGGCGTTTCTGCCGACGAAGTCGCCATCGTCCGGAATACGTCTGAGGCCAACAATATCGTCGTCCAGGGGTTGCCGCTGGAGGAGGGCGACGAAATCCTGCTTTGGGATCAGAACCATCCCTCCAACGGTGTGGCCTGGGACGTGCAGGCGACACGCAGCGGCTGCACGGTTCGGCGGATTGCCGTGCCGGCAAGCGTAAATTCGACCGGGGAGGTCGTCGACCTGTTCGTGAATGCGCTGGGACCGGCCACGCGCGTCGTATCGTTTACGCACATCTCCAATGTCAGCGGGATGCGTCTGCCGGCCGGGGAGATCTGCCGGGCATTGCGTAAAAAACGGGAGGACGTTTACCTCCACGTGGACGGTGCGCAAACCTGGGGAATCGCCGACGTAAACCTGGCGCGCCTGGACTGCGACTCTTTCAGCGCCAGCGCGCACAAATGGTTCATGGGACCTCGCGAAGTCGGCCTGCTGTACGTCCGGCGGCCGTACGTCGAGCGATTGTGGCCGAACTCCGTCAGCGTGCCGTGGGGCGACCGTGCCGATCCGTCAGTTATCGGCGCCCGTAAATTTGAAGCCTTCGGCCAGCGGGACGATGCCGCCATTGCGGCTCTCGGCGACGCAGTCGGTTTTCACGAGAAGTTGACGCCCGCCGGCGTCGAGCAACGCGCGGCAGCGCTTGCGGCGAGGTTGCGCGACGGTCTCGAGGAGCTCGGCGTCCCGTTCGTGTCGCCGCGCAAGCCCGAGTTCACGAGCAACGTCGTCATTCTGGCCGCGCCTCGCGAGAACGGAGCCGTGCTGGTCGACCGGGTGCTGCGGGAATCCGGAATCATCGTAGCTGCGGTCGGCGGTCTGCGCATGACGCCGCATATCTATAATACCGATGCGCACATCGATCGCATGATCGGCGCAGTTGCGAAGCTGCGCGACCTGCTGACCACTTAGGATTTTCTCTCGGGCGGCTCGATATGCAATGCCGAATACTCGTCATCCTCGCTGCGCTGATGCTGATTCATGAAGCACAAGCCCAGGAAAACTTGCGCCCGCCGCAGCCGGTCGCATTCGTCGGCGGTATGCTCCTGGACGGCCACGAGGCCGAGCCCATTCATCATTCTGTCGTCGTCATTGACGATGGACGCGTTGTCGCTGCCGGCTCGCGAAGCAATACCGAAATTCCCGATGGTGCCATCCTGATCGACGCCGGCGGGCGAACGGTGATGCCGGGGCTCATTGACGCGCACGCGCACGTCGATCTGATAGGCCACGGCGATTACGAGCGCTATTACCGCTTTATGCGCGGCATGGAGCGGATCGACGAGGTCATGCCCATCGGCGCAAAGCAAATGCTGCGCGCCGGGGTTACCAGTGCCATTGATCTCGGCGCACCGTTTCAGATTCTCGCACTGCGCGAACGGATCGCCTCGGGAGAGATTCCCGGGCCGCGTCTCACGGTTTCCGGTCCCTGGATAACGCGCGTCTACCTCGAAAGCGTGCCGGATGAATACCAGATACTGATCGAATCCCCGCGCGAGGCCGCGCAGCGAACGCGCGAGCTGATCGACCGGGGATCCGATGTCATCAAGACCTGGGCCGGACTGACCGAGGAGGATTATCGGGCGGTGGTCGAGGAGGCCCACAAACGCAACATCAAGGTCCACGCGCACCTCTACGAACCGCGGGCCATTCGCGCCGCCATTGCGGCCGGAGTGGATGTCTTTCAGCATGTCGGATCAGCCGGCAATCCAGCCTATGACGGCGATCTCGTTGCTGAAATCGCGCACCGGAATATCCCGATAGTGCAGACGATCTCGCATCGCATCTGGATCTATCCGGCAACCGTCAGCTTTCCGGAGCGTCTGTACGATCCGGTCCACAGAAAGGATATGCCGCCGGATATTTACGCTGAAGTAATGGAGTCGTTCGAAAACTTTCATCGCCTGTCGTACTTCCACGAGGTAGGCCGTGAAACGCGCAATGCCGAATTGGCGGCACGACAGTTCATCGACGCCGGCGCTTACATGGGCGTGGGAACGGACGCGGCCAGCCCGCTCAATTTCCACACCGAGGCAATGTGGCGCGAGATGTCGGCTCTCGTCGACAGCGGCATGACACCGCTGCAGGTGATTTCCGCGGCCACGAAAACCAACGCCGAAATTCTGGGGCAAGCACATGAGCTGGGCACGATCGAACCCGGCAAGTTCGCCGATCTCATCGTGGTCGATGGAAATCCGCTCGCCGACATCGATGCCATGCAGCACGTGGACATCGTCGTCAAGGACGGGGCAATCTGGTACGACGAGTCGGTCGAGCCCGGCTCCGTATCGAAGGTCGGGCACGCGTTTTGACGTCCGGCTTCTGAGACAGGCATAAGGATCCAGAAAACAGATGAATAACGAAGTCTTGTCGGGCAGCTGCCTGTGCGGTGCCGTACGCTATACCGCCACCGGGGAGGCGCTGCGCTTCTATCACTGCCATTGCAGGCGTTGCCGCAAGGCGTCCGGCACCGGCCATGCCAGCAATCTGTTCCTCAGGGGCAGCCTGGCGTGGAACGCTGGCGAAGACAATATTGCGACCTATAAGGTGCCGGAGGCGGAGCGGTTCACCACCAGTTTCTGCCGCAGCTGCGGTTCCCGGGTACCGCGGTTCGTCGAGAAAATCGGCATGGTCTTCATCCCTGCCGGTTCGCTCGACGACGAGCCGAACGCCACCCCCCAGGCACGTATATTCACCGGCTCACGTGCGGCGTGGTCCTGCAATGAGACGGCCCTGCCGGTATTCAGCGAATACCCCGACTGAAGTACCCGCAGCAGTTGCGGCCGGATTTATTTGACAATCCAGACGCTTCCCTACTAAATAGAAATAAAGGGCGAACGGCAGCTGTCCGGGCGATCGGCAGGCGGCCTTTCCTTTGGCCTGTTCAACAACAAGCGTCGCCGTAACGGCACAAACGCAGGGGACTTAACATGAACAATAAACGCAATGCGTTGAGCGCGTTGGCCGCGCTCGTGACGGCCGGGCTCGCATCCGGCGCTTTGGCGGACCACAGCTGGGGAAATTATCACTGGGCGCGTACCTCACCTTCTTTCGATCTGACGGTAATCAACAGCACCACTTCGGAGTGGGACACTCATGTCACGCAGGCCGCTGGCGACTGGTCGAACTCGACGGTGGTGAATCTTCTGGAAGACCAGAATGGCGACACCTCCAGCAAGACCCGCCGGCAGTGCAGAGGTGGCGAGGGCACAGTGCGCATCTGCAACCTGGCTTACGGATTTAACGGGTGGCTAGGCATCGCCGGTATTTCGATTGATCCCAACGGACATATCACCACCGGCTACACCAAACTCAATGACAGCTATTTTTCGATGAGTTATTACAACAATCCCGGCTGGAAATTGAGCGTCACCTGCCAGGAGTTGGGTCACAACATCGGCCTTGACCATCAGGACGAAGATTTCAATAACACTTCGTTGCAGTCGTGCATGGACTATCAAGATCCTCCGCATGGATATCCGAATACCCACGACTACGAGCAGCTTGCGACCATCTACGGCCACACCGACTCTTACGACTCCTACGCCGGTGGCGACGGTGGTGGCGACAGTGGCGGCGACGATGGTGGTGGCTGCAATGCGCCTCCCGGCAAAGGCTGCAACAAGGCGGGTGCCAACGGTGAGATAGGCTGGGGGATGTCGCTCGGCCGGCGTGGCAACGCGGAGACGTTCATCCGCATCGATCCGGACGGCACGGTGCACCTCACCCACGTTACCTGGGCCATCGGGCATTGAGATACACCTTTGCATGAAAACGGCAGCGCGCTTGTCAGTTGGATGAAGATTGCGCACGATCCGCTTTGACGTCGCCGTTCACAGCGGAAAATCAATGTCGACTAATGACGAGCAGCGCATTGCCGGCACGCCTGCGTGGTGGCTGCCGCAGACCATACCAGTTGGCCAGACACTGGATTGCCGGCTCGGACCACTGTCATTGCAGATTCATCGCGCCCACGGCGAGTGGCATGTGTCGATGGTGGACGGCGATGAAAAGGACGGCGACGGCTGCGGCACTCTCGGTTTGAGAGCCGGCGGCATCGACGGTGATACCTACGAGCGCTTCATGTTTTCGGGATCCAGTGCGCAGCTGAAGCTGCTTCCCTTGCTGGCGGACAGGCCGGTGGTGATTCGTCCGCGTCAGCCGATATTTCTCCCGAGCGGCGAACAGACCACCATGTACCTGTCCTCGCCTCTGACGTTGCGCCTGTTGGTCGGAGATCCCGGCGTTTTGCTGCGAGAGGTGCCCATGCTGCGCCTGTCGGATACCTGGTTTGGCCCTTCCACCCGGGAAGGGGAATTGTGCTATTCCGGCAGAACCCACGCGAGGCACGAGCTGGCCGAAGTGCCACAACGCGCCCATCGAGCCATCACGCCACTGCATATTCGCAACGAGGCGCTGACACCGTTGCCTCTGGAGAAGGTCAGCCTGCCTGTGCCGTTTCTCTCCGTGTACGGTGCCGCGGACGGTGGTCTGTGGACTCAGAAGGCAACCATGATCAGACGCAGTGACTCCGACATGGCGGTTCTCAAAATCGAGCGCGCGCCGCCGGACTTCGCCGGTTCCGTGAGCCTGATCTCCGGGCCCCGGCGGGAGCAAGGGAGGGGTGGATTCGTGCGTGCATTCAACGTTTTGTTCGGAGACGGATCGTGAGCCGCACTCTGCTCGAAATGCTGGCCAGCGATACGGCCGCCATGATCTTTCGCGCGAGCATATTGCTGATGCTCGGCGTCCTGTTCGCGACCCTTGCATCGCGTGTGGTCAACCGGCTGGCGGTCAGGCGCTTCTCCACCCACCACCTGCAGCTGACCCGGCGGCTGGTGTTCTACAGCCTGCTGGGTTTGTTCGTTGCCTCGGCGCTTCGCGAGCTCGGATTCAGCCTGGCGGTGCTAATGGGTGCGGCCGGCGTACTGACCGTGGCGATCGGTTTCGCGTCCCAGACATCGGCATCCAACCTGATCAGCGGATTGTTCCTGATCGGCGAGCGGCCGTTCGAGGTCGGCGACGTGATCTGCGTCGGAACGACCACCGGAGAGGTCCTTTCCATCGATGCGCTGTCGGTCAAGCTGCGTACGTTCGACAACCTGTTCGTGCGGATTCCGAACGAGACCCTGATCAAGAGCGAGGTGACGACGCTGACGCGCTTTCCCATACGGCGCCACGACCTCACCTTGGGTGTAGCCTACAAGGAGGACATCGACACCGTCCGCGACGTGCTGCAGGAGGTTGCGGACAGGAACATGCTGTGCCTGGACGATCCGCCGCCCCTGTTCATTTTTCTCGGGTTCGGCGATTCGGCGCTGAACATACAGTTTTCGGTGTGGGCCAAGCGCGAAAACTTTCTACTGCTGCGCAATTCCATTACCGCGGAAATAAAGGCGGCTTTCGACCGGGCCGGCATCGAGATTCCGTTTCCGCACCGTTCGCTTTACGCCGGCGAGGCCACCCGGCCGTTCCCGGTCACCATAGTCGAACCGCCGCCGGCACAACGGGAGTGATGCGGCGGCGCCAAGGCTTCCCCGCCGTGGATTATTCACGAACGCTCAGCCTTGGTGGTGGGCGGAGCCCCGACGAGGGGGAGGGCTTTTCAGGAACGCCGTGAACCCATCCCTGGGGGCTCCGCGGCAAACGTCCTGTTTGCCGACGGTCCTGAAAAGCACTCCCCCTCGCCGAGGCTCCGCTGTGACGCTGTGCCGTTCGTGAATAATCCCGTTCAATCACGCGTTGTCGTCTGCAGGTAGCGGAAGAAGTCGGAGTCGGCGTCGATCATCAGCGTCGTGTTCTCGCTCAACGCATCGTAGCTCTCCAGGGTTTTGAAGAACGCGTAGAACTCCGGATCCTGGCCGAACGCCGCACCATAGATCTGTGTCGCCTCCGCGTCTGCAGTACCCCGGATTTCCTGGGCTGTGCGCTCGGCCTCGGATCTGATCCGTCGCAGGTCACGCTCCATACCGCCCAGGATTTCCTGACTGCGGCCCTGGCCTTGCGAGCGGAAGCGCGCCGCGATGCTCTGGCGTTCCGAGATCATGCGTGTTTCGACCTGGGCGCGGACGGACTCGATGTAGTTGATCCGCTTGATCCGCACGTCGACCAGCTCGATGCCCAGTTCGGGCATCAGCCGTGAGGCGCCGGCATGCATGTCCTGCTCGAGCATGGCGCGACCTTTTTTGGGCCGTTCCAGGTCCGTCTGGGCGAGTGCGTCTACTTCTTCTTCCGCGAGACCGGACACGTCGACCTCCCAGTCGGCCGACCGCACGATCTCCTCGAGTTCGGTACCGGAGACGATGTCGCGGGCAACGGAGTCGATGATATCGTCGAGCCTCGCGCGGGCCCCCGACTCGTCGCGCACCGAGCGCAGGAACTGCAGCGGATCGTCGATTCGCCAGCGCGCGGTGGCATCCACCACGATGAATTCGCGGCCGAGGGTGGGAATCTGGCTGACGTCACCGTCCCATGCGAGCAGGCGCCTGTCGAAGCGCCGCACCTCCTGGACAAAGGGGACACGCCAGTGAAGACCCGGGTCGGCGATGACGTCGCCGATCGGTTCGCCGAACTGCACGATGATGCCTTGCTCCGCCTGGTCGATGACGAACGCCGAGTTTGCTCCGACGAACAGCAGCGCCGCCAGCACGACGGCGGAAATGGTCAGGTTCCTGTTCATCGTGCGTCCTCCGGATTGCGTATCTGCCTGAGTTCTCCGTTGGGCAGGTTCAAGAGCGGCAGTACCTGGCCCTCCTTTACGACAACGACCGAGCCGATTCGCGGCAACGCCTGGTGCAGCGTTTCCAGGTACAGACGTGACCGCGTTACTTCCGGCGCCTCGCGGTATTCGGTAAGCACGGCACTGAACCGCGCTGTCTCGCCGAGTGCGCGGTTGACCCGCTCAGTGGCATAACCTTCGGCCTCGGCGATCACCCGGTTGGCGGTGCCTTCCGCTCTCGGAATCGCCTGGTTAAGTTCCCGGTTGGCCTCGTTGATCATGCGCTCGAGTTCCTGGCGCGCTTCGTTGACCTCGTTGAAAGCAGGTTGGACCCGCGCCGGTGGCACGACATCCTGCAGCTCCACCGTGATTATATGCAGGCCGTTTTCATAACGGTCCATCGCCGTCTGGATTTCCTTCCGCGCATCGTTGGCGATCTCTACGCGAGCGATGGTCAGCACCTCGCTGCCGATCCGATTGCCGACCACGCGGCGCATGACCGACTCCGACAGGTCACGTAGCGTTCGCGTAGGCTCGCGCATGCCGTAGAGGTATTTGATCGGATCGGCGATGCGATATTGCACTACCCACTCGACCTGGATGATGTTCAGGTCCCCGGTAAGCATCAGCGACTCGTCGAGGAAGTTTTCCTCGCTGAAGCGCGTGCGCTCCGGACCCGACGCATCTGCCGTGCGGAAGCCGAACTCCTGCTTCAACACGCGTTCGGTAGCCACCTTTTGCACCGAATCGATGCCGAAAGGCAGCTTGAAATGCAGGCCGGGATCGGTGATGCCGTAGACGGCGCCGAAGCGTTTCACTACGGCACGCTCTTCAGGCTGCACGGTATAAAACGATGTGAACACAACGAAAGCCGCCAACACGGCAATCAGGGCGATGGCGACCTGTCTGCCGGTCGGGCCCTCTGGCGGACGCCGTTGTGTGCCCAGAATCTCACGGAGCACATTGTTATCCTTTCTCATTCGGTCTGGTCCCCTGATGGATTTTTCTGACGGAGTGCCGCGGCCGAGGCGAGGCCGTCACATGCCGCTGGCTGGTAATTCCGGTGATGCAGGTCCTGATGGACGCCGACACTGTAACGCAGAAAATGCGGACATTCCTGATATTCCGGTCTCAATGCGCCTGGCGACTGCAATCTACTGACGCCGCGATACGGCACAGCCGACTTCCGGCACCAGGCTGTAACGTCTGCGGCGTTTCGCCAGATCATGAGCGTTCTGCTAGCATGCCTCGCTGATCATGGTGGAAAATCCATCACCCGTGCGCCGCTGGAGTGATCCGTTTACGGGCTGGTTCCTGCGGGTTGCTGCCGCAGGGTGGTTGCCGGCCCGATGGTTCGAGCCGAACCTGCCGAACGAAGCGTCGCGCGCAGCAAGGACCGGTCGTCTGAAACTGGAAGTCGTCAGCCACTGCTGGCAATACGGGCACTTCCTGATGTATCAGCTCAGTTCCCTGGTCAGGTGCCCGCCGCAGCGGGCGGACGTGCTCATGACCGTGTATCACAGTCCGGAGGACACCGGGACCCTGAACGTTCTCGACTTCTTCGGCGGGCTGACCGTGCCGGGGGTTACCTGGAATTGGCAACCGCTGCCCCGATGGTCCCTGTTTCGCCGCGCCATTGGCCGGAATCGTTCCGCGCTCACTTCGGATGCGGACTGGATCTGGTTTACCGACTGCGACCTGATGTTTCGGGACGGTTGTCTCGACGGAACGGCCGACGCGCTGCAGGGACGGCGTGAAGCGCTGCTTTTTCCTCGCAACGAATACTGCACTTCGCTGTTGACGGAGGAAAGCGCCATGTTGAACATGGATCCCCGGCGTCCGCAAGTGGTCGACATCGACGTAACCGAATTCACCCGACGCCGCAGGTCGCGCGCCACCGGTCCCTTGCAGATCACTCACGGCGATGTGGCTCGCGCCTGCGGTTATTGCAACGCCCTGCCGTATTATCAAAGGCCGGCTGAGAGATGGCGCAAAGCCTACGAAGATCGCGCTTTCCGCTGGTTGCTCCGCACCGAGGGAACTCCGCTGGACATTCCGGGTGTATATCGCATACGGCACGTTGACAAAGGGAGGTATGCGGGCGGCACGCTGGCCACGGGCGTGCGGAGCGGGATCAGAAGGCTTGAATCCTGGCTGCAAGAGCTGCGGCAAAAGTAGAAATCGGCCGCGCCATGCATTTCGTCGTGTTCTCCTTTAATCGTGGCGAGTTTCTCGACAGCTGTATCGCCTCGATAGAGTATTGTGCCCCGGATGCCGAGATCGCGATTTTCGACGACAACAGCGATGACCTGGTCACCCGCCAGAGACTGCAAGCGCTCGCTGCCAGGCACCGCATAATCTATCCGGAGAAGCCCGGTCCCGGAAACAGCAAGCATGGCGGTCTGTATTCGAACATGCAGTCCGCGTACGAGCGCCCGGAGCCGGACGACGTCATCTGTTTTCTTCAGGACGACATGCAGCTCGTAAGAAAGCTGACGGCGGAGGATTCAGACGCAATCGCCCGTTATTTCGACACGGTCGATAACGCGGGCTTCATACAGCCGGCGTTCTTAAAAGGATGCAACCGCCTCGCCGACCGGGCACAGATACGATTCGATGCCGCCGCCGGCGGTTACCTCGTCGATCGTCTCAACAGGAGCGCCGGCGCCTGGTACTCCGACGTTTTTGTTGCCAGGGTGCGTAACCTTCGCGACGTCGGTTGGAAGTTCCAGGCGCGGGAATCGAAGAACG
>Ga0299913_10002522_pt1 | contig 14497 bp, 19 predicted proteins | sample RVTome_9_FD_201360 | JGI IMG/M metagenome (GOLD analysis project Ga0299913, IMG submission 201360) | Soil microbial communities from uranium-contaminated site in the Upper Colorado River Basin, Wyoming, United States - RVT155D38 (version 2) ... | reverse complement strand
GCCTCCGGAGAGATCTTCTTCGGCGACCCCGCCGACCGGTTCGCTTCCGGTGATTGGGGCATCGTGGACAACGTCGACACTCCCACCGTGTTCCGGCCCTCGAACTCGATCTTCTACTTCCGGCACACCCTCACCCAGGGAATCGCGGATTCCCAGGTCACCTGGAACGCCGCCGGGTCAGGCTGGCTCCCGGTCTCCGGCGACTTCGGCCTCGACTGAACCCGCCCCGATCGGCCAGACCTCGACGGTCAGCGGCCACGACGCACCCCCCCCTTCTCCGCCACCGAAGAGGATGCCGGCGCCGAGCACGAAGCTGAAGGAATCCCATGGATTGGTGAGTTCGGATCGTCTCGCGCCGATGTTGACCACGTCGTCGCCGCCGACGATCAAGACCTCGTCGATCTGGGCGAGCATGGGGTCGGCCTGCTCCAGGTCTCGGTGTGGGCAGTCGCCTCCCTCTCTAGGTTGAGGAGACAACGTCGAGATCTATACTCCGTTGGTCGCCCCGGAATCACTCCGAGAATCGGCGACGTCCCGGGGGCGTAGAACAGCCTGGAGTGTTCGCCGGCCTGTCAAGCCGGAGGTCGCGGGTTCAAATCCCGTCGCTCCCGCCAGCCAAACCTTGGACCTAGGGTTTGGTTTGGGAGGTCAGGTAGCTCAGTCGGTAGAGCGCCGGTCTGAAAAACCGGAGGTCGACGGATCGACGCCGTCCCTGACCACCATCTCCCTAGCTGCGTGATCGCCCGAATCGCCGCGTATCAGTTGGTGTTCTGGGTCGGGTTCGCCTCTTCTCGACTGCGCAACCTTTCGCGACCTTTCCGGTCGTTTTGCGGACTCTCGCGGGCTGTCCGCGGACTGTTTGAGAGTTCGTGCCGCTCCCAACGCAACCTGGAGCGCACTTGACCCACGTGAGTGACGATCTGCCCAACGACCCAAGAGCGTACGGCTTCGGCCCTGTGACCAGGACGGGGTCTCTAGCCTGCCACCATGATTTTCTCCGAGCACGAGTACCCGCCAGCCCGGGTTCAGGAGAGGGAAAATTTGGCTCCGATATTGGCCGGGTCGATCGCCTTCACCCGGTACATTGATCAGGCAGCGGCAGCCATGTACGCGTTGCAGCACCAAATCCTCCCGGCGCAGGGAATCGCGGTTCAAGGATTCGGCAGGGAGGCCTATCGGAGCTGAGCGTTCGGCCGCGGCACCCGGGACGATCGCCAATCCCCCGATTCAGCGCAGACTTTCGACATCCCTGAATACGAGTTCGCGAATCTGGTGACCATCGTTCGTATTAGAAGCTGAATGCCCGAAGACGAGGCCATACCCAGGCAAGAAGATGGTTTGAGATCACCCCGTTTGGATGAGACGGTGGTCTCTCCACTTGTACAGTTTCCTATATCGGCATATGATGGTCGGATGGCAAGGGCAGCGACCACCTCCGATGCGTTCAACGCAATCGCCGAGCCTCAGCGTCGCCGGATCCTCACCTTGCTCAGGGACCGAGAGCTTCCGGCCGGGGACGTCGCCGACCAGTTGGGCATGCAGCAGCCGGCGGCCTCCAAGCACCTACGCGTTCTCAGAGAGGTGGGGCTGGTCTACGTCCACCGGGCGGGTAAACAGCGCATGTACGGCCTCGATGCCCGTGGCCTGCGGCCGATCCACGAGTGGACCGGTGGGTTCGAGCAGTTTTGGAACGAGAGCTTCGACCGGCTCAACGAGTATGTGAAGGAGTTGGAGCGAGGGGAGGCCGCCCCTGCCAACTAGCTCCGACGCCGAACGGGAGATCGTCGTCTCTCGAAACATCGACGCTCCGAGTCGTGTCGTCTTCGCCGCGTACAGCGACCCGACCCATCTGCCCCGCTGGTGGGGCCCCAATGGGTTCACCCTCACCACACGGTCGTTCGAGTTTCGGCCGGGCGGAGTTTGGGACTTCACGATGCACGGTCCCGACGGCAACGACTACCCCAATTGGGTCGAGTACATCGAGATTTCGCCTCCGGAGAGGATCATCCTCCGGCACGGCTCGGCACCCGACGATCCCGATGCCTTCACTTCGACCGTGACCATCGAAGACCGGGGTGATCGCAGCGAGCTGACCCTGCGCTCGCTCTTCAAGACAAAAGCGCAGCGTGACGAGGTGGTGGAGCGGTACCGGGCCATCGAGGGCGCCGAACAGACGTTGGCCCGTCTCGCCGACCACATCGAAACCAAGGAGTGAAGGGCAGCAGATGAGCAAAGTGTTCGTAAACGTGGGGATGTCGCTGGACGGGTACATCGCACCCGACGGCATGGACCTGGAGCACGCCGACGATCCCGCCTACAAGGACTGGATGGGCAAATGGATGCAGTTGCAGGCCTGGGTCGCCGATCAGGAGTTCTTCCGCCAAAACCTCGGGCTCGGCGACGGCGGTGAGACGGGAAGGGACAACCAGATCGTCCGGGAGATCTTCGAACGTACGGGGGTCAGCATCATGGGCAAGCGGATGTTCGAGGGAGGTGAGCGCTTCTGGCCCGAGGAGGCGCCTTTCCACACGCCGGTGTTCGTATTGACCAACGAGATACGCGCGCCGTGGGAGCGACCGGGGGGGACGACGTTCAACTTCGTCAACGATGGCATCGAGAGCGCACTGGAGGAGGCGCGCGCCGTCGCCGGGGACAGGGACATCCGGATTGCAGGAGGCGCGGACATCATCCGCCAGTATCTCGATGCCGGTCTGGTCGACGAGCTGGCCATCGACCTCGCACCTGTGCTCTTAGGTGGGGGCACCGCGCTCTTCGACGGGCTCGACCCCAATCGGGTCAGCCTCGAGATCGATGATGTAATCGAATCTCCCCGGGTCACCCATCTCCGCTATGCGGTGCGACGATTCGGATAGGGAAGAGTGACCGGACCCCTCGGGCCCCCCTCGAGGGTCGCTGCCTGCCTTGCCTTCTGTCACAGATAGGGCTCCTGTCTTGTCGTATGGAGTGAAGGTATTTCCCAACGAAGGTGTTGCTGGTGAGAGTGTTTGTTGCTGGGGCGACGGGGGCGATCGGAAAGCAGCTGGTGCCGCGTCTGGTTGGTGCAGGGCATGATGTTCATGGCATGACGCGTAGCGAGTCGAAGCAGTCGATGCTCCAAGAGTTGGGCGCTGTTCCTGTCGTCGCGGACGCGCTCGATCCCGCTCAGGTCGCGGAGGCCGTGGGCAAGGCGCAGCCGGATGTGATCGTCCATCAGGCGACCTCGCTGGCAGGCTGGGGTATGCGCAACCTGAAGCACGGCGCCGCCCTCACCAACCGTCTCCGGATCGAGGGGACCGATCATCTGCTTGCCGCCGGACACGCGGTGGGGGTGCGGCGGTTCGTGGCGCAGAGCAACTACGCGTTGTACGCGCGCACCGGCGGGCCGGTCAAGAGCGAGGAGGACCCGCTCGACCCCGCCCCTCCCGGCAAGTTGCGTGAAGGTCTGGCCGCGGTGCGACACCTCGAATCGGCGGTCCTCGAAGCAACGTGGACCGAGGGGATCGCGTTGCGCTACGGCGGCTTCTACGGGCCAGGCACAAACATGACCCCCGGCGGGGAGCTGTTCGAGATGATCCGCAAGCGCAGGTTCCCGTTGATAGGCGGAGGTGGCGGAATTTGGTCATTCATCCATATCGCCGACGCTGCGGAGGCGACAGTGGCCGCGGTCGAGCACGGCTCCCGCGGTGTCTACAACATTGTCGATGACGACCCGGCCTCGGTGGCCGAGTGGTTGACGGTGCTGACCCACATGCTCAGCGGCAAGAAGCCGAGGCGTATGCCGCGGTTCGTTCTACGACTGGTCGCCGGGGAGGGCGGCGTGGTGATGATCGTCGACGCCCGCGGAGCGTCGAATGCTAAGGCCAAACGCGAGCTGGCGTGGAGCCCTGCGCACCCGAGCTGGCGACAGGGGTTCGCAGCCTTATGACCGACCACGAGCGCCTGCTCGACGAGCTGCGGCCGGTCTCGTTCGGCATCGCCTATCGGATGCTGGGAAGTGTCTCCGAAGCCGAGGACGTGGTCCAGGAAACGCTGCTGCGACTGCATCAGGCATTTGACGACGGCGAACAGATCGCATCACCGCACGGGTTCGTGGCCACACTGACTACCCGGCTGGCAATCAATGAGCTCAACTCGGCCCGCGCCCGCCGTGAACACTATGTCGGCGAGTGGCTGCCAGAGCCGATCATCACCGACGGCCACGACGATCCAGCCAGGCATGCGGAGGCAGCCGAATCGCTGTCCCTGGCGATGCTGGTGCTCCTGGAGAGGCTCTCGCCCGAGCAGCGAGCCGTGCTGCTGCTTCACGATGTGTTCGACTACGGATATCGGGAAATCGCGGCGATCGTCGGCAAGAGCGAGGACAACGTGCGCCAGCTCGCCACCCGTGCCCGACGCCACGTCATACAGCGCCGGCCCCGTTTCCAAACCACCAGGGAACAGCGCGAGGAGTTGGCACGAAGATTCTTCGCCGCCGCCGAACGAGGCAATCTCGCTGAGCTCGAGGCGCTGCTCGCTCATGACGTGAAGCTGACCGGTGACGGCGGCGGCAAGGTTCCAGCGATCAAGCGGTCGCTGCGCGGGCGCAGCCGTGTGGCGCGGAGACTGGTCGAATTCATCCCGATGGTCACCCGTCTTCCAGGGGTTACGCTGCGTCCCGTCGATGTCAACGGTGGCCCGGGAGCACTCTTACTCGATGGACAGCAGCGGCTGGTCGGCGTGTGGGCGCTCGACATCGCCGACCATCGAGTCAGGGGGATCAGCGTGGTCGTCAACCCGGACAAACTGAGACACCTGGGACCGGTCGCCGACCTCAGATCGCTACTGCACCAGGAAAAGGATTGATTCGCCAGGTCGCCAAAACGCCTGCCCGCCTCAGAGCTTCCCGATGCCGTAGCGGAGCGGTGCTGGGCTGCGTCGAGGTCTAGAGAGCGTCGGTGCGCTCGAGCGAGGTCCCTTGCGACATTCGGCGAAGGACCGGACAAGTCAGAGGATTTCGCCTCTGGCCGCCACGGGCGATTCTCAGCCACGATTCGATGGACGACGAGTGGAGTCAAAATGTCCGTCCTCGCACCCACGCACAGCGACACGAGAGAGACCAGGCGCCGGCCGGCAGGAATCGTCGCCTTGGCCAGTCTCCTTGGCTTGTTGACTATCGGCGCCCTCCAAGGAGGGATCGCGATGGTCGTCAATCCAACCGAGCCTCTGGGGATGACCGTGGAATACCTCGAGAGGGCTCCGGTCGACAACTACTTCCTGCCCGGGCTATTCCTAGTGGCGATCGCCGCGGTGTCCATAGTCACAGTCGCGGGCCTCACCTTTGGATGGAGGTGGCGCTGGGCCTCGAGCATCGAGTCGAGGATCGGGTACCGCTGGCCGTGGTTGGGGGCGGTGTCCATCGGTGGGATCCTCCTCGTCTTCGAGCTCATCGAGTTGTTCATGGTCCCGTTCCATCCGGTGATGCACCCTCTGCTAATCGCCGGCTCATTGGCCATTCTGATCCTGGCCTTGACTCCTGGGGCCCGGCGATGTTTGGCGGCCGGATGAACGGGCAATCCCACCGCACCGAAGAGACCACATGACTACAACCCCAACACAAGCGAGCGCGCGGCCCGAGGAGTCACGGTCCGCCCCCAACCGAGCCCCGGCCTCTTCATCGATCTTGGCCCTCTCGGCGCTGTTCTTTGGCGTCGCCGGGCTGGTCGTAGGCATCGGCATTGGGCTGCGGTGGCTTCGGGCCGGCGCCGTCGGCTGGGCGATGGTGCTCGGGTTGCTGGCCCTCGTGGCTGGGATCCTGCTCGTTGGTTTGGGTCTGGCACGGATCGGAGCGAATCTGCGGTCGTGGGCGGGGGTCGTACTCAGAACCTTCCTGGTCCTCTTGGTGGCACTGGTGGTGTGGACCCTCACGCCCGCGGTGATCGCCACAAATGTGCCCCCGATCACAGATGGAACCGGGCCGTCGGAATTCGATATCGGCGCCCGAGACGTCCGATTCATGGCCGAGGATGGCACCGAGCTGTTCGGGTGGTACGTGCCCCCGACGAAGGGCAAGATGGCGGTGTTGCGCCACGGAGCCGGATCGACGGCCTCGGCTGTCCTTCCTCAGGCACGGGTGCTACTCGACAATGGCTACGGCGTGCTGCTGACCGATGCACGGGGTCATGGCTCGAGTGCCGGCACCGGGATGGACTTCGGATGGTATGGCGATGCAGACATTGCCGCAGCGATCGACTTTCTGACGGGGCAGCCGGAGGTTGACCCTGACCGCATCGTGGTGGTCGGGTTCTCGATGGGAGGGGAGGAAGCCATCGGAGCGGTGGCCGCGGACGCGAGAATCGCAGCCGTAGTAGCCGAAGGAGCGTCCGCTCGCACCGATGCCGACAAGGCATGGTTGGCCGGTGTGTACGGGTGGCGTGGCTGGGTCCAAATCAGGCTCGAGTGGGTCCAGTACACACTGACCGATCTTCTCACCCCTGCCTCGAAGCCAGGCTCGTTGGCCGAGTCGGCCGCAGCGGCCTCTCCCCGGCCGATCCTGATGATCGCTGCCGGCAACGTGACCGAAGAGTCCAATGCCGCACAACACGTGCAAGCGGCCGCCGGTGGCAACGTCTCAGTGTGGACAGTCCCTGGGGCCGATCACATCGGCGGTTTGACGGTGGTCCCGGAGGAATGGGAAGAGACTGTCATCACGTTCCTCGACTCGGCAATCGACGGGTAGGAAACCCGAGGGTCACCCCCTGAGGACCGGCTCTGGTTGATCGATTGATCAGATCCCGTCCCCAGGAACGCACCTAGCCGGAGAGTTGGCCTCTGATCCGATCTTCCAGACGTCGGCACAGGTCGGCCAGCTCGTCATGATCCCGGATCGGGGCTCCGGAGCGACTGACATGCAGCACGTCGATCGCTTGATTGGCCCGGGTGTCGATCCTGGCCAGATGCAGGTCGAGCCCCTCGGCGTAGAGCGCTTCGACGACGTCGACGAGCAACCCGACCCGGTCGGTGGCGCGGACTTCGAGGACCGTGTTCAGCTGGGGTAGCTCGGGGCGGGGTCGCACCGTCACGGGCATCTGCCGACCACTGTCGTAGGCGGCCGCCCGCTGGCGGACCATGTCGCGCACGGCCAGGCCGTCGGGCTCGGGCCCGGCCAGTGTCGTCTGGACTCTCGCCCAACGATCGGGCCCCACCGCCGCCCCGGTCCGGTCGTCGCGCACTTCGAAGACATCGATGACAACCCCGTCGGCCCGTGTGTAGAGGCGGGCGTCGTGCACTCCTATCCCGTTGGCGGCGAATGCCCGGCACACAGAGAGAAGGAAGCCTCGCCGGTCATGCCCGACCACCAGCACCTGTTCCCCCGAGTCGCTCACCGAGAGGACTGTCTGCTCGACCAACTCGGAGACCACCTCGAGTTGCCGCACCACTTCGCCGGGCTCGGTGGCAACGGCATAGTCGGCGGGCAGCATCGCGAGATGCTGATCGACTGTCTCGGGACGGACCCTCCCCATGGTGAGGCGGGCGACGGTCTCGGCCTCGATGACCGGCGGTTCCGCCGCCCCATACTCGAGTCGGGCGGCGACCCGCAGGTAGAGCTGACGAAGCAGCGTCTCCTTCCACTCCGACCACATGGTTCGACCGGTCGCCCTGGAATCGGCGATGGTCAGCAAGTACAGGATCTGGAGGATCTCGATCTCGCCGACCGCCCCGGCGACCTCGTCGATCACCTCGGGGCTGGCGATGTCACGCCTCAAGGCCGTCCTTGCCAGGAGCAGGTGATGACGAACCGCCGCCGTCACCGGCTCGATGGTGGACGGTGCGAAACCGGCCCGCTCCAGGAACCCTGCGGCCACTCCGGCACCCTGCTCCGAGTGATCGCCGTCGACTCCTTTGCCGATGTCGTGAAGGAAAGCCGACAGGAGGAGAAGCTCTTCGGCCGGATCGAGGTCGGCGACTATCTCGGCGCCGATCGCATCCGGCTCGCGCATGAGACCGATCATCTCATCGGTCGTTCGCCACAGGTGGGCGTCGACGGGGTGCTCGTGAAAAGGTGCCAGCTGGGGCATCGCCGAGATCGCCTCCCACTCGGGGAAGTTGCGACGTACCCAACCCGCCTCCTCTAGCCGGCCGAAGACCACACGCCCCGGCTCCCCGGCGACGATGAGGTCCAGCAACGCTCGCCGCTCGGATTCGGGCCATGACCCCTGGGATGGCCCGGCCAGATGGGCCCAGTGTTCGGCATCGGCCGAGGCCCCAGCCCGCCCAACCGCCATATTGACCGCAGCACCGAGCGGCCCGACCGTCTGACCCGCCCCAGCACCGCGACGACGACCTACCCGGACCAGGACTCTTCGGCCCAGGCGGGCCACCGGATCACCCGAGGAGAGAAGATCGGGCCACCGCTTCTCCGCGAGCCGGTCCCCGAGCTGGAGCGCCCGACACAGGTTCCGGCTCACCGTCGCCACGTCGCGGTTCAACCAGCGGGCCACCGGCTCTCTGACATCGAAGTCGTACAGGTCGAATGCCCTGCCCTCGGAGGCGTGCAACCCGTTGCGCACCGCCAGGAGGGTCGACCGTGCGGCACGCTCCTCCACGGTCTCGTCCTCCCGGGCCCGACCGAGCAAATCCGCCCGGCGTCTTTCCCAACCCAGCGCCTGGTAGGTGCGCAACGCCCCTCTCCCCGACTTCACATCGGCTGCCATCACCGGGTATGGCTCTTTTCTTCGTCGCTCTCGTTCGAGGACGGCAAGATGCGGCCCGAGGGGACGTCCCGAGGCGACCCTGGCCAGCTCCTTCTCCAACTCGGCCATGAGGCTTGGCTCGCCGGCGACGAGCCGAGCCGAGAGCAGGGAGGTCATCGAGTCGATCCGTTCTCTCGCTGCGGCACCACATTCCCGCACGGTGCGGACCGAGTGACCGACTTTGAGATTGGCGTCCCACAACGGGTAAAAGACCGCTTTCGCCAAACGGTCCGCATCTGCGCCGGCGTGGAGCAGCATCAGGTCGACGTCGGACCACAGGCAGAGCTCACCACGCCCGTAACTCCCAAGGGCAACCACGGCCGAATCGTCGCCAACCTCGGAGAAGAGATGCTCGATCGAGCTGTCGAGAGCGGTGGTCAGCACCGCACACGTGCCCAACCCGCCGTCACCGGTCGCCTTCGCGCGAAGCCGGCGACGGGTCTCGAGGAACCCTTCCAACGGGCTCACGTGGGGCTCCCGCCTTGCCGCGCGGAGAGGTCAGACTGCGTCGGGCCCGCGCTCTCCGGTCCGAATCCGAACCGCCGCCTCGACCGGGAGCACCGCGATCTTGCCATCACCGATTTCTCCCGTGTGCGCCGCGCGTTCAATGGTCTCGACGGCTACCTCCGCCAACTCGTCGGGCACGAGCACCTCGATCCTGACCTTGGGCACGAACTCGACTTCGTACTCCGCCCCGCGATAGACCTCGGTTTGTCCCGACTGGCGTCCGAACCCTTCGACGTCGGAGGTGGTCATCCCGCTGACACCGACACCGGTCAATGCGGTCTTCACATCCTCGAGTTTGAAGGGCTTTATGTAGGCGATGATCATCTTCATTGTTCAAGCCCCTCTCAACGGCTATCGGTGACGTAGGCGCGCTCTTCGTGCAGAGTGATGTCGAGCCCGTCGATCTCGCCGCGCTCTTCAACCCGCAGACCCACCGTGGCATCGACGATCTTGGCGATGATCCATGTTGCCACGAAGGTGAACGCCATGACTGCGACTACCGCCAACACCTGTTTGCCGAGGAGCGCGGCGTCCCCATAGAGGAGCCCGTCGGCGCCCGCTTCGTTGACCGAGACCTGAGCGAACACCCCGAGAAGGATCGAGCCCACGATCCCCCCGACGAGATGGACGCCGACCACGTCGAGCGAGTCGTCGTAGTTGAACCGGTACTTCAGGGACACTGCCATGTAGCAGAGGGCTCCGGCGGCGAGGCCGAACACAATCGCGGCTTGTGGTCCGACGAACCCGGCGGCCGGAGTGATCGCCACCAGGCCGGCCACCGCCCCGGAGGCGGCGCCGAGCGTTGTCGGTGCCCCGGTCTTGCGCCATTCGGCGGCCACCCAACCGAGGGCGCCCAGAGCCGCTCCGATCTGTGTGGTGACGATGGCGTTGATCGCCACGTCATTGGCGCCGAACGCCGAGCCGGCGTTGAACCCGAACCACCCGAGCCAGAGGATCCCGGTGCCGAGCATCGTCAGCGGCAGGGAGTGGGGGCGGATCGCCTCCTGGCCGAATCCGCGACGCGGCTTGAGCAGGAGCACCAGGGCCAGTGCTGCCACACCGGCGTTGATATGAACCACCAGGCCTCCGGCGAAGTCGAGCACGCCCAGATCGGTCAGCCATCCGTTCCACGCCCAGTGGGCCACGATCGGGTAGACGATCAGCGCCCACAGGGTGGTGAACAAGACCCACGCCGAGAACTTCATGCGCTCCGCCACAGCTCCGGAGATCAGGGCGGGGGTGATGATGGCGAATGTCATCTGGAACATGACGTTGAGCAGGTCCTCGCCCGATGACACGTTGCGAAGGAACAAGTAGTCGAGGTTGCCGATCAGCGGGATCCCGTCGGAGAAGGACAGGCTGTACCCGACGACGACCCACACCACGGTCACGATCGAGATGGTGAAAAAGCTCATCAACAGCATGTTGAGAACGTTCCTCGACCGCACCATGCCCCCGTAGAAGAGGGCTAGCCCCGGCGTCATGAACAAGACCAGTGCGGAACTGGTCAGAACCCAGGCGATGTCACCGGACTCCACGGCTTCCTCCTCGTGTCGTGACGGCGAAACAGTTTCACCTTTTCGTTTCCGCAGTGTTTCGGAGCGGTTGCATCGGCGTTAAACCGGCGCGACCTCCAAGCAGAGGAGTCTCACGGAAACCAGGCTCAGCCCCAGGGCTACTGACCGGTCGTCACTCGCGGACGGCGATCACGTCCCAACGGTCCGCCAGGGTCCTCGCCCGGGAGCGTGGTCATCGCGGTCATCGGCGAGTCCGCTCCAATGTGGCGTTGGCGTCCAATGTTGTGGTCGAAGCGGCCGGCTGTTCCGCCTCGGGCACATCCTCCCCGCCATCGTCGAAGGGGCCCAGGGCGAAGGCGGCGCCCACACCGAGCGCCGCCACGACGAGGACCGTCACCACGATCCAGATTCGGCTCATTCCCGGGCCCGGTTCATGGATCGGAACCTACCCAGTCGCCCGCGAGGTTGCCCAGGCCCGGACGGTCAGAACACCAGCTCGGTCACCGAGGACACCTTGACCACGTCGTCAGGTCCCAAGGCGTAGGGATCGACCAGCACCGCCGCCGCCATCGATGCGGCCAGGGCTCCGTTGACATCGTGGAACACGGAGTCCCCGACATACCAGGCCTGCGACGGATCCAGCTCCATCAGTTCCAGCGCCGCGAGGAAGATCCTCGGGTCCGGCTTGGAGACACCGACGTCGTGGGAGTCGAGCACGAACTCGAACAGGTCGGCCAGCCCTGCCCGGGCCAGTGACTCGGTGACCGAGCCGTCCGAGTTGGACACCACCGCGACCCGTATTCCTTTTCGCCGGATGGCCTCTATCGCCTCGGCGACGCCTTCTAGAGGGTGACTCCACAAGCCGTAGCCACGGGCGATCCGTGAACCGGCGAGATGTGGCTCGGGCACACCGAGCAGATCGAAGTAGCGCTCCAGCCACCAGTCCCAATCGAGGGGCTGACCGTTGATGCGCCCGTCGGAGAGCTCGGCCATGGCCACGTAGTGGGCTCGATGTGCCTCCACGGCATCGATCGGGCTGCCCAGACGAACGCTCATCTCCTTCGGGTCTTGAAGTATCAGCGTGCCTCCGGCATCGAACAGGACGGCGGTGGGACGGTGGGTGGCCACCGCCTGAGTATCCCATCTCTGCGTTGTCACCCCATGCTGGCGATCTGGATCAGGTTGCCGCAGGTGTCGTCGAAGACGGCGGTACTGACTCCGCCCAGATCCAGGGGCTCCTGGGTGAATACCACCCCCAACTCCTTGAGCCGCTCGTACTCGGTTTGCACATCGTCGACGGCGAAAGAGGTGAAAGGGATGCCGTCGTCGACCAGGGCCTGCTTGTAGGGCCGTGCCGCCGGGTGATTGTCCGGCTCGAGGAGCAGCTCGGTGCCCTCGGGCTCCTCGGGCGAGACCACGGTGAGCCAGAAGGACTCCTCGCCGAGAGAGATCTCGGTCTTCTTCACAAAGCCGAGTGTCCCGGTGTAGAAGCCGAGCGCCTTCTTCTGGTCGTCCACCAACACGCTGCTCACGTTGATCCTCATGGGTCGCCTCTCTCTCGAATCGGCCACCGCTCGGCGATCGCGCTCAGCGGGGCGGTGTTCAGGTCGTGGAACTTGTACCGGCCCTGACGCCTCACCCTGACCAGCCCTGCCTCCTCGAGCACGTCGAGGTGTTGGGAGATGGCCTGTCGAGACGAGTCGATCCCGTGTTTGGTGATGAGCCGGTTGCAAACCTCGAACAGGGTCTGCCCGTCCCGATCGACCAGTTCGTCGAGGATCGTTCGCCGGGTGGGGTCGGCCAGAGCCTTGAACACATCCACCCGGGGACGATAGGCAAGTGGCTACTTGCCTGTCAAACTTGCGAGACTAGAGGTCCATGCCCTCACCGAAGCGGCCCCGCGCCTCCACCGGGATCAGCGGCTTGTCGGCACGGACCTTGATCTGTTGCACCGTCCATGTGTTCCCGTCCGGATCGCTGAATCCGAAGATGGTGCCGCCGTCCCGCTCGTCGAAGACGGTGATCTCGGTCACATCGACCCCGCGATCGATCAGGTCCTGATGGGCCCTCTTCGCGTCCGACACCACCAACTGCAGGCCCCGCATCGACCCCGGAGCCATCTCCCGGTGGGCGGGGAGGTCCCCGAGAACGATGGAGCAGCCGGAGCCGGGCGGCGTGAGCTGGACCACATGCATGTGCTCGTTGGTGGTGTCGTGATCGAGGTCGAACCCGACCTGATCCCGGTAGAAGCGGATCGACCTGTCGATGTCGCTCACCGGGAGCAGCACCACTTCGAGTGTCCAATCCATCACAACCTCCCTCAGAGCTCGGCCAGGACCTCGTCGAGACGCTCGTAGCCCTCGCTCATCCCACCTTCCATGCCACTCTCGACCATCCCGTCGCGAGCCTCCATGGAGGGATAGGTGGAATGACCGCGCACCCGGCTGCGACCGTCGTCCAGGGCCTCGAAGGTCATGCTCTCGATGCTCACCACGTCGGGAAACCCCTCGAACTCGAAGGTCTGGATAGCGAACTCGTTCTCCCGGACCACGTGGAAGACACCGTTGAAGGCGTACTCCTCACCGTCGGCGCGATGCAGATACCGGTAACGGCCGCCCGTGCGGAAGTCGTAGCTGTCGATGTCCATCTCGTAGCGACGCGGGCCCAGCCACTGCTTGATCAGGTCCGGATCCTTGTGGGCCCGGAACACCGCCTCGACCGGAGCGTCGAACTCACGCTCCCAATCGATGAATGGGATCCCGGCGGGGGCTTCCACCTTGAGTGGGTTGCTCATGTCTCTCACTTTCCTTCCTCGGCGCCGGTGGCGCCTTCGATGTCTTGGAGCAGGGCGTCGAGACGCCGGAACTGCTCCTCGTGGATCAGCCGGTACCTGTCGATCCAGGAGGTGAGTGCCTCCATTTGGACCGGGTTCAGGTGCACCGGGCGTCGCTGCGCCTCACGGGTCCGAGTCACCAGCCCGGCGTGCTCCAGAACCTGGATGTGCTTCGAGACCGCCTGCTTGGTGATCTCGAAAGGCTCCGCCAACTCGTTGACCGTGGCCGGGCCCCGGCTGAGCCGGGCGATGATCCGCCGACGAACCGGATCGGCCAGGGCGGCGAACGCCCGATCGAGTCGGTCGTCGGCAGACGGGTCCACGAGCATTTGTCAACCTTTTCTTTTATCAACCAGTTGATTGACTTCAACTTATCGATCGGAGCCGGTGCTGTCAAGTGGGCTTGTTAGGTTGCGGAGATGGACAACGAATTCGAGCGCAGCCTGGTCGAAGTCGAAGGTGTCTTCCCACCCGGCGCCTATTACTCCCACGGGATCGTCACCTCGGGTCGTCTTCTCTTCGTCGCCGGTCAGGTCGCCGTCGACGAGAACGGCGATCTCGTCGGCGAGGACGATGCCGCCACCCAGGCCCGTCAGGTCCTGACCAATCTGCAGCGGGTCACCGAGTCGGCCGGGGGTCGCATGGAGGATGTGGCCCGCACCACGGTGTACCTGACCCGGTGGGAAGACCGGGGGCCCGTAGGCGAGGTGAGAAAGGAGTTCTTCCCGGCCCCTCCCCCGGCCAACACCCTCCTCGTGGTCTCTTCCCTGGCCCGATCCGAGTACCTCGTCGAGATCGACGCCATCGTCCCGCTTCGCTGATAGCCGATGGACCCGGTGTCCATGCTCGTCGACCGGATCGCCGCCTTCGGCCCGGACGACTCCCGGCCGGTACTCGTCGCAATCGACGGT
>Ga0299913_10002521_pt1 | contig 14500 bp, 14 predicted proteins | sample RVTome_9_FD_201360 | JGI IMG/M metagenome (GOLD analysis project Ga0299913, IMG submission 201360) | Soil microbial communities from uranium-contaminated site in the Upper Colorado River Basin, Wyoming, United States - RVT155D38 (version 2) ... | reverse complement strand
CCCTGACCAGGGGTTTGATGCGGACGATACCGTCTACCAGCGAATACTCGGTGTGCAGGCGCAGGTGCACGAAGCTCGCGCTCATCCCTATGCCTCCCTGAACCGCTTGAGCACGGCCCGTACCGGGGCAAAGGAGCGGCGGTGCTCGGGGCTTACCCCATGGATCTCAAGGGCCGCCCGATGAAACGGCGTAGGATAACCCTTATGGCGGTCGAACCCATAGCAGGGATAGCGCCCATGCAGGATCAACAATTCCCGATCCCGCTCCACCTTGGCCAGAATGGAGGCGGCGCTGATCGCCGCTACGGTGACATCGCCCCGGACGATGGCGTCTGTAGGACAAGCCAGTGTTGGGCAATGGCTGCCATCCACCAGCACCCGGGCAGGCGCCACACTCAGGCCGCGCACCGCTCGCTGCATGGCCAATAACGTGGCCTGTAGGATATTGATGGCGTCGATCTCGAAGGCCTCGGCCCGGCCCACCGCCCAGACCAGGGCCTTAGCACGGATCTCAGCGGCGAGGACTTCGCGGCGGCGCTCGGTCAACTGCTTGGAATCGGCAAGACCCGCGATAGGCCTGTTCGGGTCGAGGATCACAGCGGCGGCCATTACCGGACCCGCCAGGGGACCACGACCGGCTTCATCGACACCGGCAATGAGCGGTGGGGATTTAAGGTACCATGGTTGCTTCATAACAATCCCCTGGAAGATTTAAACCGGGCTAATCCAGCAATTCGGCAATGGCAGCGGCAGCCCGAACATTGGCGTTACAGCACAATTGGTGATGAATCATAGTAAATTCCGCCTGTAACCGGCTACACATGCCAGGATCGTCCAGCAAGGCCAGCAGTGCGGGACCTAACTTATCCGGGGTTACCGAGCTCTGGAAAAATTCACGCACTAATTCCCGCCCCGCCAGCAGGTTTGGCAACGAAAAGTAGGAAATCTTGAGCAACCGGGCAGCGATCCAGGCGGTCAGCGGAGCCACTTTATAGGCCACGACCATAGGCCGCTTCAACAGCAAGGCCTCCAGCGTGGCCGTACCGGAGGCCAGTAAGACCGCGTCGGCGGCGGTCATGGCCTCTCGGGATTGGCCTTCGACCAAGGTGATGGGCAGATCCGGGGCGCGTGCTCCCAAGGTAGCGAGCATATACTGGCGAATACGGATCGTAGCCACCGGCATGATAAAGCCGAGCTGGGGTCGTTGAGTTTGCAGCCATACCGCGGTATCCACAAACACCGGACCCAGGGCCTGCACTTCGCTCATACGACTGCCTGGCAACAGCGCCAGCAGGGGCGATCGGCTGGCCTCTGCGGTAGTCGCCAGTCCTAATGCCTGCCGTGCTCGCACTGGATCGCTCTTCAGGGGAATCTCATCGGCCAAGGGATGACCTACATAACGCACGGGCACCTGGTGGTCTCGATAGAAGGCTGCCTCAAAAGGCAGCAAAGTCAGCATCAAATCCACAGAACGGGCAATCTTGCGTACCCGTTTCTGGCGCCAGGCCCATATTTGTGGGCTGACATAATGCACGGTAGGGATACCTGCGGCCCGTAATCGCCGTTCCAGGGTCAGATTGAAGTCCGGCGCATCGATGCCGATAAAGACTGCCGGTGGGTCGGTCAAAAACCGCTGCTGCAGGGTTCTGCGCACCTGCAGCAGTTCCGGAAGATGGCGCAATACCTCTATCAAACCCATAACCGAGAGTTTCTCGAGGGGAAACAGGCTATTAAAACCCTGAGCGAGCATGCGCTTACCCCCGATACCCTCAAAGCAGGCGTTGGGGTAATGCTTGCGCAGCGCCACCATTAGACCGGCTCCCAGAAAGTCGCCGGATAACTCGCCGGCTACGATGGCAATTCTCATAGCCACTCCCAGCACAGCGCCAAAACGGGGCGACGAGGTTTAGCACTCATTATAATCTTTATCAGAGGGAGGCCGTGGAATTAGCGAACGATACCACGCTTGCTGCTGGCCAGAAACTCTGCCAAGACCTGAAGGCGAGGAAATTGCTTAGCCAGGGCACGCACCTGGCCTATCGCCTCTTCAAGCCGCAGCTGAGACTTATAGATCGCCTTATAGGCCCGCTTGATGGCGCGAATCTCCTCGGCGGGGAACCCACGACGCCTAAGGCCCTCGGTATTGATGCCATGGGGTTCGGCACGATGACCGGCTACCGTCATATAGGGAGGCACGTCCTGACTGACGCCGCTGGCAAAGGCACAAAAGCTATGGGTACCAATACGGCAGAACTGATGCACCAAGGTAAAGCCGCCCAGGATGGCATCGTCGCCCACATCCACATGACCGGCCAGCGAGGCCCCGTTGGCAAACACCGTGCGATCACCCACGATGCTGTCATGGGCAATGTGCACATAGGCCATAATCCAGTTGTCATTACCGATCCGGGTGATCCCGGCATCCTGCACCGTACCCCGGTTAATGGTGCAAAACTCCCGAATCACGTTGCGATCACCAATCTCCAGGCGGGTTCGCTCACCAGCGTATTTTTTATCCTGAGGGGCATCCCCAATAGAGGCAAATTGATAGATGCGATTATCGCAACCAATACGCGTCGGTCCCTGGATAACCACATGCGGCCCTATCCAGGTACCTTCGGCAATCTCTACATCCGCACCAATAAGGGTAAAAGGACCGATAACTACATCCGCAGCCAGCCTCGCGGCAGGGTCCACCACGGCGCGGGGATCGATCACAAGTCGATTTCCCGCCTGGCACACATCAGCTCGGCGGCGGCGACCAGCTTACCTGCTACGCTGGCCTGCGCCGAAAATAACCCTATATCGCGCTTGACCCGCTCTAGACCCACCTCCAGGATCAGTTGGTCGCCAGGACCTACCGGACGCTTAAAGCGGGCCTTATCGATGCCTACCAGATAATACATGGTGTTCTTGTCCGGCATCTCCCCCTCGGTCTTAAAGGCCAGGATACCGGTGGCCTGGGCCAGGGCCTCCAGGATCAAGACCCCCGGCATAACGGGGCGCTGGGGAAAGTGGCCCTGAAAGAATGGCTCATTGAAGCTGACGTTTTTCAAACCGGTCAGGGATTGTCCAGGTACAAAATCCAGCACGCGATCGATCAGCAAAAAGGGATAACGGTGCGGCAGATACTGCAGCACTTCTGATATATCCATGGCATTCAATAAATTATCCTCTTTGATTTAAGCATCCCGATCGGTGGAAAGCTTGGCTTCCAGGGCGACTAACCGCCGCGCCAGGTCATCGAGGCGGCGCAGTCGGGCACTGATCTTATTCCATAGCCGACTTGGCTCTACCGCCAAGCCCGATGAGTAGCTCCCCGGCTTAGCGATGGATTTGGTCACCAGCGACATGCCGGTGATATGGACATGGTCAGCGATCTCCAGGTGTCCGGCGATTCCCACCCCACCAGCCAGGGTACAGTGACGGCCAATATGGGCACTGCCAGCAATCCCCACGCAGCCAGCCACTGCTGTATGGGCGCCGATGTGGACGTTATGGGCGACTTGGATCTGGTTGTCCAGTTTTACGCCCTCTTCGAGCACGGTATCCTCCAAGGCACCCCGATCAATGGTGGTATTGGCACCGATCTCAACATCATCCCCCACCCAGACGCTGCCCAGTTGAGGGACCTTGATCCAGCGGCCATCCGCATCGGCCAGACCGAAGCCGTCGCTGCCAATGACCGCACCCGGGTGTACCAGGACTCGTTGTCCCAGGCGCACGCCATGGCAGAGGGTCACCTGGGCTATCAGCCGACTGTGGGCGCCAAGCACCGCATTTTCACCTACGACACAGTTTGGCCCCACGAAGACCCCGGCTTCGATAACGGCGCCGGCTTCCACCGTGCAGTGGGGGCCAATCCAGGCCTCTTTGGCCACCTGGGCCTGGTCACTCACCCAAGCACTGGGATGAATCCCCTGACAAGCAACCGGGGAGGGTGCGAACAAGGCGGCTACCCGAGCGTAAGTCACCTGGGGCTTATCGGAAACCAGCACTGGCACCTTGCAGGCAGGCGCGTCTGCCTGAGAAAGGATGACCGCAGCGGCCTGAGTGCTTTCCAGGAACTTGCGGTAGCGTGGATTGGTCAAGAAACTGATCTGGTCCGGTCTGGCCTTCTGTAAGGTCGCCACGCCGGTCACGATCACCGCGCCGTTGCCACGCAACGGCGCATCTGCAGCAGTCGCTATTTCAGCAAGCGTCATTGCCACCATAATCGTTCAGCGAATTACTTCGTCAGTCGCCTCAGCACCTGGTCAGTGATATCCACTTGCTCGCTGGCATAAATGACTGCCCCGTCATTGACGATAAGATCGAATTGTTCTTCTTTGGCCAGGCTGACGATGGCCTCATACACCTGCCGCTGCAGGCTGCCTAGCTCCTCGTTGCGGCGGATAGTGAAATCCTCGCGAAATTCATCCTGGGCACGCTTCAGTTCACGTTGTTGGGCAATAATGTCACGCTCTAGATTACGGCGTTCGCTATCGCCCATCACCGCGCTGTCCCTGGCGAGCTTCTCCTCCAGACTACGTAACGATTTTTGAGCATCAACCAGGCTCTTGTCGCGCGGCGCAAATTCCTTCTCCAGACGGCTGCGCGCCAACTCGGCTTGAGGCGCTTTATCGAGGATCTGGGCGGCATTGACAAAACCGATCTTCAGTTCCGCCGCCTGGGCAACAGCGATCTGCAGCAATAATCCACCCAACAACAAGAACAATACACGTATACCCTTCAAGGCAAATACTCCCACGTTAACGACAATAAGCAATACACATTAGAACGGCACGCCGAAGGAAAACTGGAAGTTTTCCGTCTCGTCATCGTCCTGATCATTCAAGGGTGCAGCCAGGCTTACCGCCAGCGGTCCGATGGGCGACAGCCACATGGCCGAGACCCCCAGCGAATAGCGCAGTTCATTGACCTCGAAAGCACTCGTCGAGGCAAATACATTACCCACATCCATGAAGGTGGCCAAACGCAAGCTCCTGGAATCCCGCATAAAAGGTACCGGAAAGATCAACTCGGCATTACCCACCACCTTAAAGCTGCCACCGCGCGGCTCATTATTGCTCTCGTATCTCGGACCCAGCGTGTTGCTCCTATAACCCCGCACGGTACGTAAGCCACCGGCAAAGTAATTCTCGAAAAAAGGCAATTCCTCCAGATCACCATAACTCTTACCGTATCCCAACTCGCTGCCCAAGGAGAACGTTAAAGATCTGGTCAGGGGGAAATAGCTACGATGCTGATAATCGAGTTTATAATACTCGGCATCGCTACCCGGCAAAGTAATCTCGGCCGCCACTCGGTTTAAGGTGCCACGATCGGCAAAGATGGCCCGGTTACGACTGTCACGGGCCCAACTCCCCTCCAGTATAAAGTTCAGATAATCGTCACCCTGTTCTTCAAGAAATTCAATGATCTCCACAGGCGTTGTGGTCGTGGTCTTAACCGTCAGACCTTCAAAGCCAAGACCTCCCCGTAAAAAATCAAACTCGTCGGTGGGAATACCGTAATTGATCTGGGCACCAAACCTATCCGTCAGGAAGTCCGCCACATTGGACTCACCGGCATCCGTTTCCCGATAGAAGACTCTAAAGCCCCGACTCACGCCATCCAGGGTATAGTAAGGATTATTGTAGGAGAAACTGTAGATGGTGTTGGTCTGGCTGTTGTTAAAGGTAAAACTGACTTGATTGCCGGTGCCAAGAAAGTTGCTCTGATTGAGACTGGTGTTAACCAAGATGCCGGCCTCCTGACCATAGCCTATCCCGAATATCACGCTCCCTGAGGGTCGCTCGGTCACGTTAAAAACCAAGTCCACTTGATCAGTCGTACCGGGCACCGGTGGGGTTTCTACATCGACCTGTTCCAAGTAAGCAAGCCGTTCGAGGCGGGTCTTGGAGCGGTTTACGTCCCGGGTGGAAAACCAGGCACTCTCGGCCTGGCGCATTTCCCGTCGCAGCACTTCATCGTGGGTCTTGATATTACCTTTGAAGTCAATGCGCCGCACATAGACCCGACTGCCAGGATCTACGGCAAAGGTCAACGCCACCGTATTGGCCGTCTCGTCCAGCTCCGGCACGGTATTGACATTGGCAAAGGCATAACCCTCGTCACCTAGCCGATCACTGATCTGCTGGGTAATCTCAGCCAGGGCACTGCGCGAGAAGGTATCGCCAGGCCCGATGGTGATCAGTTGGCGCAATTCCTCTTCCGGGACAATAAGATCACCCACCAAGCGTACCTCACTGACGGTATAGCGGTCGCCTTCAGTGATGTTAATGGTAATGTAGATATCCCGCCTGTCCGGCGTAATGGATACCTGAGTGGAATCGATATTGAATTTCAGGTAACCACGATCCAGGTAGAAAGACCGCAAGGCCTCAAGGTCTGCCGTTAGCAGCTGCCTAGAGTATTGATCGTCGCGGGTGAGAAACGAGAACATGCCGGTGGTAGAGAGCTGAAATTCGTCCAATAGCTCGTCGTCCTCAAAGGTCTGGTTACCGACGATGTTGATCTGCCGAATGCGCGCCGCCACTCCCTCAGAGATATCCAGATTAATAGCAACCCGATTACGGGGCAGGGGCTGCACCTCGGTATCGATCCTCACCGCATATTTACCACGACTGTAATACTGATTTAGCAGTTCCTGCTCCAGTTTATCCAGCAACGCACGGTCGAATACCCTTCCCTCCGCCAAACCGATATCTTGCAAAGCCCGCTTTAAGTCATCGGTAGAGATATCCCGATTACCGGTAATCTCGATCTCGGCGATGGCCGGCCGTTCGGTTACCGTTACTACCAGCACATTGTCTTCGCGTTCCAGGCTTACGTCAGTGAAAAACCCGGTCTGGAACAGGGCGCGGATAATATCGGGATAATCCTGCGGACTAATAGTCGACCCCACGCTGACCGGCAGGTAATTGAACACCGTGCCTGCAGAAATACGTTGTAGCCCTTCCACCCGGATATCTTCGATCCGGAAATCGGCATTCGCCCACGCCGACACCAATAGGCAAGCAGATAGCAGCAGATATGGTCGCAGTCTTTTCATGTAAGGCTGTGTCTGGCGTCAGCGGCGCAATCGGCCAAGGCTAGTTATTTTTAGTTATGCAAAGAGGCGAACAAGGTCGTTAAATAAGGCCAGGCTCATGAGCATCAATAGCACCGCGATCCCTATCCGCTGACCGAAGTTTTGTGCGGATTCAGAGAGTGGACTGCCCTTTACCAGTTCGATAAGGTAATACAACAGATGTCCCCCATCCAATACCGGCACTGGCAACAGGTTTAAAACCCCCAGGCTGATGCTGACCAACGCCAGGAAGGATAGAAACGCGTCCCAGCTGATACTCGCCGATTGACCGGCAAACTGGGCGATGGTAATAGGTCCGCTGATATTTTCCAGCGAAGCCTTGCCAACCAGCATCCTTCCCAACATCCGCACGGTAAACAGCACCATGTCCCAGGTTTTGCCGATGGCTTCGGCAACTGCCTCCAGAGGGCCATACCGTATCACAACCTGAACGGTTGCAGCGAGATCATCCGGCACCTTCCCATAAGCGCCAATCCGCCCTATGGTGCCTTGTTCGGTCTCCACCGCTTCAGGCACTACCGAAAGAGACAGTTCCTGGCCATTACGTTGGACCCTGACCTCAAGCGGGGTATGAGGCCGCTCCCTTACGTAGTCGGCCCATTGCTGCCAATCGCTAACCGGCTGATCATCGACTGCTAAAATCCGGTCGCCAGACTGCAACCCGGCGCGCGCCGCGGCGCCTTCCGGCTGTAAGTGATCGATCACCGCGGGAAGCTGGGGACGCCAGGGCGAAAGCCCTAAATGGGTAAACAAGCGGCCGTCTTCGGCGAGCCCCTGGGCATCGCGTAGATCCAAGGTACGCACGCGCAAGCGCTCATCGGCATCCCGTACCTGTACCTCGACCACCTCTCCGTCCATGCTATGTTCCACCAGGGCCATGAGGACGGCATCCAGAGTGGGAGTCGGCCGGTCATTTACCGCCACGATCTGGTCCCCCTGTTGGAAACCCGCCTCGGCGGCCAGCGATCCCGGGGTGATGTCCCCCAGCAGGGCCCGTACTCCGGTGATGCCGACCATAAACATCAGACTATAGGCCAGGATGGCAAACAGGAAATTGAACAAGGGGCCGGCGGCCACGATAGCGATCCGCGCCCCTACCGATTGGCGGTTAAAGGCCCGGTGGCGCTCGGCGGCGGCCACTTCGCCTTCCCGTTCGTCCAGCATACGCACATAACCGCCTAATGGAATGGCCGCAATGGCATACTCGGTGTCGTCTACCCGGCCACGGCGCAACCATAAGGGCCGCCCAAATCCCACTGAAAAACGCAAGACCTTGACCCCCAGGCGCCGGGCAACCCAAAAGTGCCCAAACTCATGAAATGAGATCAGGACACCCAAGGTAACGATAAAGGCCAGCAGGGAAATCAGGGTGTTACTCACCAGTTTACGTCTCCAAACCCAATGCCCAGAGCTGCTCACCGGCCAGCTGGCGCGCCTGGGCATCGCTCGCCAACACGGCTTGCAAAGAAGAGGCCTCCTGCACCGTCACCTGTTCCAAGGTCGCTTCGATTACCCGGGGAATATCGGTAAAGCGAAGCCGTCGTTGCAGGAAGGCTTGTACCGCCACCTCGTTGGCGGCATTTAGCACGGCAGACGCCGTGCCACCCGCCGCCATGGCATCGAAGGCCAGGCGCAGGCAGGGGAAGCGGCCGAGGTCCGGGGCCAGAAAATCCAGCCGTCCTATCCGACACAAATCCAGGAATCCTACTCCAGAGTCCATGCGCCGCGGCCAGGCCAGGGCATGTGCAATGGGCGTGCGCATATCAGGATTGCCCAGCTGCGCCAGCACCGAACCGTCTGCATATTCCACCATCGAATGGATGATGCTTTGCGGGTGTATGACCACCTCGACCTGCGCTAGTTCGGCATTGAACAGCCAGCAGGCTTCAATGACCTCCAAACCCTTGTTCATCATGGTGGCGGAATCCACGGAGATCTTCCGCCCCATGGTCCAATTAGGATGGGCGCAGGCCTGTTCCGGCGTCACGGTGGCCAGGTGCGCTAAAGGTGTCTCGCGCAACGGTCCTCCGGAACCCGTCAAGAGAATACGGATAACACCGGCAGTAGCGAGGCCAGCCCCAAAATCGGTGGGCATACATTGGAATAAGGCATTGTGTTCGCTATCGATGGGCAGGAGTTCGGCGCCAGAGCGGCGAACCTCATCCATAAAGAGCCGCCCGGACATGACCAGCGCTTCCTTATTAGCAAGCAGCACGCGCTTGCCCGTCCTCGCCGCTGTCAAAGTCGGCGTCAGCCCGGCGGCCCCCACGATGGCCGCCATCACATAGTCAGCCTGGGGCAGCGACGCCACCCACTCAAGTCCCTCTACGCCACTTAATACCTGAGTACCACTGCCCAGCGGGCGTAAGCGGTCGTATAGCTGTTGAGCGGCAGCGGCATCGTTCATAACGGCGTACTCAGGATGGTATTCCAAGCATTGCCGATAGAGCCGCTCAACATTGCGATTAGCCGTCAAGGCCACTATCCGAAATCGACCGGCATGCCGTCCCAATACGTCCAGGGTGCTAACGCCAACAGAGCCGGTAGCACCCAATACAGTGATTCCAATGGCTTCCTCAGGCCGGACAACGTGATCCTCAGGACAGGTCTCCCCCGGGGGGGCAGCCAGATTCACGCCGGTAATCCTTGCAAACCCAGAAAGAAGATAGGGGCGGCCGCCGTTAGACTGTCCATCCGGTCCAGCATACCACCGTGGCCTGGCAGCAGAGAACCACTGTCCTTTGTATCATGTTGCCGTTTGACCATGCTCTCGAACAGGTCGCCGACGATGGAAAATAGCACTGTTATCATACAAATCCCAATGAATACGGGCCACTGCGCCACCCTAAGACCCAGGAGTGCAGCACTCCCTATGGAAAACACCAAGGCCGTAGCGAGAGCCCCATAGACCCCTTCCCAGGTCTTTCCAGGACTGATCTGCGGCGCCAGCTTACGTCTGCCCCAACAGCGCCCGGCAAAATAGGCACTACCGTCGGCAACACCGATCAAAGCGACCAAAAACAAGACATAGCCGGGACCAAAGGCCGGTGCACTGTGTAGGCCCACCAGCGCCAACCAGGGCGCTACCAGGATCATAAAACCGGACAACTCCCAGCTCAAAGCCGGATCCCGAACCTGGGGATTGGTGGCATAACGCCGTAACCAGATAATCACATAGCCCCAATAGGCCCCAACCGACAGCAGTACCACCTGTAACAGAATCCAGCTTTCCAGCAACAACCCAACCAGGATGATCAGGCCGAGCACCATGGCGCAATAAATACTCTGACCCAGGGGCCGGGACAGACCCAGCAATCTACCCCATTCCCAAGCACCCAGGAGAACAAATACCAACAGCGCCGCCCCAAACCAGGCAGTAGGCAGCATGAGGATGATGGCAGCGAACCCTAGGCCGAGGATTACCCCGGTAATAAGTCGCCGCTTAACCACCGCTGCCCTGCTCCACCTGCTCGCTGGTCTGACCAAAGCGCCGCTGCCGGTTAGCAAACGACGCCAAGGCCTTATTCAAGGACTCGGCGTCGTAATCCGGCCACAGCTGGTCGGTAAAATAAAATTCGGTGTACGCCATCTGCCAAAGCATAAAGTTGCTGATCCGGTGCTCGCCACCGGTACGAATAAAAAGGTCCGGTTCCGGTAAATCGGCCAGGGATAACCGTTCCTGCAGGCGCTCGAGAGTGATTTCCTCCGGCTCTAGGCGGTGCTCCTTTACCTCTCTGGCCAGCTGCCGGGCCGCCTGGACGATATCCCAACGGCCACCGTAGTTGGCGGCGATTGCCAGGGTCAGACCGGTATTGGCTGCCGTCAACACCTCGGCCTGCTTGATACGAAATTGCAGCTTTTTTGAAAAGGCGCTGCGCTCACCGATAAACCGCAGACGCACCTGGTTGGCATGAAGATGCCGTACCTCGTTGCGCAGAGTGGTCAGGAACAATTCCATCAGCAGGTGCACTTCTGTCTCAGGACGACGCCAGTTCTCGCTGCTAAAGGCAAATAAGGTAAGCACCTCAACGCCGCGCTCGAAGCAGGCATCAACGATGCGCCGTACGGCCTTGCCCCCCTCGCGGTGTCCTGCGGAACGCGGCAATAACCGTTTTTGGGCCCATCGTCCGTTGCCATCCATCACGATCGCCACGTGGCGAGGTATGGTTGTCCTCTCCAATGGCAACTGTTGACTGCGATTATCAGCCATTTAATCCATTGCAGTAGCGGTGTTACAAAGGCCCTATGACGGCCTGCTCGCGATTCTTTAAATTTCCAGCAACTCGGCTTCCTTGGCCTCGAGCACCTTTTCCACCTCACCGATATACCTATCGGTCAGCTTTTGAATATCGTCCTGGGCACGCCGCTCTTGATCTTCGGTAATTTCTTTTTCCTTAACCAGGGCCTTAAGATCGGCATTGGCGTCGCGGCGGATATTGCGGATCGCCACCCGCGCGCCCTCCCCCTCATGGCGCACCACCTTGACCATATCTCGACGCCGCTCCTCGGTCAGGGGCGGTAGCGGCACACGAATCACCGTTCCCGAAGTCGCCGGATTAAGACCCAGATCCGAGGTCATGATGGCCTTTTCGATGGCCGATACCATATTCTTTTCCCAGGGCGATACCACCAGGGTGCGGGCATCACCCACGGAGACCGAGGCCACCTGGTTGAGAGGCACCTCGGCACCGTAATAGCTGACAGTGATATGATCAAGCAGGCTGGTATGGGCACGCCCCGTGCGCAGCTTGGTCAATTCGTGCTGCAAGCTGTCAACACTTTTTGCCATGCGGGAAGCGGCGTCCTTTTTAATGTCTTCAATCATGCTCGTTCACCTGTACCACAGTTGTACCCACGTTTTCTCCGCATACCACCCGCATCAAGTCCCCAAACCGAGTAATATTGAACACCTTCAGCGGCATGGCATATTCCCGACACATAACGATAGCGGTGGCATCCATGATCTGGAGGTTGCGGTGCAGGGCTTCATCGTAGGTCAAATAATCATAGCGATACGCATCCGGTACCTTGATAGGATCCGCCGAGTAAATGCCATCCACCTTAGTGGCCTTGAGCATCACATCGGCGTTGATCTCGATAGCCCGTAAACTGGCGGCCGAATCGGTGGTAAAAAACGGATTACCGGTACCAGCGGCAAAGATCACCACTCGCCCTTTTTCCAGATGGCGGATGGCACGGCGACGGATATAGTCCTCGCAGACCTCGTTGATGCGGATCGCCGACATCACGCGGACGTAGACTCCCAGGCGCTCCAGGGCGTCCTGCATGGCAAGGGAGTTCATCACCGTAGCCAGCATCCCCATATGATCGGCGGTTACCCGGTCCATACCCACCTTGGCCAGTCCCGCACCGCGGAACAGATTGCCACCGCCGATCACCATCCCGATCTGTACCCCCAGCCGGTTTAACTGTCCTACCTCGTCGGCAATTCGGACAATGACTGCGGGATCGATACCGTAATCGGCCTCACCCATCAGGGCCTCGCCGCTTAACTTCAAGAGAATCCTTTTAAAAATCGGTTTTGAGTCCTGCATAGGCTTTATAGAACCCCGGCGGTCGGCAATCGGTAAATTGTACTGCTTCCTATCATTAGAGTCACAGCCTTAATTCAAAGACGACCCCCTTATATCGACGATCAGGCCAATCAGCTACCACGCACCTGTGCCATGACCTCTTCGGCAAAATTCTCGGTCTTCTTTTCAATGCCTTCACCGAGCTCAAAGCGCTCGAAACGGACGACGCTGGCATGATGGGCCTTAAGCAACTCTGCCACGCTCTGCTCGGGGTCCTTGACAAAGGGTTGACCCAGCAGGGTGACTTCCGCTAGGTACTTACGCAAGCGGCCCTCGACCATCTTCTCGATAATAGCCGCCGGCTTGCCACTTTCTGCGGCCTGGGCCCTATAGATCTCCCGTTCCTTGGCGAGCCACTCGGCAGGCACTTGATCGGCGCTAACACAGATCGGTCTACTGGCGGCTATATGCATGGCGATGTCTTTGGCTAGCGCCTCATCGCCTCCCTCGAGCTCCACGATGACCCCGATACGGTTACCGTGCAGATAGCTGTTTAGCACCCCGGTTTGGGTGGCAAAGCGGGCAAAACGGCGTACATTGATGTTTTCACCCAGCTTGGCGATCAGTTCCTTGCGCACCTGATCGATGCTCTTACTATCTTCCAGAATCAGACCCAGTAGGAAGATATCCCTATCGCCTGGATCGCTGTCTAGAACCCGGTCAACGACCGCCCAGGCAAAGCGCTGAAACGCCTCTCCCTTGGAGACGAAGTCGGTCTCGCAGTTGACCTCCACCATGGCGATGGCCTTGCCATCCTCGGTCTGCCGAATGACGATCAGGCCTTCTGCAGCGATACGGCCAGCTTTTTTGTCAGCCTTGGCCAAACCGGACTTGCGCATCGTCTCGATGGCAGCCTCGATATCGCCGCCGGTCTCCTGCAGAGCCTTCTTGCACTCCATCATGCCGGAACCGGTACGTTCACGCAGTTCTTTCACGAGCGCTGCAGTAATCTGTGCCATGTCTGTTACCTCTGCACGTTATCGAATTTCATATACAAAGACCCGCTGAATTTGTAGGGCGGGCTGTGCCCGCCGCTGCAAGGTGGGCACAGCCCACCCTACAATAATTTTTTCAGTAGCGGACAACTTAGCCAGCGGTTGCCTGATCCTCCTCCTGGGCCTGGGCCACCTCATTCACTTCAACGAATTCCTCCTCGTCACCCTCCAGACCTGGTACGCTAGAACGGCCTTCAAGAATGGCCGTAGCGGCGCCTTCGGCATACAGGGTGATGGCCCGGATGGCATCGTCATTGCCTGGGATCACATAATCTATCCCCTCTGGCGAGTTATTGGTGTCGATTACGCCGATGACCGGAATCCCCAGCTTATTGGCCTCCTGAACGGCAATCTTCTCGTGGCCTACGTCGATCACAAAGAGGGCATCGGGCAGGCTGGCCATGTTCTTGATACCGCCTAGGCTGCGCTCCAGCTTGTCCATCTCACGCTTGAGCAGGATCACCTCCTTCTTGGCAAGCCGGTCGAAGGTGCCATCATGGGCCATGGTCTCCAAGTCCTTCAAGCGTTTGATGGACTGACGCACGGTCTTGAAATTGGTGAGCATACCGCCCAGCCAGCGATAGTTGACATAAGGCATGTTACAGCGGATGGCAGCCTGGGCAATCGCCTCCCGAGCCGAGCGCTTGGTGCCAACGAACAGGATCTTGCCTCCCCTGGAAGCCAACCTGCCCATGAAATTCAGGGCATCGTTGTACAGCGGCAGGGTCTTTTCAAGATTTACGATGTGAATCTTGCTGCGTGCCCCAAAGATATAAGGGGCCATCTTGGGATTCCAATAACGGGTCTGGTGACCG
>Ga0299913_10002520_pt1 | contig 14501 bp, 12 predicted proteins | sample RVTome_9_FD_201360 | JGI IMG/M metagenome (GOLD analysis project Ga0299913, IMG submission 201360) | Soil microbial communities from uranium-contaminated site in the Upper Colorado River Basin, Wyoming, United States - RVT155D38 (version 2) ... | reverse complement strand
GATGTAGTGCATCTGGTACTCCTCTGATTGTTTTCCTATTTCGCGGCGCTGCCGCCTGAAGAGAAGGTGCCGTCGCCTTCCGTCCCCGACGGGGACCGGAAGGTGCGAAAGGATCGGGCACGACCTCGTGCGAGTGTTGATCGAGCGATCTCGAACCTCGACGGTCTGAGGCCTCTCGCGGCCGTTGCTCACGGGCTAGTCCCGGGTGGCTGCGTCGCGGCTTTCTCGAGCGCCCCGACTCTTCCCGGCCGGTTACGCGGCCCTTGCAGGCCGGGACGGGCCTGCCTCGAGGCAGCGGTTGAGGGGTGGGCGCCCGGGTGGCTGGGTCGGCGCCGCCCGGGCAGGGAGGGGCGCGTTCGCGACCGTCCGAGGTCCGTCGCGCGAGATGGTGACGGGGTTGCCGTGGTGGCGGATCTCAAGCGGTGCTCCGTCGAGGAGGGTGTAGGTGGCGTGCGTGTCGGTGACGTCGACCTTCAGTCGTCGTCCGCGGAACAGGAGCCGGAAGCTGAGACGGGTCAGCCGGGCTGGCAAGTGGGGGTTGAATGTGAGGTGACCGTTGTGGTCGCGCATGCCCCCGAAGCCGCAAACGGCAACGATCCAGGCGCCGGCGAGCGAGGCGATGTGGAGGCCGTCGCGGGTGTTGTGTTGGAGGTCGTGCAGGTCCATGAGGGCGGCCTCGGCGAAGTAGTCGTGGGCGAGCTGCAGGTGGCCAAGTTCTGCTGCCATGACGGCCTGCGTGCAGGCTGAGAGGGAGGAGTCGCGAACGGTGAGGGCCTCGTAGTAGGCGAAGTCGGCGGCCTTCTCCTCGTCGGTGAAGCTTTCGCCGCACCAATGCAGTGCGAGCACGAGGTCGGCTTGCTTGACGACCTGCTTGCGGTAGAGGTCGAAATAGGGGAAGTGCAGGAGCAGGGGGTATTGCTCGGGGCTGGTGTTTTCGAAGTCCCAGCGCTCGTGGTCTGTGAAGCCTTCGGACTGCGGATGGACGGCGAGTTTCTCGTCCCAGGGGATGAGCATGTTGTCGGCGGCATCACGCCATTCCGCTGCTTCTGCGAGATCGGCTTGGAATGTCGCGGCGAGGCGTGGATGCCGTTCGACGGCGGCCGCGGCGGCGCGCAGGTTCCTCCGCGCGATCAGGTTCGTGTAGAGGTTGTTGTCAGCGATCGCGCTGTACTCGTCGGGGCCGGTGACGCCGTCGATGCGAAACCGTCCGTCCGTGTCGCGGTGACCGAGCGAGCCCCACAGGCGGGCGGTCTCGACGAGCAGTTCGAGACCAATCTCGCGTTCGAAGCGCCTGTCGTCTGCGGCGGCCTGATAACGACTGACTGCGTCGGCGATGTCGGCGTTGATGTGGAAGGCGGCGGTGCCGGCGGGCCAGTATCCGGAGGACTCCTGCCCGCGTATGGTTCTCCAGGGGAACGCGGCGCCGCGCCTTCCGAGCTGTTGGGCCCTGCCGCGCGCGAGGTCGAGGGTGGCGTGTCGCCAGCGGAGCGCGTCGGCTGCTGCCGTCGGCACGGTGTATGTGAGGACGGGCAGGACGAACCGTTCGGTGTCCCAGAAGGTGTGGCCGTCGTAGCCGGTTCCGGTCAGGCCCTTGGCGGGGATGGCGCGCTCTTCGGCTCGGGCGGAAGCCTGAAGGGTGTGGAAGAGCGCGACGCGGACGGCCTGCTGAAGTTCTGCGTCGCCGTCTATTTCGACGTCTGCTCGATTCCAGAACCTGTCCAGGTAGGCGCGCTGGGCACGGGCGAGCTCGCTCCAGCCGGTGTGTCGTGCCGCTGTGAGTGCGGCGTCGACCTGGTCTCGGACGGCGGGGCGGGAGCGTTGGCTTGACCAGCCGTAGCCGAGGAACTTGACGACTCGGAGACGTTGTCCGGCGGCGAGCTGTGCCGTGATCGTGACGCGGCCGAGGTCGGGTGCGCTCTCGGACTGCAGCTGCGTGTCTGTCGGGCCATCGATGACGTGGTCGATGCCGGCGGCCATCAAGAGCTTGCTCTGTCTGGTGGCGTGGACGAGGGCGACGCGGGCGTCGTGGTGGTGGAACTCCACCGACTCCAATGGCGCGTCGAGCGTGACGGCCGCCCGTGGGTCTGGTTCTTGCTGTGATCCGGGTTCGTTTGCGACCAGCTCTGACTGGACGACGACCCGCACCGGTTGCGCGAGCGGCTCGATCTGGTAGAGGACGGCGGCGACGGCGCGCTGTGTGAGGGAGACGAGTCGGGTTGACTCGAGACGTATTCCGGCGCCAGCCGGCGAGATCCACCTGACCGATCGTCGAAGCACGCCGTCGCGGAGATCGAGTAGCCGTTCGTGGGCGAGGAGTCGGCCGTAGCGGACGTCGAAGGGCTCGTCGTCGACGAGCAGGCGGAGGATCTTGCCGTTGGTGACGTTGACCACGGTCTGTCCCGTTTCGGGGAAGCCGTAGCCGGCCTCCGCATTCGGGAGCGGCCGCAGTTCGTAGAACGAGTTCAGGTACGTGCCGGGAATGCCGAACGGCTCGCCCTCGTCTAGGTTCGCCCGCAGTCCGATGTGGCCGTTCGAGAGGGCGAACAGCGACTCGGTCTGGGCGAGCACGTCGAGGTCGAGGCGGGTTTCCCTGAGCGACCATGGCTCGACCGTGAAGGCGGGATGTTTGATCACGGCCGGCCGAGTAGGTCCGCGAGATCCGCGACGACGAGGTCGGCGCCGTGCTCGCGGAGCGCGTCTCCCTGCCCGGCGCGGTCGACGCCGACGACGAGCGCGAACTGCCCGGCACGCCCCGCGACGACGCCGGCGAGCGCATCCTCGAAGACGGCGGCGCGACCGGGTTCAACGCCGAGCGCCCGTGCCGCGGCCAGGAAGCTATCGGGCGCTGGCTTGCCTCGCAGGTGCTCGCGCGCGATCGTGATCCCGTCGATCCGTGCCTCGACTAGGGCCGCGAGGCCGGCCGCGTGGAGCACCTCGCAGGCGTTCTCGCTTGAAGAGACGACGGCGCGGCGTAGTCCAGCGGTACGGGCGGCGTGCAGGTAGCGGACCGATCCCGGGTAGGGCTTGACGCCGCGCTCCCCGATGAGCGAGAGGACGATTTCGTTCTTGCGTTTGCCCAGGCCGACGATGGATGCCTCAGCGGCTGGGCTGCTCGAGGAGCCCTCGGGCACCTCGATTCGTCGCGAGGCGAGGAAGGAGCGCAGGCCCTCGTCGCGCGGTTTGCCGTCGACGAACTCCTCGTAGTCGGCGACCGGATCGAACGGCACGAAGTCAGCCTGGTCCTCGGCCGCTCGTGCGCGCAGGTAGTCGTCGAACATTCTTTTCCAGGCTGCGGCGTGAATGCGAGCTGTATCCGTGAGGACGCCGTCGAGATCGAAGAGGCAGGCACGAACGGTCGTCGGCAGCCCGAGGCTTCGAACCCGGGTCGAAACTGCTCCGTGGCGGCGGCCGGCCGTCCGCAGACCCGCGTGCGGCTGCGCCCTCACCGCCCGTTCGAGCAGGCGCAGCTGCGACCGGTTACGCGTCGGTGACACGCTGCGCACCAGCGGGCGCGGTACTTCGACTCGACCTGTCCTTTGATCGTGGCGATTCTCACCATCAAGAGCGCGGCGGCGATCGTGATGGCAAACGGGGTTGAGGCGTGGATCAGCGTCTGGGTCATGTCGACGTCCTTTCGCGTCTTGCGTCCGCCTGCCAAACGGCGAGTCCGTGCTGAAACTGCCATCCGCTCCACAGGCCGGTGGGAAGCGGGGAGTGCACAGGGCCTGCGCTGGCGCCTCGCTCACACCCGCCCTTCTCTAGGGAACGCGCCCGGCCTGTCTCCCGCGTTGCAAGAGCTCAGCAGGCACCGCTGCGCCCCTGTGTGCTAGCCCGGACGCGATGATCTGGGCTGACCGCCACACCGGTTGTGCGCTGGCGGCGACGACAGCGACGACCTCCTCCGCGATCGTGCGGGGCGACCAGACCTGAACAGAAAGTCCGCCCGATGCACTGGCAAACGGGCGACGACTGGAAGGAAGGAGACAGCATGGGGGAGCTCATGCCAGTCCGAGGCAATCACGCCCATGGCGCCCGGCGGCCGAACGCGGGGCCGACGCGTCAGGACCTCGAGATGATCGACCGTACCCGGGCGGCGCGCGATCTTCTCTCATCGAAGTGGAAGGTCGATCTGCTGTACCTGCTAGCCCGCGGCGTCCATCGCTACAGCCGGCTCTATGACAACCTCAGGGGCGCATCGAAGAAGATGCTCACGGACTCCTTGCGCGGCCTCGAGCGTGACGGGTTCGTCGATCGCAACGTCTACGCAGAGGTTCCCGTCCGTGTCGAGTACTCGCTGACCGCCCTTGGCTGGTCGGCGACTGAACTGCTGATGGCGCTGGCCGACTGGGCGGACGAGCACCTCGCAGACGTCGAGCAAGCGCGGCTGCGATACAGAAACGCGTCCGTGTTCGGCACCGACCGCCCGGCTGACTTTGCAGTCGAGGCAGCGTGAATCGTTGATGCCGACACCTAAACGCGAAGCGGCGTCGAGCCGTAGCTGATCGATGAGCGGTAACCGCACCGGGCCCAACGCCGTGGTTCATCGGATTCCGGCATGTGATGCAGCGCGGAGCTATGATCGTCGAGCCGTGTCTTCCCCGTGGCTGGCTGTTGACGCGGGGACCGATCTCCTGGCGCGCGCTCGGCAGATTCAAAGGAGCTGGGAGAGCCTCCTCGCCGGCGGTGCGCTCGATCCGGAGCTTCCGCCACAAGCGACGGCAGGACTGCGGCCGGTGGTCGTCGAGTCGTGGCAGCGTTCGCTTGCCACCGGCCTCGATCCGACCGATTTGCTGCCGTCAATCGAGGCGGACCCGTCCGAGACGCGGGAGCGTTGGCTCGAGCATCCGCTCGGATCGCTCAGGCACGTGCTCGCAGCGCAACTCCAGATGCTGGCGAACGAGTCCAAGAGCCTGGTCCAGGTGACGGATGCGTCCGCGCTCACCCTCCACCTGGACGGCCCGGAGTGGCTGAAGGAGCGGGCTGCCCAAATGAATCTCGTCGAGGGCGCGCGGTGCAGTGAAATGGTCAACGGCACGAACGGCGTTGGTACGGCGCTGGCCGCAAATCACGCTGTACAGGTGTTCGCCTTCGAGCACTTCAGCCACCACCATCGCGAATGGGTCTGCTCCGGCGCTCCAATACATGACCCGGTCTCCGGCCGGCTCGTCGGGATCCTTGACCTCTCGAGCCCCTGGAAGATCGCCCACCCTCGAAGCCTGGAGCTCGTGACGACTGCGGCCAAGACGATGGAGCAATGCTTGTTGGAGACCCGGCGCGATCAAGACGCCCGGCTGAGGCGTCGCTACGGCGATCTCACGATGAAGAGCGCGGATCTGCTCGTGAACCGAGAGGGCTTCGTGCTTATCGGCGACGAGGCGGCGCACCCAAAGCCACTCGACGTTCCGGAGAACGGTGGCGAGATCGCTATGGACGACGGATCGCTCGCCGTGGCGGAGCCGCTGGGTCAGGGCGAGGCCTATCTCGTCCGTCGACTCGCGCCACGTCGCGCCGGGGCAGCGCGGATCGAGGCGCTTGAGCGTGCGGAAGGACGTGGGCGCGAGCAAGCCAGGGGGCACGCCGCCCTGCGGCATGCGGACGATCATGGAATCGCTGTGAAAGTCGAGGGCGGCCGGCCCAGCACGGGGTCAGACCGGCGCGCAAGCGGCTATTTCGAGGCGGCCCTCGACTGCGTCATCATCGCGGACGCATCCGGCAGGGTGGTCGAATTTAACCCCGCCGCCGAACGGACGTTCGGTTACACCCGTGATGAGGCGCTAGGGCGGACGATGGCCGAGCTGATCGTGCCGCCTTCGCTACGCGAGCGCCACATCACCGCCTTTGCCCGCTTCATCGAGACCGGCCACGGGAGCATGCTCGGACGCCGACTGGAGCTGACCGGCATGCGGGCGGACGGCAGCGAGTTCCCCGTCGAGCTGGCGCTAAGCCAGGTCGAGGGTGAGCCGGTCCTGATCTGCGGAGCGCTGCGCGATATCTCTGTCGCGAAACAGGCCGAAGGCCATCTGCGCGAGCTCGCCGAGGAGCAGGCCGCCCTGCGGCGGGTTGCGACCCTCGTAGCGCGCGATTCGTCGCCGCAACAGCTCTTTGCCGTAGTCGCTGAGCAGGTCGCGCGAATCATCAACGTCCCGCTCGTCAGGTTGATCCGCTACGAAGCGGACGGCTCGGTAGCGGAGCTCATCGGCGGCTGGGGTGAGAGCGTGGATCCGCTCGCGATCGGAACGCGCTGGCAGCTTGACGGCCCCGGGGTTCTCGCATTCGTATGGCAGAGCGGCCGATCTGCTCGGCTCGACGACTACACGGACGTACGAGGACAAGCCGCAGCCGTCGTGCGGCAGGCCGGGATGCGTTCGGCAGTCGCAAGCCCCATCACTGTCGAAGGTCGCCTCTGGGGCGCCATAGCCGTCCTCTCGCCGCGGCACGAGCCTCTCCCCGAGAACACGGAAGCGCGGCTCGCAGACTTCACGGAGCTGATTGCGACAGCAATCGCGAATCGCGAAGCGCGTGACGCGCTCGCCGTGTCCGAAGCCCGAGCCCGCGAGCTCGCGAACGAGCAAGCGGCCTTGCGGCGCGTGGCGACGCTGGCGGCGCGCGAATCAGTGCCGTTCGAGGTCCTCGAAGCGGTCGCCGAAGAGGCGGCGCGAGTCTTGGAGGTGGACGTCATCGGAATGCTTCGGTTCGAGCCCGACGAGACGGCCAGGCTCGTCGCGCAGTCGGAGACGCCGTGGGATCCGCCCCCGCTGGGCACTTCCTTCACGCTCGAGGGTGACAATGTCGTCGCCTCGGTACATCGAACGGCACAGGCAGCCCGCATGGACGACTGGGAGAGCGCAACCGGTTCGGTCGCCGCCATGGCGAGTGTCCTGGGTGTCCGCTCCGCCGTCGCCTCTCCGATCGCCGTGGAAGGGCGGCTTTGGGGCACCATGGTCGCGGCTACAAACCGGAGCGAGCCTCTGCCGGCCGACACCGAGTCGCGAATCGTGGAGTTCGCCGAGCTTCTCGCCACCGCGATCGCCAACAGCGAGGCACGGGACGGTCTTCGCCGGCTTTTGGACGAACAGGCTGCGCTGCGCCGTGTTGCGACTCTGGTCGCCGAGGGTGCGACCGCCGAGGATGTGTTCTTGTCGGTGGCCCGAGAGGTTGCGCACGTGTTCGACGTCCGGCTGGTGACGGTCTGCCGTTACGAGTCCCATGCCGTCGTCGTCCTCGCCTCCTTGGGCGTTCCCGAATTTCCTGCCGGCAGCCGCTGGCCGCTCGACGCTCCGGGTCTCCCCGCCACGATCCACGAGACCGGCCGGCCCGCACGCATCGACGATCTCTCAGCCGCTGCCGGCCTCGACGCTCTCGCGCGCGAAGGCGGAGTCAGGGCGGCGGTCGGCGTCCCGATCGTCGTCGATGGAACTGTTTGGGGAAGCATCAACGTAGCCACCACTGACGACGAACCGTTCCCAGCCGACGCTGAGGCGCGAATCGCCCCCTTCACCGAACTCGTCGCGACCGCCGTTTCGAACGCGACGATGCGCGCCGAAGTCGCCGCTTCCCGCGCCCGCGTCATCGCCGCCGGCGACGAAACCCGTCGGCGCATCGAGCGCGACCTCCACGACGGAGCTCAGCAGCAGCTGGTCACACTGGCCCTTGGGTTGCGCTCCGCAGAAGGCCGGGTTCCCGCCGGCCTAGAGGACCTAAGGACGGAGGTCGGCCGCTTCGCGGATCGATTGACGAGCGTGATCGAGGAACTCCGCGAGATGTCGCGCGGCATCCATCCAGCCATCCTGACAGAGGGCGGCCTCTCACCAGCACTCGAGGCGCTCGCTCTTCGCTCGCCGGTACGTGTCAAGCTCAACGTACGCTGTGAGCGCCGGCTCCCCGACGGGATCGAGGCCGCCGCCTACTACGTGGTCTCGGAAGCGCTCACGAACGCCGCGAAGCACGCTGACGCCTCCCGTGTGCAGATCGATCTCCGCGTCGAGGAGGAAGCGCTCTACCTCTCGATCGTCGACGACGGCGTGGGCGGAGCAGATCCGAGCGGAGGCTCCGGTCTAATCGGGCTCAAGGATCGCGTCGCGGCCCTCGGCGGAACGATCGACGTTGCGAGCCCGCCCGGAAGCGGAACCCGACTCGACGTCGAGATCCCACTTTTCCAGGATCCCCGAGTCGCGTCAAATTCGGAACCACTGTCGCGGGCGTAGGGGCCCCGGCCGGCAACGTCCGGCAGCGGAGCTCTCTTCAGGCTGCCTGCTCCAGCTCGGCCAGCGAGCTGAGCTCGCGCAGGCGCTGTAAAGCCGTGCGCTCGAGCGCTCGGACCTGGTGTGGCGAAATGTCGAGATCTGCGGCGGTTTGGTCGATCGTTCGCTCTTCGCCCGTCATGCCGTAGCGAAGCGCAATCACCTGACGTTGCTGTGCGGGCAGTGCATCGAGCAGGTCGTCGAAGACGGGTGCCCGTGAGGAGGCCATCAACGCGCTCGTACGTGTCGCTCGCCTGCGCGTCGACGATCTCGGTGGTGGGTTCGCGGTGGTCGGCGTTCGCACCGTCTAGAGGGACGAAGCCGGCCGGGACGCTCAGCGCCTGCTCGACCTGCGCCGGCGACAGCGCTGCTGCGGCGGCGACCTCGGCGAGCGAGGGCTCGCGTTCGAGCTCGAGTGTGAGCGCCTGCCTGACGCGTGCCAGCCTGCGCCGTCGTTCGCAGACGTGAACGGGGATCCGGATCGGCTCTGCCTGACTGCGGACCTCACGGTCGATGGCCTGGCGGATCCACCAGATTGCACAGGTCGAGAACTTGTTACCGCGGCGCCAGTCGAACCTCACTCGCCCATCCCCACCTTCGATCCGCTTCGCCGCTGGACTTCCTCCGCCCGCGTGAGGAGCCGGTAGCGACCGATCTCGTGCAGGTAAAGCGCGAGCGGGTTGACGGCAGCTGCGCCGGACTCGCGCGAGCTAGCGGTGCGTCCCGCCACGGGTGAGGCCGCCCTCACTCCGTTGCTTGGGTATTCGTTAGCGGTCATGGCGCGGCCGCAGGTGCCGTGGCGGGAAGCTCGCCAGACGACTTTGCCGCCGGACGGAACAAGCGCACCTGGTCGTTCCCGCGTCCGAACCCAGACTTGGCAGCGTGTGAGGTGAACGGACTGACCACTCCAATGAACGACTCCAGAGAGGAACGATCTTGAGGGGGCTCGAGCTGCTCTCATCGGTCCCTCGCCGCCGCGCGGAAGCGGAGCAGGACGGCTCGAGCGGCGCCGACACTCGCCGCGAGTCGGACAGCGAGCAGCTCGCCGCCTGACCCGGCGGACGAGTTCGAACCTGCGTGGAAGGAGACGGAATGGCTTCACCGGCAACATCGACCTATCTGCCGACGCTTGAGGTGCGGCATGAGGCTCGCCTCGATCTACAGGGTGGGCAGTGATGCTTGCAGTCCGCCTTTATCCAGAGGGCCTCAGGATCGACGAGATCGAGCCGCCGTCGCCCGGCGCCGGGGAGGTGCTCGTCCGTGTCCACGCCGCTGCGATCACGCGCGGCGAGCTGGAATGGCCATCCGACCGGCTGCCCGCGATCGTGTCCTACGAGCTGTCGGGCGTCGTCGCCGACACGGGTGAGGAGGTGTTCGCGCTAACGCCCTTCGACCGGGACGGCGTCGCTGCCGAGTATGCTGCGGTCCCCGCCTCGATGCTCGCGCCAAAGCCTGCGAGCTTGAGCCACGTCGAGGCGGCCGCGCTACCGATGGGCGGGCTGAGCGCCTTGCAAGGGTTGTTCGAGCACGGGCGCCTCCGGCGCGGCGAGCGGGTGATCGTGACCGGTGCACGCGGCGGGGTCGGCCATCTCGCCGTGCAGCTCGCTAGGCACGCGGGCGCCGACGTCGTCGAGGACGGGCCGGCGGATCTCGTCTTCGACACCGTGGGCGGGAGCTTGCCGGCCGCCCACCGGGTCGTCACCATCGCAGCCGAGGCGCCCGGCGCCGACTTCTTCGTCGTCGGGCCGAACCGCGAGCAGCTCAGCGAGCTCGCGCGCCTCGCCGACGGCGGCGAACTGCGGCCCGCGGTGGACTCGACGTTCCCGCTCGGGCGCGCGCGGGCGGCGTTCGAGCGGGTCGCGGGCCGGGGCAAGCGTGGCAAGGTTGTCTTCGATGCCGCCGGGGGCTAGCCAGGCCGAGAAGGCGGCGGCGTTCCGCGCCCTCCACGAGGGCGAGCCCTTCCTGATCCCGAACCCCTGGGACGCCGGCTCGGCGCGTGTGCTCGAGGCACTCGGCTTCAAGGCGCTCGCGACGACGAGCTCCGGCTTCGCATTCACGCCCGGGCGCCTGGACGGCGGCGCCACGCTCGACAACGTCGCGGCGCACACACGCCTGCTCGCAGCCACCACTGGCGTGCCGCTCTCGGTCGACCTCGAGAACGGCTACGGCCCCGATCCCGAGGACGCCGCCGCCGCGATCCTGCGCGTCGCCGAGGCGGGCGCCGTCGGCGCGAGGCGGCGATCGCGCGTCGCGAACCCGGCGGCGCCGTGCCCGGCCAGCGCCGGCCCGTTCTTGACCCGCGGCTCGTCGCCGTGCCCGCTCATGCGGGGCAGGTGCAGGAGCATCAGGTAGCGCGTCGTGCCCTCGACGAGCGTGCCGATCACGGAGCTGTCGAGGCCGAGGATGAAGTCGCCTTCCCAGTGGCGGGGGACCGCCCGGTCCTGCGCTTCGGCGGGCCGCTCGCTGATCATGATCTGCGGCAGCACGAAGCCCTTGCCGCGTCCGCGTGGTGCGCGCACGCGGCACCCGCAGCGTCCGTCCCGTGCGCAGCCAGGCCGTGAGCTCGCGGCGCAGCGCGCCACGGCCTTGCACGTAGAGCGACTGGTAGATCGCCTCGTGCGAGATCCGCATCGAGGGATCATCCGGGAAGTCGAGCGGGAGCCGGTTGGCGATCTGCTCGGGGCTCCACGTCTGCGCCCAGCGCCGATCCTTGCGGCGACCGTGGCGGCGGCCGATCCAGCGCACCTGGGGTCCGGCGACGCTCGCGCCGTCCGCGGTCGTGACGATCCCGGCGAGCCGCTCCTGCACATACCGCCGCAACGCCTCGTTCGTGGCCAGCTTGGCCGGCTTCGGTCGCCGCGCGCGCCGGTCAGCGTGCCACTGCGCGGTCGTTGCCCGGTACTCGAGCCGACCGCCGCGGGTCGCGGCGTTGCGGTGCAGCTCGCGCGAGATCGTCGACGGCGAACGCCGAAGCCGCCGCGCGATCTCCCGCACCCCCCGCGCGAAGCAGCGCGATCAGCGCCCTCGACCCGGTCTTCTCCCAGGCGGCCGGCTTGACCAGGCTCGGCCCGTCGATCTGATCCATGAACGAGTCGCCGGTCGCGGTGATCACCAGCGCCTTGTTCTCACGATCGAGCGAGATCTCCTCAAGCGCCGCCGAAAAGTCCTAGTGGGTCTTCGGCTTGGATGCCCATCTTCACGTTCCTTTCTCGTCAGCGCCGTAGATGCCGAGGCCTGTTTCGGGATCGAAGAAATGCAGGTCGCCGGTATCGACCACAGCGTCGACCGCGGCGCCTTCCCGAGCCTCCGAGTGCCCGCCGAAGCGGCCGACGAGCATCGCCCCCGAATCGGCGCCCATGCCAACCGCGCTCGTGTCGCGTGGCAGGTCGGCGATCGACGCAGTATCCGCAAGCTGGACCCGCGGTGCCGTGAAGTGGATGAACAGCTCGGGGCCGAGCGCCTCGCGCAGCTCAACGGTTCCGTGCAGCACGTGATCCGGCGACGCGTCCGACACCAGCGCGGCATCGTGGATGCTTTCCGGTCGGATGCCGACGATCACCCGCCCGTCCTCGTAGGCGACGAGGTGCGGTCGCTGCTCGAGGATCGAGGCGTCGAGCGCAACCTGCTGATCCCCGAGCAGCACGCTGATGTCGCCGTTCGCGCGCTGAAGTGTGCCCTCGAGGAAGTTCATCGCCGGTGATCCGATGAAGCCACCGACAAACGCGTTCGCAGGCCGGGCGTAGACCTCCTGAGGCGGCGCGAACTGCTGCAACCTCCCGCCGCGCATGACCGCGACGCGGTCGCTCAGCGTCATCGCCTCGACCTGATCGTGCGTGACGTAGATGGTGGTGATGCCCAGCCGTCGCTGCAGTCGCCCGATCTCAGCCCGCGTGTGCACCCGAAGCTGCGCATCGAGATTCGACAGCGGCTCGTCCATCAAGAAGACGGACGGCTCGCGTACGAGCGCACGCCCCATCGCGACCCGCTGCCGCTGGCCGCCGGACAACGCTCGCGGCTTGCGGTCGAGGAAATCCCGGAGCTCGAGCAGGTCGGCCGCCTGCTCGACGCGCCCTTTGATGACGCGCCGCGCCAGCTTCTTCACCCTGAGCCCGAAGGCGATATTCTCGAACACGGAGAGGTGCGGATAGAGCGCGTAGCTCTGAAAAACCATGGCGATGTTCCGGTCTCGTGCCGGAACGTGATTGACGACCCGATCGCCGATCGCGATCGTTCCCTCGCTGATCTCCTCGAGACCGGCGACCATCCGCAGCGCCGTCGTCTTGCCACTCCCGGATGGCCCGACGATGACGACAAACTCGCCGTCACGAATCTCGAGGGTCAGGTCGTCGACCGCACGACTTCCGTCCGGGTAGACCTTCGCGACGTGCTGAAACAGGACTGCGGCCATCGCTCTCACCAACGACGGTGCCGCGCCGGCCCCGGATCCCCGGCCACGCAGAGGTAACCAAAGCGGCCTGAAGTGGTCTCTACGAGAGCAGGCCGAGCTCGTCCAGCGTCTCCCGTGTGTCTCTGTAAACGCGAAACGCCCCGGCACTGGTCAGCTCGTCCTCGCCATAGCCGCCGCTGAGAAGACCGATGCCGAGCCGCGAGCAAATCCCCGGACGGCATCACCGACGAGGTAGCACTCCTCAGGGGACGCGCAGCATGCGCTCAGCGCCGCGCCGACCGGCCCGCCGCCCTCCTGCGCGGATTGACCGTCCCGGAGGCAACTCCAGCATCCTTGGGATCGATCCCGGCTGCCGGCTCGCGTGCGAACGGCATCGCCCGGCGGACGCGGAGTCGGGGCAGCCGTGAACACGGCCCGCGGCGGGGCGGCGACGGCGCTGCAAGCCGTAGCCGACAGCGGCCACCTGGCGACCATCACCGGCGACCCGCCGCCATCCGAACGAGGAGTCACGGTCGCCGACGTCTACGTCCACGCCGACGGCACGCGGCTTGCCGCACTGGTCGCGGCACTCGTCGACGGGCTGCTCTCACCCCACCTCGGGGCGACACTCCCGCTCGACGAGGCGGCAACAGCACTGCAAACCGCCGTCGCCGGCCGAGCCTCGGGCCCAACCGTCCTCACGCTCCCCCAAAGCCCCGAAAACGCCGCTCAGGCGCCCTAGCCGAGTCGAGGGCGCCTGCGGGCCTCGATCATCTCCCGTTCGGCGAAGTCTCAGCGCCACCGAGCCGCAGAAGCGGTTCGCTGGCGAGGCAACCGGCGGCCGTCCTCGGTGATTCGCGGACGAAGTCCACCAGGCCGACCTGGTACTGCTCGCCGCCCCGGTCCCGCACGGACAGGTTCTCCGGCGACTCGCGGTCGCCGTAGACGATCACCTTCGGGATCTTTTCCAGCTCCGCGTCGCGGATCCGCTTGCCGACCGTCTCGTCGCGCTCGTCGACGTCGACGCGGAAGCCCGCGCCGGCGAGCCCGTCGCGCACCTCCGCTGCGGCGGCGCGATGGTCCTCCCCGACCGGGATCACCCGCACCTGCACCGGCGCGAGCCAGAACGGGAAGGCGCCAGCGTAGTGCTCGACGAGAATCGCGATGAAGCGCTCGAACGAGCCGTAGAGAGCCCGGTGGATGACGAAGACCGGGTGCTCGGTGTTGTCCGGTCCCATGAACGTGAGCCCGAACCGGGCCGGCATCTGCCTGTCGAGCTGGATCGTCCCAAGTTGCCAGGACCGTCCGAGCGCGTCCGCTACGTGCAGGTCGATCTTGGGCCCGTAGAACGACCCTTCACCCTCCCCGACGACGTAGGGAATCCCGTGGCGCTCCAGCGCCGCATGGATCTCGGCCTCGGCGAAGTCCCACTCCTCGTCGCTGCCGAGCTTGTTGTCGGGGCGGGTTGAGAACTCGGCGCGCGGCTCGAGGCCGAAGAGCCCGTACAGATAGCGCAGGTAGTCGATGCACCCGTCGAGCTCGGAGGGGATCTGCTCCTCCGTGCAGAAGATGTGCGCGTCGTCCTGAGTCACGTAACGCACTCGCGTCAGGCCGTGCAGGGCGCCGGCCAGCTCGTTGCGGTGAAGCGGCGCGGCCTCCGCGTAGCGGAGCGGGAGGTCGCGGTAGCTCCGCAGCGCGCTCCCGAAGAGAAGCATGTGCCCCGGGCAATTCATCGGCTTGATCGCGTAGACCTGCTCCTCGGCGAGCGGGATCAAGAACATGTTCTCGCGGAACCTCTCCCAGTGGCCGCTGGTCTCCCACAGCGCCTTGTCGTAGATGAGCGGCGTCCTCACCTCGACGTAGCCACGCTTCTC
>Ga0299913_10002519_pt1 | contig 14503 bp, 11 predicted proteins | sample RVTome_9_FD_201360 | JGI IMG/M metagenome (GOLD analysis project Ga0299913, IMG submission 201360) | Soil microbial communities from uranium-contaminated site in the Upper Colorado River Basin, Wyoming, United States - RVT155D38 (version 2) ... | reverse complement strand
GGTCCACAACGCCGGCTGGGGGATCCTGGCCGGGGTGGTCGTCATCGTCCCGCTCGTCCGCGGGATCGCCGGGCTTCCCGCCGCCACGCCGCTGTCGCGCCGACGTTCCGTCGAAGCGTGGGCGTGGGAGGGCGTGGTCTACGGGATCGCCGAAGGTGTCCTGCTGTCTGCGCTGCCGGCGCTGGTCGTGTGGCAGGCGGCGGACGCCGCCGGATGGGTCGGCGGCTGGGCGTCGCAGGTGGGGGTCGGCGCGCTGGCCCTGGCCGGATCCGTCGTGGTGATCGTCACCCACCACCTCGGCTACTGGGACTTCCGCAATCGGCAGATGCTGACCGCGATCGCGGCATGCGGAGCGCTCACCGTGGCCTACCTGGCCACCGGCAGCGTCCTCGCCCCGCTCGTCGGGCACGCGCTGCTGCACGTGGCGGCCATCGTCCACGGCGTGCCGCTGCCACCGCACGAGCGCCCCAACACGGCCGCCGCTGTCCAGCCGGAACGCCACACCGTGCCCGCCTGAGCTGAGCCGTCGGACCGCCGGTCGCGGCCGTCGTTAGCACCTCCATCGTCGAGGGTGGATCATCCACCCCCAGCGATGAGGTGTTGCGCTGACCCGCAGGGGTTGCCCTACGGTCTGATTGCGACTGCGCGCACAGGCTCCATCTAGCGATGGCCAGCCCGCCGTGTGTGGCAGAGGGCACAGGGATCTCACACGGACGGCGGGCCGGCTGCGATCCGGGTCCGCAGTTCGTCGATGGTCCATGCGCCGACCTGAAGCCACGTGGCGCCCGACGCCCGGTAGTCGCGAGCAAGCTGCTCAGCGTCAGCACGGCCGGCTGTCAACACCAGGGGGACGTTCACATCGAAGGGCGCGTCATCGCGTCTGTGCGACCGTGCCAACGCAACCATCTCGCGCACTTCGTCGGGAGTCGGAAACATGTTCGTCTCGTGCATCGGCACCAGACCGTCCCAGCGCGCAGCGCGACGCAACGGACGCCGATGGGGATACATCGTCGCAACCCACACCGGGATGCGCGGCCGCTGCAGCGGAGTGGGGAGGAATCGGACGCCGGACACCGAGTAGTGCTCGCCGTGGAAGTCCAGCGTCTCGCCGCTCCATAGGCCGGTGAGCACCTCCAGGCCCTCGTCGAGCTTCTCGGCGCGGCGGCGGGCGTCGGATTCCTCGCCGAACGCGGTGAACTCGCGATCGGGCGGGAAGCCGAGTCCCACGCCCAGCACCAGCCGACCCCCGCACAACCGGTCGATGGTGACCGTCTCGCGAGCGAGCTTCCACGGTCGCCGACGAGCAAGTGGCGTGACCATCGTGCCGATGCGCACGCGCTCCGTCGCGAGGGCGACCGCGGTCAGCAGCACCCACGGATCCGCCAACGGACTGGTCGGTTCGGAAGCGGCGTTGATGTGGTCCCACACGAAGAACCCGTCCCAGCCTGCCTGCTCGGCGAAGACAGCGAGCTCAGCTGTGACCCTTGGATCGGCGTAATCGCCGAAGTTCGGCACGTTGATCGCGAATCTCATCGACACCCCGCGAGTCACTGGGCGGTGCTGGGCGATCCCCGGCAGTTCCGCACACACGGTCAGGGCGTTCGCCAGGTGTTGCTGTCCCGCCGACGGGCCGCCGTACCTGCTCACTCGTGACGATCCGCTGCCCTAGAGGGTTTCTGAAGGCCCACATCGCTCCTCCCCTCATCCCGGCTATGGGCCGGTGCCTTGATCCCCTTGGCCACCCTCCGCTCGGGACGGGCGGTGCTCGTGGAGGAAGCGAGCGACCTTGCTCATCGCATCGGCGTGGTCACCCACCATCAGGTGCCCACCACTGTCTACCGTGACGAGCTGCGCCTCCGGGATGCGATGCGCCGTCGCGACCGCGCTAGCGTACGGAGGGCCGGGGTCGTCCTGCGCGTGCATGACGAGGGTCGGGACCAGAACCTGTGAAAGCTCGATCCGGTTCACGTCGGGATTGGACACGTACGCGTCGAAGACTTCGCCGGCGACCCGGCGCTTCGCGAGCAGGACGTTTCGCATCGCTCGCGACAGCTTCTCCTGGTCTCCCGAAGCTAGCCGCACGCCCTCCGGAACGACCAGCACCCGGCTCAGCCGTGCGATGACGCCGGGCAGGTAGGTGATCATCGCCCACAGGATCGGGTCGCTGCCGAAGATCGCCCTGTATAGCGGCTTCGGCGGCATCCCCTGCAGCTGATGCGGACCGGGGACGTTCGCGGAGACCAGAACGAGCGCACGCACCCGGTCCGGATGGCGGATGCACAGGTGGAGCGCAGACGTGCTCCCCGCCGAGCCCGCCAGGACCACCACGTCGCTGATGTCCAGCGCGTCCATCAGCTCCACGAACGCATCGGCCTGCATCTCGGGGGTCGCGTGGTACGGCATCGCAGAGCCCAGGTACCCGAACCGGGACGGAACGAGGACTCGATACCCGTCGGGCACGAACTCCTCGGCGAGGTCGCGGAGGCCGCCGTCGGCGCCCTCCGTGATGCCGTGGACCACGAGAACTTCCGGCCCCTCGCCACGGTCCAGGTACTCGATCCGACCGAACCTCGAGTCGACGGATCTCCAGTCCAGCGCGGCGATCCTGCGCCTCACCGCGTCGATGTCACGCCTGTACCGCTCGAACACGTTCATCACGGGACTTCCTCACTCGGCTGGCCGCTCACGTGCGACCGTCGCCTTCGACGGCTAGCTGAGCCCCAGGATCGATACGACCAGCCCAGCGGTCACGCCCTCGAGAACACGAAGCATCGCGAAGTCCCCGAACTCCAGCAACACGAGCCTGTCGATTCGGCCCTCCGTCGTTTGCTCTCGTTGTTCGCTCCGGTGTCGGCGACCTTCGTCGTGTAGCCGAGGCAGGCGGCGATCTCCGATGTCGAACCGTGTCGCGGGCTTGGCTTCCAGGCGCAGCCGGATCGCATCCCTGGATTGCTCGACCTCCATGGCCGCCGGCTTCTCGTACTCGTCGGTGGGGGCACGACCACCGCCCGTGGCACTCGCCGAACGCCTCCATCAGCTGATCCGCTCCCGCCGACCTGGTGAGGCTCGATCGAGACCGTCGGCTCCTCCCTCGTCAACTCGATGGCGAGCCATCTCAGCCGCGCGGACATGCGCGTCGCCGTACACCCGCTGGCCCGACGGCGTCAGGTCGGGTGCCGGCAGCAGCCCCTCGTCCTCGTAGTAGCGCAGCGTCGACGCCGGAAACCCCCGTCGCCGCGGCGTGTACCAGGCCGACCGGCTCGCGGAGCATGTGCTTCGTGGCGTCGCTCGGAACCGCGCGGTCATCGTCTCGCCGTGGAGCGTGCAGGTGTTGTGGCGGGGTCTGGCGGCTCGCGCCGCCGCTCGCCCTCAGGTTCGCCCTGAACCTCACCCGCCAGGCACGCCGGATGCTTGAGGGCACCACCGCGGCGGCATGACTCCGGCTGTCGCATGCTCGACGACCGAGAGGTGACCTCGTGCGCGCCGTCGGTCCTGATCCCCACCGCCTCCGCTTCACTCCCGGCACGAGGCCGCCGGAGGTTGCAGGTCGTCGTACCGCGAGTCGAGCCTGTCGATGGCGTCTTGCAGATGCGCTCGACTGATGTTCTGACGTAGGTCCCACCTCTTCGGCCGGGGTCGCCCTTGGCGCCTGCGACCGCCGCGAGCACGACGTCGTTGACCGTCGCACATGTTCGTGCGCGACCGCACGGACGGGGGTGGGTCGAGTGGGACGCGCGCCACCGTAAGACGCCGCCGCGGGCCGGCCGGCTGGTTCAGCGACATGGCAGGAGCGTGCAGGGTGACGCGGGCGGACCTGGGTGATCCCGTCGGCATCCGGCGCAGCGTGTCCGGAAGGTGTGTGATGACGTGGGCCTGCTGGGCTGCGGCGTTGAGCGCCAGCCGCCACACCGGTGGGGGCGCAACCGGGGTAGGTCGCCCGGCGGGGGTGAGAGCCCGTCGGCGAGGTGTGCGAGCACGAGGCTCGACACCCCGCCAGCTCACCGTGCACCTCGAACCATCCAGGCGGCCGACCCCGACCCCGTGCGGCGGCTACTGGCGCGGCGTCTCACGACCTGACTGGCCCACCAGGGCGCGGTCGGCGTCGAACTCACACGCTCCGGACAGCCCCCAACCGCGAAGGCCAGCGGCAAGGACCGCCAGGTGTCGACCCAACCCACTGTCCTGCTGCCGCCGACCTGATCAGCCTGGAAGCTGTGCCGCTCGCGCGCATCGGGTGATCGGCGCTGGCGTGCTGGAGGAGTCGGTTGTGACGTCTCGGCGCGGGTTCAGCCCGCGGCGCGCTCGCCCGTGGTGGCCCTGGCCACGATCGTGGTGATCCGTTCGGCGCGGGTCCGGTCTTTCGCGGCGCTCTTGATCCACCACAACATCTGTCTTCGGGCCGAGGGGTGGGAAGCGGTCCCAGTGCCGGCGGGCGTCGGGGACCGCGTCGAGCGCGGCGGCGAGGTCGTCGGGTTCGATCAACTGGTCGACGTCGTCGAGGATCGACCACCATCCGTTGGCCTTGGCGGTCTCGATCACCGCCACCCCGGCGGGCCGCATGCGCCCGGCGTCCTGCAACCGGTGGACACGTTGTTTGTTGAGCTGTGACCACGTGCTCTTCGGCTTGCGTGGTGTCATCAACTGCAGACGCCGGTCGTCGTCGAGGGAGGTGAGCGTCGAGTCGATCCACCCCCAGCACAACGCCTCTTCGACGATCGCGTCGTAGTCAAGGACGGGCCGTCCGGTCGGCGGCTTCCACGTCGCCAGCCACACGCCGCGCCGCGTGTCATGGTTGGCTTCGAGCCAGGCCGCCCACTGCTCGCGGGTTTCGGCGTGGTAGATCGGGTAGCCGTGCTTCCACGTCGCCGGATGCGTCGAACTGGTCGCGGGGCAGCCGTTTGCCGTCACCGTTTCGGTCTCCACCGCTAGGCCCTGTGGGGTCGCGGTGCCACGGGCGCCCCCGTGCCGCCCTTGGAGCTGCCCAGCCGGGTGACGTCGATCTCGGCGATGTCGTCGGCGAGGTCGGAGAACCGTCGGACGACCGCGGCCAGCAACGCGGTCGCGGTCGGCGACGGGTGCTTCTTCTGCCCGAACGAGTGTCGGGTGAACCCGCGGTACACCGACCGCGGGGTGACGGTGCCGTCGGGCGCGACGTTGTAGGCGATCAGGCACGCGACGAGCTCGGCGATCGCCGATCGTGTCGCCCTGGTCCCGTTGCGCCACAACCTCGGGTAGCGGCCGAGGGTGTCGAGCACGCCGTACGCGCCGTACCACAGCGGCGGCCACTTGACGGTCTTGAACCGCACTCCATGGCCGAACATGTACGGCTGATGGTCGCCGCGGTCGCGCCACACGCCGAGCACGGTGCCGGCGACCGCCTCCAGCCCGTCGGGCCGGTCGGCGACGGGCAGCCGCGAGAACGCGCGGAGCGCCTCGAGGGTGACCTGCGGGCAGATGTCGCCTGTGCGGCCGGGTCCGCGGAACCCGACCGCCGGGTCGGGGATGCACGTCCACGCCAGACCCTGATTCGTGGCCCGCAGGTCGGCGGTGATGCGCTGGCGGGCGTGGCGGACCGCGGGGTGGTCCGCGCGGCCGTAGCGGATGAGCACGTCGGTGATCAGGTGGGTGTCGCACGGCAGCGACGCCCACACCGGCTGCGGATGCCCGGGGGCGCGTCCGAAGGCGGTGAACCGGCCGTCGTCGTACTGATGTGCGCACAGGTCGTCCAGCGCGTTGTCGATGCGGTCGTTGTCGCCCGCGCGGACACCCAGATCGGCCAGGAACGCCAGCATGTTCGGCAGGTAGGCCGGACTGTCGTGACCCGACACGCCGGCATCGCCACCCCAGGCCGGCAGCCCGTCGATGAGCCCTGTGACCATCGGGCCGGCCACCGACGCGTCGCGCGCGGCGCGGACGTCGTCATCGTCGTCGGGCCGGCCCAGCAGCGCGGTCAACGTCACCCAATGGGCCGCTGAGGCCTCCTCCGAGGACAGTAGCCACGGTCGCGGATCGGTCGCGAACAGCTCGACCCACGCGTCGTCGGACGTCTTCGGCATGCCGATACGGTCCTCCACGGGGTGACCCGTGCGCCAGGGCACAACGGCCCAGTCGATGCAGGCCCTGCACCGCGGCGCACGTGCCCATCGCGGGACCACGCCCGTATTGGCGTACCGGTTGACGGGATCCCGCAGGACCAAGGCGAGGAACGCCATCGTCTACGGGACGACCCAGAACAGCGCCCTTCGCACTGCAACGTGAGACGCAAGCCCCATGTCCTGAAGAACGACGATCCAGGTGTAAGGCCCATAAGGCCTGCTTTCGTCGTTCTGCTCAGTATGTAAGTCTTTAAGGATTGGCGTGGCGTAGGTCGTCATGACAAGAAGCGTTGGCGGCATGTCCTACGTCGGTTTGTCTCCGGAGGACCGGCGGGATGCGAGCGCGTGATCGACGGGCGCGAGGCAGTGACGATCGTTGTCACCACGCGACTGTCGGTATCGAGGGTGTCTCGTCGGACCCGGCGGAGCGGAGCGGAGCCGGTCACGACGGCCGCGGGTTCGCTTCGATCAGCGAGCGGATGTGATCGAGGCGGGCGGTGAGCCGCGGCTCGAGCAGCCGTGCGACGAGGGCGTCAAAGATCCGCAGAGGGCCCTGCAGTTCGAGGTGCTCCTCCTGCCGCAGCATCGTCGGGCCCGGACACGGTGTGGCGAGGGTGTAGCGCAGCCAGCCGCGCATGCCGCCACCGTGGAAGTCCATCTGCAGACGCCGCCCCGCCGCGCACTCGGTGACCTGCGACCACATCGTCATGTTCAGCAGCGGGCCGACGTGGACGACCTCACGCCACCGGGTGCCCACCCGCGTCGGTCCAGGCGGTGCCTTGTCCATGGCCAGCACCGGCGAACCGGGACCGGTCGCGTACCGCTGGACATCCGCCAGCACCGCATAGACGAGCTCGGGATCCGCATCGATGCGCACCGACAGATCGAAATCCACGACGGTCCTCTCAGCTACGTGCCCAGCGTTCGGCTCGCCACACCGGGTCGAAGCGCGTCACGAGGCCTCACGACGAAGTGACCAAGGCGCGGCCAGTCCCACGGAAGACGATCGCGAGATGCCTGTGCTCTGTCTACAGCACGCGTGCCGTCCCGGGCACCCGTGTGATGAGCAGCCAGGCCAACGCGAACGACCCGATCACGCCGCCGGCGGCGACAACGAGCGCCTTGACCTCGGCGGTCAGCGGCAGCGGCCGCAACGCCACCGCCAGCCCGATCAGCACCAGACCCTGCACGATGAACGCCCCGTACGCGCTGCGGCCCACGACCGGACCCGCCCAGCGCAGGGGCCGGTCGAGGCGCCGCTGGGCGACGCCGAGCAACCACACGGGCCCGAACACCGCCAAGGCGGCCTCGAGCGCAGCGAACAGCAACGCCTCGACGCGCCAGCCGCCCATCCACGTGTCCCCGGCCAGTCCGCCCGAGACGGCTCCCCAGGCGACGAACACCGCGAACCCGCCGGCGGCGACCAGCGTCGCGGTCCGGCTGTGCCTGAGCAGCCGCTCGGGGATCGCGGTCAGCCAGCCGCTGCGCGCCGCCATGATTCCGACGGTGAACAGCGCCACGCACTCGGGCCACTGGTACCAGTTGAGGTCGACGTAGCGCTCACTGGCGAACGGGAACACCAACCGGACCAGGAAGGTCGCCACGCCCACGGCCGCGGCGAGCACCACCAGATGACGGGCACCGATGTCGACCTGCCGGTCTCGTCGAGGCCGCCTGTGCCGCAGCCGGACCCAGGCCGCGTAGGCGAGGGAGAACAGCAGCAGATCGCCGACGAACCACAGGTAGCCCGTGTCGAGGGCCTCTTCCGACGTGCCCACCAGCTCGACCAGGTACGAGCCCGGTGCGTTGCCCAGCGGGCGGTACAGGGCGTACAGCAGTGCCGGCCACACCAGCAGGGAGAACACCGCGAACGGCACACCCAGACGGAGCAGCCGGTCGCGGACATACACCCCAGTCCCCTTGCGTTCCAGCGACGGTGGCGTGAAAAGCCCGGCGATCAGGAACAGCAACGGGATCATGAAGATCGCGAACGGCATGACGGCCGCCAGCAGCACCGCTTCGGTCACCGACGACAGCGTGACCTCCCGCACGTCCGCGTAGGACCGCAACTCCATCGACGTGTAGCTGGCGATGGCGTGCCCGGCGATGATCGCGGCGATCAGGACGACCTTCAGGTTGTCCACATAGACCAGGCGTTGCGACGCCCACCGCGCGACCGCTGAGGGATGCTCTGCAGGCGCGTGGTCGGGCCCACGGCTGGCGTCCAACGTCGACATGCCGGCAGCATCCGCCACCTGACGACGGCCTGGAAGGGCCGAACGGCGCACTCTGGCGCACCGCTCGGCCGCTACGGCGGGGCCTCTTGCCCTGGCCTAGCGGACGCGGGATCGGTGACCGCGCAGCCCACCGTACCTGTCTTACACGGACGGAGGCCGCGGGCATGGGATGGGTCCTCGCGACTTGCGTCGCCTCGACGTTCCGACGCGCGTTGCGACACGCTCGGCGTCGTGCCACTGCGGAACGCGCCGACCTCGCCTAGACACGCTGCACGACTCCGCTCGGACCAGCAGCCACAATGTCGGGACGTCGACCTTGCCGAGTACCACGCACGCCCAGCCATCTCCCTTCCAGCGAGGTCCATGACGGTTGACACTTCTAACCGCCTGCTCACCCAGTCCGAGATCGCCGTCGTCTGACCCGCGACCGGTCCATGAGCGCCGACGATCTTGTCGCCTATGCCGCGGGTTGCTGGCGCTTCTCGTGTGGTGCTGGATCCGGGATGGTGAGCAGGTCGTGGAGTCGGGAGAACTCGATGTGGGCGTGGTCGTTCATGGCGGCGGCGAACCGGTTGGTGAAGTACAGCCGGAACAGGGGGTCGAGGATCCGCCCGGTGCCGGGATAGCCGGCGGTGATGGTGTGCTGGATGTCGACGCCGTCGGGTGTGTCGGTCATGTTGTGGGTCAGCCGGATCGGCAGTGGGATGCGCCAGCCGAGCCACCAGACGATCCGGCTGCCCGGAACCGCTCCGGTGACGACGGCGGTGTGGCGGATTCGGCGTCGTCCGACGATCTCGTCCATGTAGACGGCGTCGCCGCGGTGGTCGGGGCGTCCCGGGCGGACGAGGTGGAACCGCAGGTGGGTGCCGGGCCACCAGGCTTGGTAGCGCGCGTCGGTGGGCTCGAGCAGGAAGTCGGTGATCTGCAGGCCGGTCAGACCGGGGACCGATACGTCCGATCGGATCGTCAGCACGCCGCGTCACTCCCGTGCAGCTGGAACTCGTTGACCGGGACGTCGAGGTGCCGTTTCGCGAGCTCGGCCTGCAGCGCGTCGATGAACAGCCCGCGGCCGGGCCGGATGGACGGCTCGACGACGTGCTGGTCCAACCATCCAGCGGTGACGGTGCGGTGCGAACAGGCGGCGACCGCCCGCAGGGCCGCGTCGAGGTCCAGAGTGCTGGTCACACCGCAGCTGGGGGATCCGGCGACCCCGACGACGCCGACGACCTCGAGACCGGACGCCGTGCAGTCGGCGATGTCGCGAGCGACGGCGCGTGCCAGCCGTTGGTAGCGCCAACGCAGATACGATCGTGCCGGGCCGAGCAGGCGTCGGCCTGCCCGCGCCGCGACGGGGTGGTCGAGCAGCCGCAGCAGATGCCGTTTGGAGACTCCGCCCCAGGTGTGCTGCTCGGGACAGGCCATCTGCACGATCCCGGCGCCGTCGGCCAGGTATGGCGCGACCGCGTCGACGACCACACCGGAACACACGGCACCGCCGGGGTAGCGGGTGTTCTGGTTGAGCAGGCAGTGGGAGAGGTACACCACCTGCCCGCTGCGACCGTCGCTGAACTCTCGAGGTGCGTGGGTCCCCCGTTGGGAGCCGATCCGACGAAGCATGGGTGCAGCGTCGGCCAGGGCGGTCACCCCCGCCAGCGCCCAACGGCACGCATCGACGGGGCCGTCTGCAGGCATCGTCGGGCCGGTGGACCCTGCCCTCACCGATGAGGTGGTGTCACGATGACCGTGTCAACGGAAGATGGGAACCATGCCCGCACATGCGCCACGGCACGGCGCGGGTCAACTGCACGGCCCTCCTGTCACCGCACAACCGCTGGTCCGGGCGGGACGCCGCAAGACCGCCCGGTGGATCCGCCGAGCGGTCAACGACACGTCCGGACCGGACGCGATCGCGACGGCGCACGTCGACCGCTGCTTCTACGTGGCGACCCTCGCGCGCTGGACGCCGCGGAACTCTCCCCGACCTACTGCCACGTCGACGACATCCTCTACGACCACCTGGCGCCGTCCATCGAGTGGGCGCGCACCGGCACCCTGGCGGCGGGCTGCGACCGCTGCGACTTCCGCTACCTGCACACCCGTGCCGCACCCGCCCACGACCGCCGGACCCGTCCCCGATCCGTCGGCCCCCAGATCCGCCGGCGCCGGAGTGGTCCGATGACCCGCGCCGTGTACGGCCCGCTGCGACGACTGACCGACGCCGGTACGGCCGGCGGCAGACACGATGGCTGGGCCCGCCCGTACAGCCCGGCGGGCGTGTTCGTCGACACGTGGCGTGCCACCGGCGCCGGCCTCGACGCGCTGCGGGCGCGCCAGGCCCGGCGGCTGGTCGACCTGGTCCGGCACACCCGGGCTCACTCACCGTTCTGTGCCCAGCACTACGCCGGCATCCGCGACACGGTCGACGACGTCCGGCAGCTGCCCCCGGTGACCAAACCGATGCTGATGGACCGGTTCGACGACTGGGTGTGCGACCGCGCGGTCACCCGCACGGCCGTAGAGGCGTTCACCGCCGATCCGTCCCGCGTCGGCGAGGAGTTCCTCGACCGGTATCTGGTGTGGACCACCTCGGGAACCTCCGGGGTCCCGGCGCTGCTGGTGCAGGACCGCGCCGCCCTTGCGGTGTACACGCCGGTCAGCATCGTCCGCGGATACATCACCTGCACCACCCTGCGTGCGTTCGCCGCCGACGTCGCCAAGGTCGTTGCGTGCGGGGGACGGATCGCCACGCTGCTGGTGACCGGCGGGCATCACGGCGGCGCCGTTATGGTCGCCCGCGCCCACCGCCGACACCCCCGGACCGTGCACCGCAACCGGCTGCTGTCGGTGCTACGACCGCTCGAGGACCTCGTCGATGAGCTCAACCGGCTGCAACCGGCGGTGCTGCACGGCTACCCGTCCGCGCTGACGCTGCTGGCCGGCGAGCAAGAAGCCGGCCGGCTGCACATCGCCCCGGTCCTGATGGGATCGACCGGGGAGACCCTCACCACACCGGCACGCCAGCAGATCGAGACGGCGTTCGGCTGCCACCTACGCAACAGCTACGGCTCCTCGGAGGCCGGCGCGATCGCCTTCGCCTGCGACCGGGCACAACTGCATGTCAACATCGACTGGGTCATCGTCGAACCCGTCGACCGCCACCACCGACCGGTCGAGCCCGGCCACGCCTCGCACACCGCGCTGGTCACCAACCTCGCCAACCGCGTCCAACCCGTCATCCGCTACGACCTCGGTGACAGCATCACCTGGCAGCCCGACCCCTGCCCCTGCGGCAGCCCGCTGCCGGCCATCACCGTCCACGGCCGCGCCGACGACGTCCTGACACTGCCCGGCCGCGACCACGACGTGCGCATCCTGCCGCTCGCCCTGGGGACCGTGGCCGAGGACACCCCCGGCGTCCACCGAGCACAGATCATCCAGACCGGCCCCTCCACCCTGACCGTCCGCTTCACCACCCACACCAACAGCAACCCCGACACCGTCTGGGAGCAGCTCCACCAGCGGCTCGACGGCTACCTCACCGGCCGGCACACCAGCCGCGTCACCATCGAACGCTCCCCGACCCCTCCCACCCCGCAGGCGTCCGGCAAGTAGCTCACCGTCCAGACCGGACCACACCCGTACTCGAGTTCGACCTCATGACCCGGTACGGAGCAGCGCACACGCGGATGCCGGCCAACTCGATCGTGACGTCCCGCACCGAGAAGGTGCCACGACCGATCACGCTGCCGGCGACATGGCACACGCATCCGAGCCGGAGTCCGTCCGCGCGCATCGGTGCCGCCGCTCGTCCTCGGGTCGTACCGGCCGACCGTCACGCGCGCCTCACGTCGTAGGCGCGTCGTGCTGAACCACGTCGTTCGGTCGTGGTCGACCATCGAACGGTGCAGCGCATGGACGTCGCAGCCGCGGCATCAGCACAACGAGGCCCGCGCCGAGGTCGCTCGGGCGTCAGGACTCGTGACGAGCCCCGCGGCGGTGGCTGGCTTCGCGACTCACTCGGTCGAGAGCGATTTGATGGCGAGGTGCCGCTGTAGGAACGCTGTCTGATCGCGCACCATCTGCTCGAAGACGTCGCCGGTGTAGGCCGCGAAGTGGCTGCCCGGATAGCGCCGCGGCTCGGCGTGCGGTGCCTCGTTGGCGGCGCGCACCGCCAGCGGTACGGAAGCGGCCGTGTCGTCATCGGCCACACAGATCAGCAGCGGCGCCGCCACGCGACCCGCCGCGGCGCCTGGCCGGTACCGCAGCAGCGACAACATCGACCGTCCAGCCATCTCGTTGCGCCACTCGGACGCACCGGCTGCGAGCGCCAGCATCGCGGCGTGGTCCTGGGCGCCGGTGAACACCGCGATGTCGCCGGGTGCAGCAACCATCGGCAGCATCACCGGCGGGCGGCCGAGCATGCCCCGGACGGCATCCCACTGCGCGGCGCTGAACAGCTTCCGGGTGACGCGCGCAGGACGTGGGCTGTCGGCACGACGGTTGATGCCCATCCATGGCAGCTGCGCGACGGCCGCCGCGATCGTGGAGTCCGCCGCTGCGACGGTCACGACATGGCCGCCGCCCAGCGAGGTCCCCCAGATCGCGATGCGGTCGGGGTCGACCTCCGGAACGGTCCGAGCGAACCGGATGGCCGCGCGCCAGTCGTCAAGCTGGTGGCGGATGCTGACGAGTTGCCGCGGCGTGCCCTCGCTGGCTCCGAAGTGTCGGTAGTCGACACGACGACCGCACATCCGGCCCCGGCGAAGCGCTCGGCGTAGGCGGCCAGTCCCAGGTCTCGCGTTCCCGTCGTGCCATGTGCCATGACCACACACGGGCTCGTGCCGGTCGCCGCTGTCGGCAGGTACAGCCACGCCGCGCAGCGGTCGCCACCGGATCTGAACCACACATCGGCGCGCCGGAACATCTCACACTCCGTTTCCATTGCCAGCCCCGACACAACAGGGTCGGTCACGCCGATCCGAGGCCACCAGGCCGTTCGCCACCACGGATTCGGGTCTTCGACCCTCGATGCGCGCGGGCCGAGAGCGGGTCGATTTCATGATCACAGGGGCGCCGTGCCACGGGGAGGCTGTCCGGCTGCGAACCTCCCACGGACGGTGCCGGGTGACCGGCCAAGACCGGGGTGTCGACCTTGTCTTCCTTGGGGCCGCTGCGGCTGCGGGCTCGTCGTGGGGCCGCGTGTCCGGCCGCGCTGGGAGGAGGCGGATGACGGCGTCGAGTCCGCCGTCGGGCGCTGCGCGTAGATCGACGGTTCCGCGGCTGGCGGTGATCAGGCGTTGGACGATGGGCAGGCCGAGCCCGAACCCGTCGTGGTCGGTGGCGCCGGCGCGCCAGAAGCGGTCGAACGCGCGGCGCCGCTGCGTCTCGGTCATGCCGGGCCCCTGGTCGATGACGTGCAGCTCGACCATGCCGTCGGCGCGACGGGCGGCCAGGGTGATGGCCGACCCGGAAGGCGCGGCGTCGATGGCGTTGGCGATGAGGTTGTCCAGCGCCTGGTCGATGACCCCGGGCGCGGCCGCGACCGGCGGAACCGCTGCGAGGTCCAAGCGCAGGGTGAGGTCGCGGTCATCGGCCAACGGCCGCCAGACGTCGTAGCGGGTGCGCAACGCCTCAGCGACATCGACCGCGACCGTCTCGGCCTGCGCGCCGTCGGTGCGTGCCAGGGTGAGCAGGCCCTCGACGAGCCGTCCGAGCCGTTCGGTCTCATCGATCGCTGCCGAGAGGTCGGCGGCGGCGGCGTCGGTCACGGCGGGCTCGAGGTTCTCCAGCCGCAGTCGCAGCGCCGTCAGTGGTGTCCGCAGCTGGTGTGACGCGTCGGCGACGAACGCCTGCTGCGACGCCACGAGCTGCTCGAGCCGCCCGGCCATGGTGTTGAACGTGGCGGCGACGGCGCGGACCTCCGGCGGGCCGGCATCGACATCCGCGCGCGCCGACAGCTGCCCGTCGGCCAGCGTCAACGCCGTGCGCTGCAGACGCCGCAACGGGCGGCCGACCGACCGCGCGATGAGCACGCTGGCCAGCGTCGCGGCGGCGAGCACGATCGCGGCGACCGCCGCCAGCAGCAGCCAGTTGCGGGTGACGCGCCGGTCGACCTCGGTCGTCGGGTAGGTGATGCGTACGGCGCCGTGGATCACCCCGCCGGACGCCACG
>Ga0299913_10002518_pt1 | contig 14505 bp, 13 predicted proteins | sample RVTome_9_FD_201360 | JGI IMG/M metagenome (GOLD analysis project Ga0299913, IMG submission 201360) | Soil microbial communities from uranium-contaminated site in the Upper Colorado River Basin, Wyoming, United States - RVT155D38 (version 2) ... | reverse complement strand
ACTTCACGGAGCCGTACGCCTACGTCCCGGCGGTGGTTGTCGTGCACGAGGACTCGACCGCCTCGGACGTCACGACGGACCTCGACGGCAAGGAGATCGGCTTCTGCGCGTCGTGCACGTACGAGTTCTTCGTCGACAAGAGCCTCAACATCTCCGGGTACGAGTTCGACTTCGTGATCGATGACGCGAAGGGGACCGGCTACGACACTGACACGACGGCGCTCCAGGACCTGGCGCTGGGGGACGGCACCCGCCTCGATGCCGTGATGACCTCGTCGCCCACGGCGGTGGCGTTCGCCGCGGAGAACCCGGTGAAGGTCCTTGGTGATCCGGTGTTCGGGGAGCCGCTCGCGATCGCCTTCGACAAGGAGTCGGAGCTCGACGGTGCGAGCCTGCAGGAAGCCGTCGACCAGATCGTCGCCGACATGCATGAGGACGGCACGCTCACCGAGCTGTCGGAGAAGTGGTACGAGGGGATCGACGTCACGAAGGTCTAACGCCGACGACGACATCGCCGTGAGGACGGACGACGCGGGGACGGGGGCTCCCAGGTCCTCGCCCGGTCGAGACGACCGTCGCCGCGATCGGCTCGCGCTGGCGAGCGCGAACGTTCCGTTCCGCGTGAAGGTCGCTCTCGTCTGGGCTGCGATCTTCGCCGTCCTGGCCTTCCTGTTCTGGGCGGCGTCGTTCGACAACGGGTGGATCCGAGAGCACATCGGCTTCATCGGACGAGGACTGACCTTCACCCTTCTGATGGCCGCCTTCGGGATCATCCTCGCGGTCGTGCTCGCCCTGGTCGGGGCGCTCGGCCGTCTCTCCCGCAATCCCGTCGCGTACGGGTTGAGTGGGTTCTACACCTCGTTCTTCCGTGGCACGCCGCTGATCGTCCAGCTGTTCCTCTTCTACCTGGCGATGCCGCGGACCGCGCAGAACCTCTTCGACAAGTTCCCGAACTTCCTCCCGACGAGCTTCGACGACTTCTTCACCTGGAGCGCGTTCCAGGTGGGGATCCTCGTCCTCGGGCTCAACTACGGCGCCTACATGACGGAGATCTTCCGCGCCGGGATCCAGTCGGTGAGCCACGGTCAGTCCGAGGCCGCTGACGCTCTCGGCATGACGTACCGACAGAAGATGCGCCGAGTCATGCTCCCACAGGCGCTCCGGGTCGTGATCCCCCCGACGGGCAACGAGTTCATCGCGATGATGAAGGACACAGCCCTGGTCTCGGTCTTGGGGCAATCGATCGAGTCCATGGAGCTCTTCCGCCGGGCCCAGCTCCTGGGGAACGCCGACGTGAGACCCACGGAGGCTCTCGTCACGGCCGCCGCGCTCTACTGGGCCCTGACAGCGGTCTTCACGTTCTTCCAGAGCCGGCTGGAACGTCGGGTGAGCAGGGGCTACGTCCGGACCGTCGCCGGAGGTCCGAAGGACCGTGAACGGGGGAAGGTGATCGTGACGGGCGCCGGCGGGAACGACCAGGGTAGGGCCAGCGGCTCCGTGCCGGATGCCCCAGAGGAAGCACTCGAAGTGGGAGGCCACGCACATGGAGCAGCGCTCCCGACGGTCCCCCAGAAGCCACCGGAGGATCCCCCATGACACTCACCGGCGGAGAGGCCGTGGTCCGGGTGGAGAACCTCCACAAGTCCTTCGGTGACCTGGAGGTCCTGAAGGGGATCGACATGGAGGTGGACCGTGGCGAGGTCGTCGTGATCTTCGGACGGTCCGGGTCCGGGAAGTCCACGCTCCTGCGGTGCATCAACTTCCTCGAGGAGCCCACCGTCGGGACGATCGAGGTCGCGGGGCAGCGTATCGAAGGAGGTCACCGGATCCGCAGCAAGCGCGACCAGATCCGCCAGCTCCGGATGCACTGCGGCATGGTGTTCCAGCAGTTCAATCTCTTCCCGCACATGACGGCCCTCGGCAACGTGATGGAGGGTCCCGTCACGGTCAAGGGGCTGGATGAGGACCGTGCGCGGCGGCTCGCGGTCGAGGTGCTCGAGAGGGTCGGCCTGGCGGACAAGGTCGAGGAGTACCCGATCCGCCTTTCGGGTGGACAGCAACAGCGCGTGGCGATCGCGAGGGCGCTCGCGATGGAACCCGACGTGATGCTGTTCGACGAGCCGACGTCGGCCCTCGACCCGGAGCTGATCGGGGAAGTGCTCGGGGTCATGAAGGCGCTCGCCATGGAGATGCACATCACGATGATGGTCGTCACGCACGAGATGGGGTTCGCCCGGGAGGTCGCGAGCCGGATGGCCTTCTTCCACGAAGGCAGGATCCTCGAGGAGGGGACACCCGATCAGATCTTCAACGACACGCGCTTCCCGGAGACCCGCACGTTCCTGAAGGCGGTCCTGTAACCGAACGCGACGGGCCGCGCCCTCCGATCCGAGGCGCTCGCGCCTTCCCCATACGCGAGCGCCGCTTCTCGGTGACGCGGCCCGTCACACTCGGTCCCTTCGAACCGCCACCTCGATCGGTCGGAACCGGCCAGGGCTCGCGTCTCGTTGAGAACCGACGCGGACTGTAAATGGGAGGTTGAGGGATGTCAACCCGACGACCAGCCGACCAAAGTCACTGCATCGCAGAGAAGCGTCTCCATCCCTGCAGGTAGCGGACTCGGAAGAAGAGTGACACGAACGGGAACGGGACGTTCTGCGGGATCAGTGCGACGCGTCCGTTTCGACCTGTGAAGGAGTGCGTCCCGAAGTCTCGTGTTCGGGTCGAGACTTCGTCCCCGGCACCCTCGGCGTCCGGAGGAACAAGCCACCGACCACGACGAGATAGGCGGCCCAGCCGACGACCTCGAGCCACGTCGGATCGGCGTTGTAGCCCACGAGCCCGCGCAGGATCGCGCCGGCGCCTTCGTCGTCCGGAAGGCTCGCGGAGAGGTCGTACGCGTGCGTCTCGAGGAACGGCAGCCACCCCGCTTCCTGGAGCTCGTGCAGCGAGTAGGCGAACAGCCCCGCCGCGACGACGATCAGGATCATGCCCGTGACGCGGAAGAACGAACGGAGGTTCATCCGGATGCCGCCGCGGTAGAGCAACACACCGAGGATCACCGCGAGCGCCAGTCCGAGGACCGCTCCGATCACCTGTGTCGCGGGCGCGACTGCCGTTCCCTCCACGGCCGTTCCCTTCGCGGCGGCGAATAGGAAGAGCGCGGTCTCGATCCCCTCGCGAAGGACGGCGAAGAACGCCAGGCCCGCAAGCGCGAGTCCGCCGGCGACGAGCGCCGAGTCGACCTTCTCCTGCAGTTCCGACTTGATGCGCGCTCCCTGTCGCCGCATCCAGAAGATCATCCACGTCAGCACGCCGACGGCGGCGAGCGTGACTAGTCCTTCGAAGACCTGCTCGGCGGTGCCCTCGAACTCCGCGCCTGCGATGAAGATCGCGGTGCCCACTGTCACACTCAGGAGGACGGCGAGCCCGGTGCCCCACCACACGAGACGGGCGCGATCGGTTGCCCCCAACTGCTTCAGGTACGCCAGGATGATGGAGACGATCAGTGCTGCCTCGATGCCCTCGCGAAGGGCGATCACGAAGGACGCTCCCATCTTTCCCTCCTGTCGGTCGCAGGCCGCTCGTTCGAAGGAGCTCGACGTCCTGAATCCTAGCCATGAGGTAGGATTCACGTCAATCTGATTCGGTAGCGAATCATCTAGGGCGCAGGATCGGTCCGTCCGACGCGTCGGTCGCCCCGGTTAGCATGGGCGCCGTGGCGCCCCCTCCGTCCGACGCAGCCTCCGATGCGCCCCTCCGACTATTCATCCTGGACGGCCATTCCCTCGCGTACCGGGCCTTCTTCGCCCTGCCCAGCACGCTCGCAACCACCACCGGGCAGGTGACCAACGCCGTCTACGGCTTCACCTCGATGCTGATCAAGCTGCTCGCGGAGGAGCATCCGGACCTGATCGCCGTGGCTTTCGACGTCGGGAAGCCGGTGGCCCGGCTGGCGATGGACGCGGACTACAAGGCGGGGCGCAGGGAGACGCCCGAGGACTTCAAGCCCCAGCTGGGCTTGATCCAGGAGGTGGTGGAGGCGCTCCGGATCCGGATGCTCCGGGTGGTCGACCACGAGGCGGACGACGCGATCGGCACGCTCGCCGTCCGGGCGGCCGAGAGAGGGATCGAGGCGACGATCGTCACGGCGGACCGGGACTTCTTCCAGCTCGTCCGGCCCGGCATCCGGGTGTTGTTCAACCGCCGAGGCATCTCGGACATCGCACTCATGGACGAGGCGGCGGTCGAGGAGCGGTTCGGGGTGCCGCCGTCGAAGTACCTCGAATACGTGGCCCTGAAAGGCGACACGTCCGACAACATCCCCGGTGTGCCGGGCGTCGGGGACAAGACGGCGGCCAAGCTCGTCCAGGACTTCGGCTCCGTCGAGGAGCTGCTCGCACGAACCGACGAGCTGAAGGGGAAGCTGAAGGAGAACATCGAGGCGGCGGGGGAGCGGCTCATCCTGAACAAGGACCTCGCCCGGATCGTGACCGACGTGCCGCTCGACATCGAGCCCCAGAACGCGGAGATGGGGGAGTGGGACGTCGAGGAGGTCCGTCGGCTCTTCATCTCGCTCGAGTTCCGGAGCCTGTTCGACCGGCTGATGGAGCTCGCGAAAGACGTCAAGCCCAAGGTCGACGTGACCGAGCTCGATCTCCGGCAGGTCACTCCTGCGGAGCTGGCCGACCTGCTCGGTGACGGCCCGGTGGGCGTCGCGATCCACGAGGAGGCCGACGAGCTGGTCGGTCTGGGCGTCTCGGCGGGGGGCGCGCAGGCCGCCTACGCCGCGCTCAACGGGCCCGGCCCGGTCGGCGAGCGGCTCGCCGATCCCGCCACCCCCAAGTGGACGCACGACGCGAAGGCCCTCGAGCGGGTCACCCTGCGTGCCGGCGCCCTCCTCGAAGGCGTGGCGTTCGACACGTTGCTGGCGGGCTACCTGCTCGACCCCGGTTCTGCGGACTACCCGCTCGCCTCGCTCTCGGAGCGTCACCTCGGCACCGACCTCTTCGGCGCCGAGGAGGAGGCGGCGGCCAAGGAAGCAGAAGGCCAGCTCTTCACCGAGGACCCCTGGCGACGCGTCGCCTCCGAGGCCGCAGCGGTCGCGCTCCTCGCGCCGGTCCTCGTGGAGCAGATCGACCGACAAGGTCTGCGGCCCCTCCTCGAGGACGTGGAGCTGCCGCTCGCCTCCGTGCTCGCCCGGATGGAGGCCCGCGGCGTGCGGCTCGACGTGCCCTACCTCGAGGAGATGGGGGAGTCGGTCCGGGACCGGATGGCGACGCTCAAAGCGGAGGTGTTCCGGCACGCGGGGGAGGAGTTCAACCTGAACTCGCCGCCGCAGCTCCGGGCGATCCTCTACGACCAGCTGGGCCTCCAACCCGGGAAGAAGACGCCCAAGGGCGAGCTCTCCACGGACGCGAGCGTCCTCGAGAAGCTCCGGGACGCCCATCCGATCGTCGACGCGCTCCTTTCGTGGCGCGAGCTGGACAAGCTGAACTCCACGTACCTGGAGGCGCTGCCGAAGCTGGTGGACCCGAAGGACGGTCGGCTCCACACCTCGTTCAATCAGACCGTGGCGGCGACCGGGAGGCTCTCCTCCTCCAACCCGAACCTGCAGAACATCCCGATCCGCGCCGAGCTCGGTCGCCAGATCCGACGCGCGTTCATCCCGGGCGCAGACGACCAGGTCCTGCTGGTCGCCGACTACTCGCAGATCGAGCTCAGGATCTTGGCGCATCTCTCGGGTGACGCCGGGCTCCGAGAGGCGTTCGATTCCGGCCTCGACATCCATGCGGCCACCGCCGCGACCGTCTTCGATCTGCCGCCCGAGCACGTCGACGCCGAGATGCGCCGGCGCGCCAAGGCGGTCAACTACGGCCTCGCCTATGGGATGAACGCCTGGGGACTCGCGACCCGGTTGGGCATCACGCCCGACGAGGCCCAGGAGTTCATCGACGCCTACTTCGAGGGCTTCCCGGCGATCAAGGAGTACCTCCACCACCAGGTGGATCGGGCGACGGTCGACGGGTTCACGGAGACCCTCCTCGGACGGCGCCGCTACATCCCGGAGCTGCAGGCGGCCAATCCGCGGATCCGTGATCTCGGTCGCCGGCAGGCGCTGAACGCACCGATCCAGGGGAGCGCCTCCGACGTCTTCAAGGTCGGGATGATCGCGGTGGACAGGGCCCTCCGCGAGCAACCCGAGCTCGACTGCCACATGCTGCTCACGGTGCACGACGAGCTGGTCTTCGAGGTGGCGAAGGAACGGGCTGAGCAGGCCGTGGACCTGATCCGAGACCGGATGGAGCACGCGGTCGAGCTCGATGTCGACCTCCGGGCCGACGTGGGCGTCGGGGCGAATTGGTCGGAGGCCGCTCCCGAGGGTCACTGAGGCCGGCGCATCGGGCCGCCGGCCGATTGACGGCGTTTGCGCTGGTCACCTACCCTTCCTACGGGTCGCGGATCGCTCGCGTCCCGCGTCGCAAATCCCAACCCGCGATGCGGTGAGCCCCGCGTGCCAGAAGGAGACCCACCGCATGAGTGATATCGAGACCACGACCGAGGAAACACCGGACACCACCGAGACTGTCGAAGAGCCGACCGAGGCAGCGACTCCGGAGGTACCCGAGACGAGCACCCCGGAGACCGCCGACGCGGTACCCGAGCAACCGGGAGCGGCAGCACCTGCTCCCGCCGGGACGATCCCCGTCGTCGCCACGCCCGAGCCCGTCGGCGAGGACTACACGCCCGAGGAGCTCATCCAGGCGATGGAGGCATCGCTCCGCGACTTCAAGGACGGCGACATCATGGAGGGCGTCGTCGTGAAGATCGACCGCGACGAGATCCTCCTCGACATCGGCTACAAGTCCGAGGGCGTGATCCCCTCCAAGGAGCTGTCGATCCGCCACGACGTCGATCCGAACGAGGTCGTGAAGGTCGGGGATCGCATCGAGGCGCTCGTCCTGCAGAAAGAGGACAAGGAAGGCCGCCTGATCCTGTCCAAGAAGCGCGCCCAGTATGAGCGCGCCTGGGGCCGGATCGAGGAGACGATGGCGTCGGGTCAGACGATCAAGGGCCCCGTCATCGAGGTGGTCAAGGGCGGCCTGATCCTCGACATCGGGCTCCGCGGCTTCCTACCCGCTTCGCTCGTCGACCTTCGCCGCGTCCGCGACCTCCAGCCGTACATCGGCACGGAGCTCGAGTGCAAGATCATCGAGCTCGATCGCAACCGGAACAACGTCGTCCTGTCGCGCCGGGCGTTCCTCGAGGAGTCGCAGTCCGAAGGTCGCAAGAAGTTCCTCGAGAACCTGCAGAAGAGCGAACGTCGCAAGGGCACGGTCTCCTCGATCGTGAACTTCGGCGCGTTCGTCGACCTCGGCGGCGTGGATGGCCTCGTGCACGTGTCCGAGCTCTCCTGGAAGCACGTCGATCACCCGAGCGAGGTCGTCGCCGTCGGGCAGGAGGTCGAGGTCGAGGTGCTCGACGTGGATCTCGAGCGCGAACGCGTGTCCCTGTCGCTGAAGGCCACCCAGGAGGACCCCTGGAAGGAGTTCGAGCGTCGGTACAAGGCCGGCGAGGTGATCCCCGGTCAGGTGACCAAGCTCGTGCCGTTCGGGGCGTTCGTGCGCGTGTCGCAGGGCATCGAGGGACTCGTGCACATCTCCGAGCTCTCCCACGAGCACATCGACACTCCGGAGTCCGTGCTGTCCGTCGGCGACGAGGTCCAGGTGAAGGTCGTCGACGTGGACGTGTCGCGTCGGCGCGTGAGTCTGTCGATGCGTCAGGTGACGCCCGCTCCGGCCAAGCAGACCGAGATCGAGGTGGAACCCGAGCCCGAGCGCGGACCGGCGGAGCCGCTCGTTCCGACCGTTCAGGTGCCGCAGGCGGTGCTCGACGCGGTCGCGGAGTCGGATGCGACGCAGGCCGAGGCCGCGCCGGCCGAGGCTCCGCCCGCAGCGACCGCTCCGACCCAGGCCGAGGCTCCGGCCGAGGCTGGCGCCGACGCCGTGGCGCCGACACCGGCGGCGGAGTCGCCCCCTGCGGTGGAGCCGGCCCCTGCAGCGGAGCCGGCGCCCGAAGCTGAGCCGCCCGCGCCGGAGGCACCCGCCGAGCTGGCTCCCGCCGAGACGCCCGAGACGCCCGCGACCGACGAGGAGGTTTCCCTGGAGGCGATCCTCGAGGACCTCAAGCGCCGAGAGGGCCGATCCGAGTAGGGATGTCGTCGTGCTCCTCGTCGGCCTGACCGGCGGCATCGGCTCCGGGAAGTCCACGGTCGCCCGCCTGCTCGAACGGCGTGGTGCCGCAGTGATCGACGCGGACCAGCTCGCGCGGGAGGCGGTGACGAAGGGAACGCCCGGGTTCGATCGAGTGGTCGACGCGTTCGGACGAGGGGTGGTCTCGCCCGACGGCGAACTGGATCGCTCCGCTCTCGCGAACCGGATCTTCTCCGATCCGGCGCAGAAGGCAGCCCTGGAGGCGATCGTGCATCCCGAGGTCGCACGGCGCTTCAGCGATCAGGTCGAAGCCTTCCGCACGACGGACCGGATCGTCGTCTACGTCACGCCGCTGCTCGTGGAGCTCGGACTCGCCCCGGCCTTCGACGTGGTGGTCGTCGTCACGGCGTCCCCGCATCTGCGGGTCTCGCGGGTCGCGTCGGATCGAGGCCTGTCGCCCCACGAGGTACGCGGCCGGCTCGCCGTGCAGGCGACCGACGAGCAACGTGCCGAGGTGGCGGACGTCCTGATCGACAACGACGGCTCCCTGGCCGACCTCGAGCCGCAGGTCGATCGCCTCTGGAGAGACCTGCGGACGCGCGCCGGCTCATGAGGCGCGGCTATCCTCCAGACGTGCGGTTCCGGGCGGTCTTCTTCGACGTCGGGGAAACGCTCGTGCACGTCGATCCGTCGTTCGTGGAGCTGTTCGTCACCGTGCTCGCCGGCGCCGGTCACGAACGTTCCGAGGGAGAGGTGCGAGAGGCATCGGCGCACATCTATGCGAGGTTCTCCGAGGCCGCTCGTGACGGATCGATGTGGACGACGTCGCCCGAACGTTCCCGCGAGTTCTGGACCTCGGTATACATCCGCATGCTCGCGGAGCTCGGGGTCCCCGAGGTCGACGGGCTCCCGGCCACCCTCTACCGGGAGTTCACGCGGCTGGAGAACTATGTCCTGTTCGACGACGTGCGCCCGACGATCGCGGCGTTGCGAGCCCACGGGCTCCTGCTCGGAATCGTGTCGAACTTCGAGGCATGGCTCGAAGAGTGGTTCGGCATCCACGAGCTCGTCGAGATCTTCCCCGTCCGCGTGATCTCGGGGATCGAGGGGATCGAGAAGCCGGACCGACGGATGTTCCGGCTCGCGCTCGAGCGTGCCGGTGTCGATGCGGTTGAGTCGGCCTACGTCGGCGACAACCCGGAGTTCGACGTGGACCCACCGGCCGCGCTCGGGATGTTCCCCGTGCTCGTCGACCGCCGCGACCGCTTCCCCCACCATGCCGGAGCGCGCATCCGCGACCTGCGCGAGCTGCCGGCGATCCTGGAGGGGGCGTGACGGAGGAGCGGCTCTTCACCGTCGCCGAGGCCAACGCCGAGCTGGACGAGCTCCGCGGTCGACTGCCGCGCCTCCGCGAGGCGCGACAGCGGTTGATCGACACGAGCGAACGGATCACGTCGGCCGTCGAGGTCGACGGGGGAGGCGTCGAGGGGAGCGATTGGTTCCGGGCGCAGGAGTCGCTGAAGGCTGAGCTCCTCTGGCTCGCGGACCGAGGCATCCTGCTGCGCGACCCGGAGACCGGGTTGATCGACTTCCCCGCCGAACGTGACGGGCTGCGCGTGCTCCTCTGCTGGCGGCTCGGCGAGGATCAGGTTGCCTGGTACCACGACGAACACACGGGATTCTCGGGCCGGAAGCCGCTCTGACCGACGGGGGTAGGCTCCTTCCGGATGGCGGAGCGCGTGATCGAGATCGTGGGGCTGCGCAAGTCCTACGACGACGTCGAGGCCGTTCGTGGCATCGATCTCCACGTCGAGCGCGGCGAGGTGTTCGCGCTCCTCGGACCGAACGGGGCGGGCAAGACCACGGCGACCGAGATCCTGGAGGGCTTCCGGCCGAGGGACGAAGGCGAGGTGTCGGTGCTCGGCCACGATCCCGCACACCGCGAGCGGGAGCTCAAACGGCGGATCGGCATCGTGCTCCAGTCCACGGGCGTCGACCCGTTCCTCACCGTGCGGGAGACGATCGACCAGTACGGCGCCTTCTACCCGAACCCCCGTCCGACCGACGAGGTCATCCAGCTCGTGGGACTGACCGAGAAGCGCGACTCGCGCGTGAAGAAGCTCTCGGGGGGCCAGCAGCGCCGGCTGGACGTCGCGGTCGCGCTCGCCGGCGACCCAGAACTCCTGTTCCTTGACGAACCGACCACCGGCTTCGACCCGAGCGCTCGGCGGAACGCCTGGCATCTCCTGCGGAACCTCACGTCGCTCGGGAAGACGATCTGGTTGACCACGCACTTCATGGACGAGGCGCAGTACCTCGCGCAACGGGTCGCCGTGATCAAAGGAGGCGAGATCGTGGCCGAGGGTCCGCCCGATTCGCTCGGCGGCAGAGCGGCGATGAAGACGAGGATCCGGTTCCGGCTGCCCACAGGTGTCGCGGATGCGCCCGGCCTCGGGGAGACGCCGCTGCCCGACGGTTCCTTCGAGCTCTCGACCGACGACGCCACCCGGACCACCCACAAGCTCACGGGATGGGCGCTCCAGCGAGGGTTCTCGTTCGATGGCTTCGAGGTCGCGAGGCCCTCGCTCGAGGACGTGTACCTCGAGCTGACGGGTGGAGAGGAAGGCGCCGCGTGAGCGACCTCGGAGTCCTCGCGCGGCAGGTGGTCTACACCAACAGAGCGTTCTGGCGGAACCCTGCCTCGGCGTTCTTCACGTTCGTCTTCCCGCTGCTGTTCCTGGTGATCTTCACCACGCTCCTCGGGAACGGCGAGGTCACCATCGGCACGGAGGTCATCAAGACCAGCACGTACTACGTCGCCGCGCAGGGCGCGTTCGGCCTGATCTCCGCCTGCTTCACGAACATCGCCCTGTTGATCGTGTTCGCTCGCGATGGGGGAGTGCTCAAGCGGATCCGCGGCACGCCCCTCCCGCCCTGGGTGTTCCTGACGGCCCGGGTGATCCACGCCACGCTCATCGCGATCATCCTCGTGGCGATCACGGTCGCGTTCGGCGCCGTGTTCTACGACGCGTCCGTGCCCACCGGCGCGGCGCTCGGGCAGTTCGTCACGACGCTCCTCGTGGGCGCCGCCTGCTTCTCGGCACTGGGGTTGGCGGTATCGGGCCTGATCCCCAACGCGGACGCGGGTCCTCCCATCGTCAACGCGATCATCCTGCCGCTGTTGTTCCTTTCGGGCGTCTTCATCCCGTTCGACAACAGCACGCCCTCCTGGGTGGAGGTGGTGGGGAACATCTTCCCCGTCCGGCACCTCGTCGACGCGATGCGGGACTCGTACCTGGGGCTCACGGAGTCCTTCGCTTGGAGCGATATCGGCGTGATGGCGATCTGGGCGGTCGTCGGCGTCGCGGTCGCCTCTCGCACCTTCCGATGGGAGCCGGGTCGCTAGGGCGGCTGTGCTACGCTCCGCGCTTCCCACGGAACGAGGGGGGTGGCCTTCATGCGGAAATGGTTCCTGGCGTTGGCGGCGATGACGTTGCTCGCAGCGGCGTGTGCCGAAGAGGAGACACCGCGCGGGGAGGGCCCCGACCCCTCCTTGGATCAGACCGCCGCAGACTGCACGGCCGAGCAGAGCTCGAGTCTCTTCGCGGCCGACACCCTGACGATCGCCACCGGCAACCCCTCGTACAAGCCGTGGTACGGCGGCGAGAGCGAACCAGGCTCGGAGTGGAAGTCGGGTGACTTCACGGGCGACCCGCACAGCGGCGAGGGCTACGAGTCAGCGTTCGCGTATGCGCTCGCCGAGGAGATGGGCTTCTCCGAGGACCAGGTCACCTGGGTCGCGGTGACCTTCAACAAGTCGTTCGCTCCGGGACCCAAGGACTTCGATCTCGCGATGCAGCAGATCTCGATCTCGCCGAAGCGCGAGGAGGCCGTCGACTTCAGCGTCGGCTACTTCGACGTCAACCAGGCGCTGATCGCGAACGAGGGCTCGCCCGCGATCGGAGCCACGACGCTGGCGGAGCTGAAAGACCTGAAGCTGGGCGCGCCGCTCGGCACGACGAGCCTCCAGGCGATCGAGGAGCTCGTGCAGCCGACCCAAGAAGCGGGGGCCTATCCGGACCTCGATCTCGCCCTCAAGGATCTCAAGAACGGCCAGCTCGACGGCGTGGTCGTCGACTTCCCCACGGCGTTCTATGGCTACGCGGACGTGGTCGTGGGGCAGTTCCCCGACGTCGGCGGCGACCAGGAGCAGTTCGGTCTCGCGTTCGAGTCGGACAACCCGTTGGTCGGGTGCGCGAACCTCGCGATCGAGGCCATGCGGGAGGACGGGAGACTCGACGAGCTGAAGAACGAATGGCTCGAGGTCGACACGAGCGTCCCGACGTTCTCGTGAGGACCGGCTAGAGGCCACCCATGTCCGGGGGTCGGGAGATCATCCTCCCGAACGGGACACCGCGCCCCGACCCTGGGGTGCCGGCAGGCGACCGTCGCTCCCGTGTCCTCGGTGGCGGTGGCCGAAGCACCTGGATCGCCGTCCTCAGCACGGTCATCTTCTTCGCGATCGTCGGCTTCCTGATCGTGAGCTCCTCGGGCTGGCCCGAGGTGCGGCGCTCGTTCTTCGACGCGGAGGAATTCGCGTACGCCTTCCCGGAGATCCTGGCGAAGTTCTGGCGGAACGTGTTCATCTTCTCGGTCGCGGAGATCCTGGTGCTCCTCTTCGCCCTGCTGATCGCGGTGCTCCGGAGCTTGCCCGGGCCGGTGTTCACGCCGCTCCGCATCATGGCGGCCGCGTACACGGATCTGTTCCGGGGTGTGCCGACCATCCTCGTCATCGCGATGCTCGGGTACGGGATGCCTGCGCTGCAGCTCCGCGGGCTGCCCGACTCCGACCTGTTCTGGGCGATCGTCGCGCTCACCCTCGTGTACTCGGCCTACGTGGCGGAGGTCTACCGCGCCGGCATCGAGTCGATCCACCCCAGTCAGATCGCGGCCGCCCGGTCGCTCGGACTCAGCCGGGGGCAGGCGCTGCGGCACGTCGTGATCCCACAGGCGGTGCGCCGGGTGATCCCTCCGCTGTTGAACGACTTCATCGGCCTGCAGAAGGACTCGGCGTTGATCGCGTTCCTCGGCTACACGGAGGCCCTGCTCCGCGCACAGATCATCCAGGCACAGGACTTCAATTTCACGCCGTACGTCGCGCTCGCGGTGATCTACGTCGCGATCACGATCCCGCAAGCCCGATTCGTCGATTGGCTGATCGCGAAGGAGCGACGTCGGCGCGAGGGGTCGGCTCAGCTATGACCGAGGCGATCCGGATCGAAGGGCTCCGCAAGTCGTTCGGTGACCTCGAGGTGCTCCGTGGGATCGACCTGACGGTCGACGACCACGAGGTCGTGTGCCTGATCGGGGCGAGCGGGTCGGGCAAGTCGACGCTCCTCCGGTGCATCGACCTCCTGGAGCCGGTCGACGCTGGCCGCATCTGGATCGAGGGCGACGAGGTCACGGGGGCCGGCGTCGACGAGAACGCCGTCCGGCGGCGCATCGGCATCGTGTTCCAGGCCTTCAACCTCTTCCCGCACATGACCGTGATGCGCAACGTCACGCTCGCCCAGGAGAAGGCGCTGGACCGTGATCCGACCGACGCGAGAGCGAAAGCCCTCGAGCTGCTCACCCGGTTCGGGCTGCTCGAGAAGGCCGACGATTACCCCGATCGCCTGTCGGGGGGCCAGCAGCAGCGCGTTGCGATCGCGCGGGCGCTCGCGCTGGACCCCGACGTGATGCTGCTGGACGAGGTCACGAGCGCCCTGGACCCGGTCCTGGTAGCCGAGGTGCTCGATGCGATCCGAGAGTTGGCCGCGGCCGGGATGACCATGGTGATCGCGACGCATGAGATGGGCTTCGCCCGCGACGTCGCGAACCGGGTGGCGTTCCTCGAGGAGGGGACGTTGCTGGAGGTGGGGCCTCCCGCACAGATCTTCTCCCAGCCGCGCGAGGAGGCGACCCGCCGGTTCCTGGACCGGATCATCGCCGCCGGCCGCATGTGAACGAGGCCGCCCTGAGATGAAGGGCGAGCTTGTCGCCGGACAGACCTAGACTGGCGTGCTCATGCCCCCCTTCAAGATCTCCTCCGAGTTCAGCCCGTCCGGTGACCAGCCGGACGCCATCGAGCAGCTGGTCGCGGGCGTCCAGGCGGGGGAGAAGCAGGTCACGCTCCTCGGCGCGACCGGGACCGGCAAGACGTTCACGGTGGCCCACCTGGTCGAGCAGGTCCAGCGTCCGACCCTGGTGATCGCCCCCAACAAGTCGCTCGGCGCGCAGCTCGCCAACGAGT
>Ga0299913_10002517_pt1 | contig 14505 bp, 14 predicted proteins | sample RVTome_9_FD_201360 | JGI IMG/M metagenome (GOLD analysis project Ga0299913, IMG submission 201360) | Soil microbial communities from uranium-contaminated site in the Upper Colorado River Basin, Wyoming, United States - RVT155D38 (version 2) ... | reverse complement strand
ACTCGCCCAGGGCCATGATGTTGACGTCGTTGTCGACGAGCACCGGGGCGCCGTAGATCTCGCGCAGATGGGCCGCCACGCCGTAGCCGTCCCAGCCGGGCATGATCGGCGGCGCCACCGGCGTGCCGGTCACGAACTCGACCGGGCCCGGAACGCCGACGCCGACGCCCCGCACGTCGCCGCGCTTGCGTCCCGCCTCCTTGAGCAGCGCGTCGAGCGCCTGCTCGAGCCAGGCCAGCACGACCTCCGGGCCCTGCGCGATCGGGATGTCCTTGCGCGTCTCGGCGAGCACGTCGCCGGCCAGGTCGGTGACCGCGACGCGCGAGTGCGTTGCGCCGAGGTCGGCGGCGAGGACGACGCCCGCGTCGCGGTTGAAGGCGAACGTCCGCGGCGGCCGCCCGCCGCGCGAGGCGCCCGGCTCGGCCGGCACCACGAGCTGGCGTGAGAGCAGCGAGTCGACGCGCTGGGCGACCGTCGAGCGCGAGAGGCCCGTGAGCTCGACGAGCTCGGCATGCGTGCGCGCGCGCCCGTCGCGGATCAGGCGCAGCATCGCGCCGGCGCCGTTGGGGGACGTACCTGCAAAGCCGGCCATTTGCTCAGTCTGCCAGAGCGGCGTGACGCGGACGGCGATTCTCGCGCGAGCGCCCCGAGCTGGATTCGAACCAGCGGCCTACTCCTTAGGAGGGAGTCGCTCTATCCGGCTGAGCTATCGGGGCGGGTAACTGAGACCTCATCTTAATCGTGTGCCAACGAGGGTCGTCGCCGCGCGGGCTATCCTGGCCCGCAGAACACCGCTCGCCGGGCGGCAGGGAACATGGATGTGACCTGCGCACTGTCCGGTGTGCGGAACCGGGATGGCTCTGGCCGATGACCTTGTAGGTTGCCGGTCTTAAGGGGAATGAGTGCCGATGCGAGCGCCCCTGCGCGCGCGTCGGAGGAGGCTTCAACTGAACATCGCAGTATCCAGCCGAGAGGCGCTCGCATGAGCACGGGCACGGGCGCCAGCGACCTCCTGCACGCGGAGGACAGCGGCCTCGACCAGATGGTCCGGGGCGAGCAGGCGGTCGCCGCGCGGTCGCCGCTCCAGCTGTTCTGGCGCCGGTTCCGCCGCGACAAGGTCGCGATGACGGCCCTCGTCTTCATCCTGATCCTGATCCTGGTCGCGATCTTCGCCGGCCCGATCACCAGGCTCTTCGGCGCGCCGGCGCCGAACGTGCAGCAGACGTCCGCGCTGGACTCCTTCGGGTTGCCCGACGGCCCCAGCGGCGAGCACCTGTTCGGCGTCGACCCGTTGGGGCGCGACGTCTTCTCGCGCGTGCTCTACGGCGCGCAGGTGTCGCTGACGGTGGCCTTCATCGGCACGGGCATGTCGGTCGTCATCGGCGTGATCCTCGGCACCATCGCGGCGTACTACCGCCGCTGGGTCGACACCGTGATCGCCCGCACGCTCGACGTGATGCTCGCGTTCCCGGTGCTGCTGCTGGGCCTCGGCCTGGCCACCGCCTGCTCGGGCGAGGACGGCTGCGTCGGCGGGCTCATCCAGCCCGGCCTCTCGGTCGTGATCGCGATCATCGTCATCGCGAACACCCCGTACGTGGCGCGGATCATCCGCGGCCAGGTGCTCTCGCTGCGCGAGAAGGAGTTCGTGGAGGCGTCACGCTCGCTCGGGGCCTCCAACACGCGGATCATGTTCCGCGACATCCTCCCCAACCTCGTGGCGCCGATCATCGTCTACGCCACGCTGTTCATCCCTGCCAACATCCTGCTGGAGGCCGCGCTGTCGTTTCTCGGCGTGGGCGTCCAGCCGCCCCGGGCCTCGTGGGGGGACATGCTGTCGGACGCCGTGTCGATCTTCGACAGCGCCTGGTGGTTCATGTTCTTCCCCGGGATGGCCCTGCTGCTCACCGTCCTCGCCTTCAACCTCGTCGGCGACGGGCTGCAGGACGCTCTCAACCCCAAGAGCACCAAATCCAGCTAGTCAAGCGAAACCAGTCGTTTCGACAATAACTCATGAAAGGATGCTTCATGCGACGGTCCTTCAACTGGACCCTCATCCTGAGCGTCCTGCTTGCCCTCACCCTCGGCGTGGCCGCCTGCGGCGACGACGAAGGGGATGAAGGCGGCGAGCAGGGCACGAGCCAGGGCACGCCCGCCGAGGGCAAGAAGGGCGGCACTCTGACCGCCCTGTGGACGGATGATGTCGACAACATCGACTGCGGCATCACCTACTACCAGATGGGCTTCCAGGTCTGTTCCGCGACGCAGAAAGCCCTCTACGGCTACGAGCCCGGTGATGCCGTGAACGCAGTGCCGGACCTCGCGGAGAGCGATCCGCAGATCTCCGAGGACGGCAAGACGGTCACCGTCACGATCAAGTCGGGCGTCATGTTCTCGCCCCCCGTCGACCGCGAGGTGACCTCCGCGGACGTCAAGTACGCGATCGAGCGCGGCTTCTTCAACACCATCAACAACGGCTACGCCGGCGCGTACCTCGGCGATATCGAGGGCGCGGAGGTCGGCGCCGACCCGGGCACCGAGATCCCCGGCATCGAGACGCCCGACGACAGGACGATCGTCTTCAACCTCGCGAAGGGCACGGGCGGCACCCTGGTGGGCGCGCTCGCCCTGCCGCTGTCGGCCCCGGTCCCGAAGGAGTACGCGCAAGAGTTCGACAAGCAGCAGCCGAGCGCGTACGGCCAGAACCAGGTCGCGACCGGCCCGTACATGATCGAGAACGACGAGTCGGGCAAGGCGATCGGCTACCAGGCCGGCCGCCGCATCCACCTCGTGCGCAACCCGAACTGGAACGCCGAGACCGATTTCCGGCCGGCATACGTCGACGAGATCGACATGCCGCAGGGCAACGACGACACCACGGTGGCGTCACGCAAGATCCTCGAGGGACAGAGCATGATCAACGGTGACTTCGACCCGGATCCGGCGATCCTCAAGCAGGTCGTCTCGAACCAGGAGGAGCTGCTGACGCTGATCCCGGGCGGCGCCGGTCGCTGGATCGCGATGAACACGACGATCCCACCGTTCGACAACGTGGATCTCCGGCGCGCGGTGGTCGCAGGCTTCGACCGCGAGGCGATGCGGCTGACGCGAGGCGGCGAGCTGATCGGCGACATCCCGACGCACATCATCCCGCCCGAGATGCCGGGCTTCGAGGAGGCCGGTGGCCTGGAGGGCCCGGGCATCGACTTCATGTCGAACCCCGCGGGCGACACGGAGCTGTCCGCGGAGTACTTCCGCAAGGCCGGCTACGAGTCCGGGAAGTACGACGGGACCGAGGAGATCCTGATGGTCGGCACGTCCGACGGCGTCGCGCAGAAGGCCGCCGAGGTGGCGAAGGAGAACTTCGAGAAGATGGGCTTCAAGATCCGGCTCCGACTCGTCACGCAGGACTCGATGTACACGAAGTTCTGCAACGAGCCGAAGGCGAAGGTCGCGATCTGCCCGAACGTCGGCTGGTTGAAGGACTTCTCGGACCCCCAGACCTATCTGGACCCGACCTTCAATGGCGACAACATCCTCGAGACCGGCAACGTCAACTGGTCGCAGCTCGACGTGCCGGAGCTCAACCAGGAGATGAACGAGGCCAAGCTGCTCACCGATCCGCAGGAGCGGGCGGACGCGTGGGCGGAGATCGACCGGAAGGTCACCGAGCTCGCTCCGGCCGTGTTCTGGCTGTGGGACAAGTCGCCCACGATCCGGTCCGAGAACGTCATCGGCGCCGCGAGCGGCTACATCGGCACCTGGGACCTGTCGTTCACGTCCGTCAACTAACCGCAGTGAGGGGCCCCGCCGGCGCGGCGGGGCCCCCTCCCCACTAACCTCCGCGCGAGAGCGAGATGGCCGCCTACATCGTCCGCCGACTGCTCTGGGTGATCTTCCTGCTGTTCGTGGTCACCCTGGTCACCTTCACGGTCTTCACGGTGCTCCCGGCCGCCGACCCGGCGGTCCTGCGCGCCGGCCGCCAGCCCTCACCCGAGCTGGTGGCGTCGATCCGCGAGCAGTTCGGGCTCGACGACCCCTACATCGTCCAGTTCTTGCGCTACATCGGCGACATCCTGCCGTTCCTCGGCGGAGACGGCTTCAACTTCGGCTACTCGTACCAGTCCAACCAGGAGGTCCTGCCGCAGATCCTCGACCGGCTGCCGGCGACGATGTTCCTGACCGTCGGCGCCGTGGTGCTATGGCTGTCGATCGGCATCCCGATCGGCATGATCTCCGCCGTCAAGACCGGCTCGTGGCTCGACCGCCTCACCATGGGCCTCGCGCTGATCGCGATCTCCGCCCCGGTCTACTTCCTCGGGCTCGTGGCGCTGTTCCTGTTCGACGACAGCATCGGCCGCTTCCCGCTCCTGCCCGGCAGCGGCGCCTATCAGGACGCCGAGAACGTCCTCGGCAAGGCCGAGGCGCTGATCATGCCGTGGTGCGTGCTCGCGGCCGCGTTCGCGGCGATCTATGCGCGCTTCCTGCGCGGCAACCTGATCGACACCATGCAGGAGGACTACATCCGCACCGCCCGGGCCAAGGGCCTCTCCGAGCGGCGCGTCATCTTCCGCCACGGCGTCCGGTCGGCGATCACGCCGATCGTCACGCTGCTCGGCCTGGACATCGGCATCCTCCTCGGCGGGGCGATCCTCACCGAGACGGTGTTCAACATCCAGGGGATCGGCCGCTTCGCCTACGAGGCGATCGTGCGGTTCGACCTCCCCGTGATCCAGGGCACCGTCCTGTTCGGAGCGTTCTTCATCGTCATCATGAGCCTGCTCGTGGACATCCTCTACGCCTTCATCGATCCGCGGGTCCGGTACTGATGGCGGCCCCTCTCCTGGAGGTCACCGACCTCCGCGTCCACTTCGAGACCGAGGACGGGCTCGTCAAGGCCGTCGACGGCATCTCGTACTCGGTCGACCGTGGTCAGACGCTGGGGATCGTGGGCGAGTCGGGCTCGGGCAAGTCGGTCTCGTCGCTGACCGTCATGGGCCTCACCCGCGCCCGCAACGCGCACATCTCAGGCTCGGTGAAGTTCGACGGCAGGGACCTGCTGGGCGCCTCCGACGAGGACCTGCGCGAGGTCCGCGGCAACGACATCGCGATGATCTTCCAGGACCCGCTGTCTTCGCTGCACCCCTTCTACAAGGTCGGCAAGCAGATCGTCGAGGCGATCCAGTCGCACCGCGACGTGTCGAAGGCGCAGGCCTACGACCGGGCGGTCGAGATGCTCGGCCTCGTCGGCATCCCGGAGCCGCGCCGCCGCGCCGACTCCTACCCGCACGAGTTCTCCGGCGGCATGCGCCAGCGCGCGATGATCGCGATGGCGCTGGCCAACGATCCGAAGCTGCTGATCGCCGACGAGCCGACGACGGCGCTCGACGTCACCGTGCAGGCGCAGATCCTCGAGCTGATCGAGCGCCTCCAGAGCGAGTTCGACACCGCGGTGGTCGTGATCACGCACGATCTCGGCGTCGTCGCCGAGATGGCGGACGACATCGCCGTCATGTACGGGGGCCGGATCGTCGAGCAGGGCCGCGCGGACACGATCTTCAACGCGCCCGAGCACCCGTACACGTGGGGCCTGCTGAGCTCGATCCCGCGCATGGACGCCCCGCGTGGCGAGGAGCTCGTCCCGATCCCGGGCCGCCCGCCCTCGCTGATCCACCTCCCGGGCGGCTGCTCGTTCCATCCGCGCTGCCCCTACGTGCGCGACGCGCACCGGAGGGTCGAGCCCGTGCTCGACCCCGTCGGCGGCGACCCCTCGCACAAGGTCGCGTGCCTGCTCGACAGCGCGACGCGCAGGAAGCTGTGGCAGGAGCTCCAGGCCGGCATCCGGCCCGAGGACGCGCGCCAGGACGTCATCGAGGAGGGGGCGGCATGACCGAGGCGGCCACCAGCGCCCATCCCGCGTCTCCGGCCGGCGGCGGAGGCGACGTGCTGATGGAGGTCCGCGACCTCGTGAAGCACTTCCCGATCCGCCAGGGCCTGTTCCAGCGCCAGGTCGGCGCGGTGCGTGCCGTCGACGGCATCTCGTTCGACGTCCTGCGCGGCGAGACGCTCGGCCTCGTCGGCGAGTCGGGCTGCGGGAAGTCGACGACCGCGCGGCTGCTGCTGCGGCTGATGGACCCGACGAGCGGGTCCGTCAAGTTCGAGGGCGAGGAGATCGCGCACATCAAGGGCGAGCGCCTGAAGACGCTGCGCCGCGGCATGCAGATGATCTTCCAGGACCCGTACTCGTCGCTGAACCCGCGCAAGACGGTCGGGACGATCATCTCCGAGCCGTTCGTGATCCACGGCCTCGCCAAGGGCGAGGGCGAGCGCAAGCGGACGGTCCAGGACCTGATGGATCGCGTCGGCCTCAATCCCGAGCACTACAACCGCTACCCGCACGAGTTCTCGGGCGGCCAGCGCCAGCGCATCGGCGTCGCCCGCGCGCTCGCGCTCAAGCCGAAGGTGATCGTGGCCGACGAGCCGGTGTCGGCGCTCGACGTCTCGATCCAGGCGCAGATCCTCAACCTGCTGCGGGAGCTCCAGCGCGAGCTCGGGATCACGCTGATCTTCATCGCCCACGACCTCTCCGTCGTGCGCCACATGTGCGACCGGATCGCGGTCATGTACCTCGGCAGGGTCGTCGAGCTGGCGACCAACGAGCAGCTCTACTCGCACCCGCGGATGCCGTACACCGGCGCCCTGATGTCGGCCGTGCCGGTGCCGCAGCCGCGGCTCGCGGCGAGCAAGAAGCGTCAGATCCTGGCCGGCGACGTGCCGTCGCCCGCGAACCCGCCCCCGGCGTGCCGCTTCCACACGCGCTGCTGGAAAGCGCAGGAGATCTGCCGCCAGGAGGACCCCGCGCTCGTCGAGAAGGAGGGCGGCAACATCGCTGCCTGCCACTTCCCGCTCACGGACGCCGAGGTGCTCGAGCGGGTGCCGACAGCTCGGAACGCCTAGCCAGCCGCGCCAGGCGGTCGTCCCACTCGCCGCCGACCTCGGCCATCCACTCCATCGCCCCCGCCAGCGGCGCGGGCGTGAGCGTGTAGCGCGTCTCGCGGCCCTCGCGACGGGCCTCGACCAAGCCGGCGCCCGACAGCGCGCCGAGGTGCTTGGCGACGGCCTGGCGGGTCATCGGCAGCTCGCCGGCCAGCGACGACGCGGTCAGGCCGGGGCGCGCGGCCAGCGAGCGCATCACCTCGCGTCGGGTCGGATCGGCGAGCGCGGCGAAGACCGCGCCGACGTCGTGGTCTAGGCCGGGCACAGCGCCGCGGCGGACGCCAGCGCGCTGAGCTTCGGGCCCCAGACGGCGGTGTCGTCCGCGAATCGGTGCTCGGTGACCGTGAAGCGGGTGCCGCCCGGGTCGTCGTCGAGTCGCCACTCGACGCGCGACTCGCCCCAGCGGAAGACGATCCGCTCCTCCTCGTCGACCACCTCCACGACGCCGTCGCGCTCGTCGGCGTGCATGGGGGCGCCCTCCGCGGCGTCGAACTCGACGTCGTCGGCGAGCCACTCGCGCAGCTCGTCCTCCTCGGTGACCAGCTCCCACGCCCGCTCGCGCGGAACAGGGAGGACGATCTCGCGTGTAACGCAACTCATGGGTTGCGCATAGTACCATGGGCGAAAACGTGCAACCTCAAGGTTGCGGCTTGCGCGCGCTCGCGAGCTCGTGCGAGCGCCTTGATTGCCAGCGGATCGGAGCCCAGCATGCCCCTCGTACCCGTCGTCATCCAGCAGGACGCCCGCGGCGAGCGGTCGTTCGACATCTACTCGCGGCTGCTGCGCGAGCGCGTGGTCTTCGTCGGCACGCCGATCGACGACGCCATCGCCAACGTGGTCGTCGCGCAGCTCCTGCACCTCGAGGCGGAGGACCCCGACAAGGACATCTTCATGTACGTCAACTCGCCCGGCGGGGTCGTCTACTCCGGCCTGGCGATCTACGACACGATGCAGTTCATCAAGCCCGACGTGGCCACCGTCTGTTGCGGCGTGGCGATGTCGATGGGGTCGCTGCTACTGGCCGGCGGGGCGGCGGGCAAGCGCTCGGCGCTGCCGAACTCGCGCATCCTCGTCCACCAGCCCAGCGGCGGCTTCCAGGGCCAGGCCACGGACATCCAGATCCACGCGAGGGAGGCCCTCGAGCTGCGCCGGCGGGTCGAGGAGATCTACGCCCGGCACACGGGCAGGCCGGTCGAGGACGTGTCCGAGGCGCTCGAGCGCGACCGCTTCTTCACCCCCGAGCAGGCGTGCGACTACGGCCTCGTGGACCGCGTCATGCAGTACCGCAGCGCGAACGGTCAGGGGGTGCCCAACGGGACGACATCGCTCCACACGTAATGGCCCGTTGGGCGGGCGCCCACGGCTTCACTCGCCGTCGTCCTCGTAGAGCGACTCGCGGGCCAGCTCGGTGCCCGAGATCCCCCACAGGGCGATCTCGAGGTAGTCGCCGCGGTAGGCGTCCGGCGCGACCAGCGTGTAGCGGTCCTCGGCCAGCCGGCACTGGTCGACGGCGAGGCCCGCGAGCTCGGCGGTCGCGACGGCGCCCCCGCGGGCCATCGGCACGCCCCACACGAGCGTCATCGCGGCGACCTCGCCGTTCTCGCCGCGCCAGCCGCCGATGACCTCCTCGCAGAGGTCCATCTGCCACTCGGGATGGCGGTCCGACGTCTCGTCGGTGAAGTCGGCCCAGGAGTAGAAGTCGCCGGGCTCGTGGTCGGCGTCGCCCGGGGTGAACGAGACGTATCCGAACAGGTCGAGGCCGTTCGCGGTGCGGGTGGTGACCGGGACGAAGGTGCGACCGGCCCACGTGCGGTCGGGGAACCAGGTCATGTCGCCGGGGTCGCCGAGCTCGACGCCCTCGGTGTCCACCTTCAGGGCGGCGGCCAGGAACTCGGCCTGGAGCGTCTCGGCCCAGCGGCCGTAGGGCAGCGGGTCCTGTGGCGGCTCGGCGGCGAAGCGGCAGACGAAGCGGTCCTCGGGCGGCATCGGCGCCGCAGACTACGGGACTTCGATGAGCAGCGTCACCGGGCCGTCGTTGACCAGCTCGACGTCCATGTGCGCGCCGAACGAGCCGCGCCGGGCCCCCATGCGGTCGCAGAAGCGCTCGTACAGCGGCTCAGCGTGCTCGGGCCGAGCGGCGGCGACGTACGCCGGCCGGTTGCCCTTGCGCGTGTCGCCGTAGAGCGTGAACTGCGACACGCACAGCACCTCGCGCGCGTCGCCGAGCGGCTCGTTCATGCGCCCGTCGGAGTCCGGGAACACGCGCAGGGCGCGGACCTTGTCGGCCAGCCGGTCGCCGTCGGCCGGCGTGTCGTCGTGGGTGATGCCGAGCAGCACGAGCAGGCCGGGCCCGATCTCGGCCACCCGCTCCCCGTCGGCGTCGACGGACGCCCGGCTCACCCGCTGGACCAGCGCGCGCACGCCTCACACGATGACGGAAGCGACGAGCAGGATCGCGATCGAGATCATCGTCGTCCACACGATCGCGCCGGCCGCGAACGGCACGTCGAGCCCGTAGACGTGGGCCAGCACGACGATGTGCAGGCCGGCGGGCATCGTCGCCATGAGCAGGAAGGCGGCCGGCAGGTCGATGACCGGCGCCGCGAGCGCGAACAGCAGCACGGGCGCCAGCGCCAGCCGCAGCGCGATCGCCGCCCCGATCGGGGCCGTCAGCGGCGGCGGGAACTTCAGCGCGCCCTCCTCGGCCTCCTCGGCCAGCGTCACGCCGACCGCGAAGAAGCCGAGCACGGGGACGCTGAGGATCAGCACCCGCGCCGCGTCGACCAGCACGTCGGGGGCGAGCGCGTCCGGCGCGAGCAGCCCGAGGACGACCGCGATCAGCGGCGGGTTGCGGACGAAGAACGCCCGCACGCGCTCGAGGACCCCCTCGCCGGCCTTGGTGCCGGTCGCGGCGGCGATGGCGAACGAGCCGATGAAGAACACCGGCTGCTGGACGAGCGCGTCGTAGACCACGCCCTCGGACAGGTGGTCGAAGCCGAGCACGGCGCCGACCACGGCGAGGCCCATGAGGCCCGTGTTCGCCTGCAGACCGACGATCGCCAGGACGCCCGAGGTCGGCGCCGGCCGGTGCAGGACCCGCGTCCCGACCAGCCAGCCGATCAGGGCGGTGAGCGCGAGGGCAACCCAGCCGAGCACGATGCCGACCCCGACGTCCGCGCTGATCTCGAGCCGCGCCATGTTGAAGAACGCGACGATCGGCATCACGGCGTAGAGCAGGAACGTCAGGATCCGCCGCGCCCAGACGCCGGCGCGGGCCCCCTTCCGCCGCTCCGCCTCCACCCCCGCCGCGATCGACGCGGCGATGGCGAGGGCGATGAGGATCACCGCCCGCAGGCTAGTGGGCGCCGTCCCGGTCGGCCTGCGGGCTGCTAGGCCCGCACACCACAGGCCGTGGAACTACTCCCCTAGCGGGCGTGCAGTGCGGCCCTGACCCCGTGGCGGTCGACCGGCCTGCGGTCCACGAGCCAGCGCGCGAGCGGGGCCGGGCGGCCGATGTGGAAGCCCTGGACGTAGTCGACGCCAAGGCTGCGCACGAGCTCGAGCGTCTCCTCGTCGCCGACCATCTCGGCGACCGTGCGCTTGCCGAGGCCACGGGCGATGTCGACGACCGCGCCGATCACCAGCTGGTCGGTGCGGTCGGCCACGCAGCCGCGCACGAACTCGCCGTCGATCTTCAGGTAGTCGAACGGCAGGTGCTTGAGGTAGTAGAAGGAGGCGAAGGCGGCGCCGAAGTCGTCGAGCGCGAAGCGGCAGCCGAGCGCGGCGAGCCGGTGCGCGAACTCCTGGGCGCGCGGGATGTTGGCGACCGCGGTGGTCTCGGTGATCTCGAAGATGATCTGCGCCGGGTCGACCTCGTGCGTGCGAAGCTCGCCCTCGATCAGGGCCAGCAGGTCCTCGTCGCCGGCCGAGCGGCCCGAGATGTTGACCTCGAAGGTCAGGCGGCGGCCGCGCCGGTTCTCGTCGGCCAGCATCGCGATCGAGCGGCTGACCACCCAGCGGTCGATCGAGCCGATCAGGTCGTAGCGCTCGGCGGCGGGCAGGAAGGCGGCGGGGGAGATCAGCTCGCCGAGCGGGTCGCGCAGGCGCAGCAGCAGCTCGAACTGGCCGGTGTCGCCCGTCGACAGGTTCATGATCGGCTGGGCCTGGAGGACGAAGCGGTCCTCGTCGAGCCCGTCGCGGATGGCGTCGGGCCACGAGACGCGCCCGTCGAGCCGGTTGGACGCGCCGCCCGCCGGCCGGTACGCGACCGCGCGGTCGCGGCCGGCGTCCTTGGCCTCGTACATGGCGAGGTCGGCGTTGGCGAGCACGTCGTCTGCGGTCAGGCCGGGCTCGTCGAAACCCGCGATGCCGATGCTCGCGCTGACCGAGCGCAGGCGGCCGGACGGGCTTGCCACGCGCTGGGCGCGCACGGCCTCGAGCACCTCGCCGGCGGCGCTGTCGACGTCGCCGTCGGGCACGAGGACGGCCAGCTCGTCGCCGCCCAACCGCGCGATCGCGACCCGGTCCCCGAGCCGTGCGCGCAGCGCCTCCGCGAGCGCGACGATCAGCTCGTCGCCCACGCCGTGTCCGAGCGTGTCGTTGATGTTCTTGAAGTGGTCGAGGTCGAGCAGGAGCGCGGCGCCCGTGGCGCCGTAGCGGCGCACGTGCTCGAGGTGGGACTCGAGCTCGCGCGCGAAGGCGCGGCGGTTGAGCAGACCGGTCAGCGGGTCGTGATCTGCCAGATAGCGCAGCTCGGTCTCGTAGCGGCGCCGTTCGGTGACGTCCTGGACCTGGAGCAGGACGTGCTGGGGGGTGCCCGCGGCGTCCCGCACGAGCGTGGCGTTGATCGACGCCCAGACGATCGTCCCGGCGGCGTGCAGCCAGCGGCGCTCACCGCGCAGCGGGCCGCCGTCGCCGCGCACCAGGCGCGCGAGTGCCTCGGCCTCCGCGTCGCGGTCCTCGGGGTGCATCAGGCGCACGAGCAGCGTGCCCTCGAGCTCCTCCTGCTCGCGGCCGGTGAACGAGCACAGTGCGCGGTTGACCTGGAGGAAGCGGCCGTCGATGCCGGCGATCGCCATCCCGATCGGGGCCTCCTCGAAGGCGGTGCGGAACCGGGCCTCGGCGTCGGCCTTGGCGCGCTCCGCCTCGGCGCGGGCGTGGACGTCCCGGACCGTGGCGTGGATCTCGGCCAGGACGCCCGACTCGCGGACCGCGAGCAGCTGCGCCTCGGCCCAGCGCCAGGCGCCGTCGGCGCGGCGCAGGCGCACGGTGATCGTCGCGGAGTCCACGCCGCCGGCCAGTTGCCGCAGGGCGGCGATCGTGGTGGCTGAGTCGCCCGGGTGCACGAGGTCCGCCCCGCGCGTGCCGACCAGCGCGCCGGGGGCGAGGTCGAGCAGCTCGCGGGAGCCGTCGGAGACCTCGCGGATGGTGCCGTCGGCGGCGATCGTGGCCAGCACGTCGCCGGCATGGCCGGCCAGCTCGTGCGAGCGAGCGTCGGCGGCGCGGCGGGCGGACTCGGCGCGGTCGCGGGCCACCAGCGCGGCGTTGGCATGCCGCGCGCCGCGGCCGGCGTCGATGCCGAGCCAGGTCAGGACGAGGCCCGCGAGCACCAACCATGCCGAGAGCGGCTCCGGCGCGCCGTCGACCACGCCGGTCAGCATCAGGGCTCCCGCGAGCGTGGTGAGCGCACCGAGGGCGGCAGCGGCACGGCTGTGGCTCGGGGTCACCCTCTTCTTGTCGGCCGCGAGCGGGTCCGGCTCAAGTGTCGCGCAGCTCCGCCGCGGCCTGCTCGGGCGCGGTGATGCAGAGATTGACCCCGGCGCCGAGCTCGAGCCCGGCGAGATGGGTCAGGCGCGGCAGGATGTCGATCCGCCAGCAGAAGTGCTCGGCGCCGGAGGGCGCAGTGCGCACCCAGAGGTTCAGCGGCGGGCTCGCCCCGAGGCGCCGGCGGAGCCGGCAGAGCACGTCGTGCAGCAGATGCGCGCCGAGCGGGCCGTCGTCCTCGAAGCGCGCCCGCGGGCGGCGCGGCGCGACCATCACCTGGTACGGGACGCGCGAGGCGTACGGCGCGATCGCCACCGCCTCGTCGTCGATCGCGACGATCCGCTCCCGCCGGCGGACCTCCTCCTGCACGAGGTCTCCGAGCAGGTCGCCGCCCATCGTGCGCGTCGCGTAGGCCGTGAAGCGCTCGCGCTCGCGAGCGATCGCGGCCGGGACGAAGCGCAGCGCGTAGAGCTGGGCGTGCGTGTGGGGGAGCGAGGCGCCGGCCTCGCGGCGCTCGTTGACGATCAGGTGCCGGCAGGCGCATCCCGCGTGCTCGCGCATGCGCGAGCGCCACGCCTCCATCGCCACCTCGACCTGGGCCGGCGTGAGATCGGTAAGCGAGCTGACCGAGTCGGGTGCGTTCACGATCACCTCGTGGTGGCCGGCGGCCGGTTGCGCGGTGAAGAGGTCAGGGTTGGCCTGGGACTCGGGCTCGTGCGCGTCCTGCGTGAGCGCCGGGTAGAGGTTTGGCACGACGCGGACGGTCCAGCCGGGCGTGTCCGGGCCGCCGCCGTCGGGCCGGACCGCGTAGACCTCGGGCGGCGTGTGGTCCTCGTGGCCGGGCGCGAACGGGTCCTTGCCGGCGTCGATCGGGGGCGGCGGCTCGAGGTCGAAGTGCCCGCCGGGACGGTCGGCGCGCGCCGACGCGATCACGCTCTTGAGGCCCGTGAGCGGGTCGACGCGGAGCTCGTTCACGTCCCGCCGAGGTAGCGATCGATGTCGGCCTCCAGCTCGGCGCGCGAGGTGTACTCGCCCGCCTTGACGAACGTCCCGCCCTGCGCGTCGCGGAAGATCGTCATCGGGAAGAACTTGGCGGCGTCGAGCTCGCGCGCGATCTCTTCGTCCGGGTCCTCGTAGGACGGGTACGGCAGCGGGCGCTCGGCGAGGAAGTCCTCGGCCGCGGGCCGCTTGTCGCCGGCGTTGACGCCGAGGAAGGCGATCTCCGTGCCGCGCTCGGTCGCCACCTGCTGGAAGATCGGGAACTCGGCGCGGCAGGGCCGGCACCACGAGGCCCACTTGTTGATCACCGCCGGCGTGCCGTCGAGCGAGTCGAGGCGGGCCTCGAACGCCTCCAGGCCGCCGTCGAGGATCGTGTTCGGCTGCTCGTAGAGCGACGCAAGCGGCGCGGGGGCCCCCGCGAGCCGCTGCTGGGCCTGCTCGAGGTCGAACGTCGTCGGCTGGTCCTCGTCGCGGCTGCCGCCGGCCTGCGCCAGCCCGATCACCACGACGGCGACCAGCGCGACGGTTCCGAGCACGAGCAGGAGGCGGCGCATCTGGCCCTCAGGGTGGCAGAAACCGTGTGCGGCCCACTCCCATTCGCGCGCTCCTGGGAGCGCCTGAGGAACTTTCGCCCCTCCGTCTGCTTCAATAGGAGTCGCTTCGCAGGGACGACCGCTCCGAGGGCCGGCGGGCAGCGCACGGTCCCTCTAAGCCCAGAGTTCCCTGCCGCATGGCGAGACCGCGAGGAGT
>Ga0299913_10002516_pt1 | contig 14506 bp, 14 predicted proteins | sample RVTome_9_FD_201360 | JGI IMG/M metagenome (GOLD analysis project Ga0299913, IMG submission 201360) | Soil microbial communities from uranium-contaminated site in the Upper Colorado River Basin, Wyoming, United States - RVT155D38 (version 2) ... | reverse complement strand
TCTAACAGCTCACCGCGCTCGTCGAGTCCGCCGGCTGTCGCGTGGCCGCGGTGCACCCCGCTGGCGCGATCCGGATCCTCGAGATCACAGCTCGATGACGTAGCCGTCGAGGTCCGCGATGTACGCGTAGCCGATCCCGGGTGCGTGCTCACCGCGGTCGATCAGCCGACCTCCGGCCCTCTCGACGCGGGCTACGGCGTCGTCGATGCCGTCGGCGGAACGATCGGGTAGGTGGATCCCGAAGTGCTCGTAACCGCCGTGATGCCCCACCCGGGCCCGCTCCCTCGACCTCGTTTGCCAGACTTCCACACATGGGTGAGCGAATCGACCGGAGTGGGGGGCTGGAGCCGGCGAAGGACTTCTACTTCGCGGCGCGGCCGGACGACGAGCAGATGCGCGAGAGCGCGTCGGCCTGGGTCTTCGACGACGCGGGAGCGATCGCGCTGCCGCGACTCGGGATCGAGGCGGTCGCCGACCGGTGGGACGCGCGGGGCATACAGGTCAACGTGGCGTTTCCCGATGGTCGAGCGGTGGTCGTGCGCGACCTCGGGGAGGGGCGGTCACCCGTGGACGACGACGGGATCTGCCGCACGTTCGCCTCCGGCGGGCTCACGTTCCGCTGCGACGAGCCCTTCGTGCGCCACATCGTCACCTACGAGGGGGCTGCGCTCGACACGACGTCCGAAGCTCTCGCCCTCGCGCCGTTCCCTGACGCGGAACAGGTTCCGCTGGCGATCGAGGTCGAGCTGACGAGCGTCCTGCCACCATGGGTGTCAGGAACGCTGACCGAAGAGGCGAAACAACTCTTCAACGAGGGATTCGCGGGAGCCTTCATCAGCCCGCGCTACGAGCAACTGTGCACGGCGGAAGGCTCGGTTCGCGTCGGCGGCGATGAATGGACGATCCGCGGCACGGCGCTGCGCATCCATCGCCAAGGCCCGCGCGACGTGACCACGTTCTGGGGCCATTGCTGGCCGAGCGCGCTGTTCCCGAGCGGCCGTGGTTTCGGCGCGCTGGCGTTCCCGCCCCGACCCGACGGGGAGCCGACGTTCAACGAGGGTTTCGTGTTCGACGGTGGTCGCATGATCCCGGCCACGCTGGTGGACGCACCGTGGCTCCGCCGGTTGCAACCGACGGGCGACGACGTGTCGCTCACGCTGCGCACCGCCGACGGTGACGTACGCATCGAAGGCGAGACGATCGCATCGGCGTGCATGCCGGGCAATTGGAACCCGGAGTTCACACCCGCGCTGCAGCAGGCGGGCGCGCGGTACCGGTGGGACGGGGAGGAGTCGATCGGGATGATCGAGCGTTCGATCCCCACCGACCAGCTCGAGGGATGAGCGCGCTCGAGGTCGAGGCCCTCGTGGCGGCGGCGTGCGAGCACGCCGGGCTCGATGACTTCGGAGCCGACACGTGGAAGGAGGGACTCGAGGTCCTCGTGTGGGCGCTCGTCCACGAGGCGGGACTGAACGAGATCGGTGAGGGTGTGTTCGCCGACCAGATCGTCGGCTACCTGGCGAACCGCCTCCACATCGAGGACTGGTACACGCGCCATCCGGAGATCGACGAGCAGGAGATCGTCGGGCCGCTGTTCGGGCTCGGCCTGCCCCGCACCGGGTCGACAGCGCTCAGCTTCCTGCTCGCCTGTGATTCCTCCCGGCGCTACCTGCGCACGTGGGAGGCGAGCACGCCGTGTCCGCCCCCGGAGACCGCGACGGAGCACACGGACCCGCGCATCGCGGCGAGCGCGGCAAGCACGGGGTTCATCCAGGAGATGTTCCCCGATTTCGTCGGCATGCTCCCGAGCTCCGCGACCGGACCGCAGGAGTGCATCCTCCTCACGGCCCTCGACTTCCGGTCGCAGGTGTTCGAGGGAATGGCGTTCATACCGAGCTTCACCGCGTGGTTGCTGTCGAGCGACGTCACGCCCGGCTACCGCTATCACCAGCGCGTCCTGAAGCTGCTGCAGTGGCGTTGCCCGCCCACGCGCTGGTGGTTGAAGTCACCGGCGCACATGCCGACGATCGACGCGCTCGACGCCGTCTATCCGGACGCGCGGTTCGTGATGACGCACCGTCACCTCGGTCAGGTACTGACGTCGGTGTGTGCGCTCAAGGACGCGCTGGGCTCGCCGCTGGCACAGAAGCTCGATCTGGACGCGCTCGGTCGCCACGAGACGGAGGTGTGGTCGCGCGCACTGCGTAAGACGATCGACTTCCGCGGGGATGGTCGGGAGGAGCGCTTCTTCGACGTCGGCTTCCTCGAGATGCAGGACGACCCGATCGGCGCGATGGAGCGGCTCTATGAAGCGATGGGCGATGAGCTGACCTCGGAGACGAGTGAGCGCATGCAGGTCTGGTGGCGGGACAGCGGAGAGGAGCGGCGTCGCGGACCGCGCCCGGATCCAACCACCTACGGCCTCGATCTCGACGCGCTACAGGACGAGTTCGCCTTCTACCACGAGCGATTCGGTATCGATTAGATGAGCTTGGCTTGGCCGAAGACCTTGCGGACGAGCGGCTCGAAGTGCGACAGCGGGAGGGTGTCGTAGTCCGGGTCGAAGGCGATCTGGTCCCACTCGTCCGCGAACTGCTCGGCCAGCTTGAACTCCTCGGGCGTGAGCGTGTCGCGATGGTTCTCGCGGGCGTTCGGGTCGCCACCGAAGTGGTGGTAGTAGTGCCGGCCCTGGAAGTCCTGGTGTACGAGGATCATCTTGTAGACCTCGTCGCGCACGTACGGCTTGAGGATCTCGGCGGCGATGCGTGGGTGGTTCGGGACCGACACCGCCTTGCCGATGTCGTGGCACAGCGCCGCGACGACGACGTCTTCGTCTGCGCCGGCCCGCTCGGCGAGCGTGGCGGTCTGCAGGCAGTGCGTGAGCTGGTCGGTGGCGAACCCGTCGACGATGTCCGAGAGCGACTCGAGCATGCCGAGCACCCGGTCAGCCACCCGGCCCTGGTTCTTGTAGCTCTCGGTGCCGATCACGCCCCACTGCTCGGCCGTCGACTCATCCATCCGCGTGAACGTGGTTGCCATCGGGCAATCCTCCCAGAATTCAGGACAGTGCAGCCAGCACGTCGCTGGCGGCGACCGTTCGGTCGTTGAGCACCGGTCGAGCGCTCGTCGGGCCTCCGAGTGTGAAGGTGACCACGGCATCGATCGCGGCCAGCAGCTCCCTCAGCTCGGGCGGCGGCGGGAAGTACTCCTCCTCGGTCGTGATCCGCACTTCCTCGACGCCCTCGGCCGGTGCGAGCCGCGCGATCACCGCTTCGACCAACTCCTCCGGCGCCGACGCGCCGGCGGTGACCCCGATGGTGCCGGACAGATCGTCCGGGAGCTCTTCAGGCGTGTTGATCCGCAACACGCGCGCGCAACCCGACTCGATCGCGAGCTTCTCGAGCGCCCGCGTGTTCGACGAGTTCGCCGAGCCGATCACGACCACCGCATCGCATCGCTTCGCGATGGCAGTGAGGGCTGACTGGCGGTTGGTCGTGGCGAAGCAGAGATCGCTGCGTCCCGGTCGCCACATCTCGGGGAAGCGTTCCGCGGTGGCGTCGAGCACGTCGTCCCATTCCCGGTGCGAAAGCGTGGTCTGCGCGAGGAGCGCGACGGGCGCGCTGAAGGCGGGCAAGGCGCCAACGTCGTCGACGCTCTCGACGAGGTGAATGGCCGACGGTGCGACCGCCATCGTGCCCACCGCCTCCTCGTGACCCTCGTGGCCGACGTACACGATCTGGTAGCCCTTGCCCGCTCGCACCTTCACCTCGTGATGCACCTTCGTGACGAGCGGGCACACCGCGTTGACCACGAAGCCACCGTTGTCGCGTGCCGCCCGCACGACCTCGGGCGCCGACCCGTGCGCCGACAGCATGATCGGCCGTCCGGGAGGAACCTCGCTGACGTCGTTCACGAACACGACACCGAGGTCTTCGAAGCGCCGCACGACCAACTGGTTGTGTACGATCTCGTGATAGCAGTACACCGGCGGGTCGAACGCCCGCACCATCCACGCCAGCGCCTTGATCGCCATCTCCACGCCGGCGCAGAAGCCCCGGGGCGCGGCGAGGAGCACTCGGTCGACAGGCACCGGTCCAGGCTACGAACTCGGGGTGGCTAGCGGTGCTATCGCCCCGATAATCACCCCAAGTTGGGAGGGGTCGCGTCGACGAATGCCCGATCCGTGACGTCCTCGACGTGCTGGGCGGCGGCAAACAGCAGCGCCTCCTCGCCCCACGGGCCGAGGAGCTGGAGACCGACAGGCAGGCCGTCGACGAACCCCACCGGGATGGAGATGCCGGGCTGACCGGTCATGTTTCCAACGACGGACTGCCGCATGTTCGCGACGTCGGCCGGCAGGATCCCCGAGGGGAGCTCGACGAACGGGCGAGCGATCGGCGGCGCCGGGGCCGGGACGGTCGGCCAGGCAATGACGTCGACGTCGTCGAGAGCCGCGGCGACGGAGCGCCGGATCGCGGCGCGCGCCCGGTCGGCGCGCGCCACCGCGGGCGCTGCACGGAGCAGGTTCGCCAGCATGATGGCGCGCGTCATCGGCGACAGCGCCGCAAGCACAGGCGGCGCGGGACAGCCAGCCTCTGCGCCGAGGCGCACCATGAGCGCGGCGCCGGCCAACTCGAGATGATCGATGGTGATGTCGCGCACCGACCATCCAGTCGCGGCCAGTGCCTGTTCGGCGAGCGCGACGACGTCCGGCTGACAGTCCGACCAGTACGGGTCGCGCACCACACCGACACGGAGCTCGCGCGCCGGATCCGTTGCCAGCGGTCGAGCGAGAAGCGCTTCTGCGACAAGCCGGGCGTCGCCCGCATCGCGACCGAAAGCGCCCGGTGCGCTGAACGTCGTGCCCATCCCGAAATAGCCGTCGTAGGGGAGCGAGCGATACGTGACCTTGAGGCCGACGACACCGCAGTACGCCGCGGGCAGCCGAGTCGAGCCGCCGCTGTCGCTGCCCACGCTGCCGCCGACGAGCCGGGCGGCGACGGCGGACGCGGATCCGCCTGAGGAGCCGCCGGGGCAGTGCTCGAGGTTCCACGGGTTCGGATGCACGCCGTAGGCCGACACCGTTCCGGTCGTGCCCATCCCCGCCTCGTGCTGGTTGGCGACACCCACGATCACGGCGCCCGCATCGCGAAGCCGGCGGAAGCCCCCGGACGCCGCCGCCGGAATCAGCTCGAAGGGCGTGCCGTTGTGGGCGCCGCGCCAGGGCAGCGCGTACATGTCCTTGATCGTGACGGGCACGCCGTGCAACGGCCCGTCGGGCGCGGCGGCCAGCATCTCGCGGGCCTCGTCCGCGAACACGACCGGTGTGGAGTTGAGCGCGGCGTCGCGGTCAGTGAGCCGCGCCAGGGTCGCGTCGAGCAACTCACCTGCCTTGATCTCGCCTGACCGGATCGCCGCCGCCTGCGCGCGCAAACCGAGATCCGGGAGATGCGCAGTCATCGTTCCGGCGCCTTGCTCGGATCGATCGGCTCGAATGGGAAACGCCCGGTGTCGAGCTGCTCCAGCGTGGCCACGTTGCCCTCGTAGCCCGCGTGCATCAACGACACCAACGCGAGGTCGTCCTCGGTCACCTCGAGCCCAGCGCGTTCGAACACCACTCGCGCGTACCGCTCGAAGCTGGCATCCACGAGGCCGGACCCTATCCTTGACGGGCATGTCGGCCACCCGAATCGTCGCTGTCGCGCCCGGATCTCCGGCCGCCGCTGCCGGGTTGGCCGCGGGCGATCAGCTCGTGCGCCTCAACGGCCAGGTGCCGCGCGACATCATCCAGTACCGACTGCTGACCGACGACTCCGATCTCACCGTCGAGGTGGACCGCGGCGGCCTCGGGCTGACGATCGAAGTCGTGAAAGCCGCCGGCGAGCCGTTGGGCGTCGAAGTCGAGTCGCCGCTTTTCGACCAGGTGCAGACGTGTGACAACCACTGCGAGTTCTGCTTCATCTACCAGCTGCCACCGGGGTTGCGGAAGAGCTTGTACCTGAAGGACGACGACTATCGGCTGTCGTTCCTCTACGGCAACTTCACGACACTGACGCGCTTCACCGAGGCCGATCTCGAGCGGGTCATCACCGAGCGGCTCAGCCCACTGAACGTGAGCATCCACGCCACCGATCCGAAGGTCCGGACCGAGATGCTGCGCAATCGTCGCGGGGCCACGAGCCTGCGCTGGTTGCGGGCGCTCCTCGACCACAAGATCGACGTCCACGGACAGGTCGTCGTGTGTCCCGGAATCAACGATGGCGCGGTGCTCGACGACACGCTCGCCGGTGTGCTCGACCAGTATCCGGAGCTCGCGTCGCTGTGCGTCGTCCCGCTCGGGGTGAGCCGCTACTCGAACGAAGCGCGTATGCGGCCGCACACGCGCTCCGAGGCGGAAGAGGTCGTTGACTGCGTCGAGGACTGGCAGGAGGTGTTCCGCGCTGCGCTCGGGCGCCGGCTGGTCTTCGCGGCCGACGAGTACTACCTGCTCGCCGGGCGACCGTTCCCCCCGGCCGAGACGTACGAGGACTTCGCGATGCACGAGGACGGCATCGGCATGGCCCGCACGTTCGAAGCCGAGTTCGAAGGCCGCACCACCGATGCAACCGGTGTAAGTGCCGGCTTCTTTGCGTGGGTGGAAGGGCGGCTCGACGGCGCTTCCTTCGAGCCGTACCGCGGTCCTCGCACGACGGATCACGAAAACGCGGAAGCCCCCGTCGCGATGCGCCCGCGACGCGATGCGCCCGTCGGCATCCTCACGGGCGAGTACGGCGCCCGCGTCCTCGCGCCGATCGTCGGCCGCCTCGGGCGCGACGACGTGCGCGTGATCTCCGTCCGCAATGACTACTTCGGCGGCAACATCGGCGTGACGGGGCTGCTCGTCGGCGCCGACCTCGAGCGCGTGCTGGCGGCCGAGCCCTGCGGCCACCGGTACCTGCTGCCCGATGTGTGCCTCTCCGCCGGACGGTTCCTCGACGGCACCACCCCCGGCGATCTCCCGCACCCGGTCGAGGTCGTTCCCGCGGATGGCCACGCGCTGCGCGCCGCGCTGATCCAGTCCAGATGACCGAGCACGAGGCCTGGCCGGTCGTCGCGATCGTCGGACGACCGAACGTCGGCAAGTCGACGCTCGTGAACCGGATCGTGGGCCGCCGCGAGGCGATCGTCGAGGAGAAGCCTGGCGTCACGCGCGACCGCAAGGAGGTCGAAGCCGAGTGGAACGGGCGCCACTTCATCGCGGTGGACACAGGCGGCTGGCTTCCGTCGCGCGACAGCCTCGACGCGAAGGTGAGCGAGCAGTCCGAGAAGGCAATGCGCTCGGCCGACGTGATCCTTCTGGTCGTCGATTCCACGGTCGGAGTGATCGAGGAGGACGCGCAAGTCGCGAACGTGCTTCGCAAGCTGAACCGGCCGGTCGTCGTCGTCGCCAACAAGATCGACGACGTCAACCGGGAGCCATCCATGTGGGAGTTCCAGAAGTTCGGGCTGGGGGAGCCCTCGCCGATCAGCGCGCTCCACGGGCGGGGCACGGGCGACCTGCTCGACCGGGTTGTCGCCCTGCTGCCCGACGACCGTGCCCTCGATGACGAGCGCGCTGCCGACGACGACAGCGACGGCGACGGCGACGGCGAGCGCGTGTTCGCGGTGGCGATCGTCGGGCGTCCCAACGTCGGCAAGTCGACGCTGTTCAACCGCCTGATCGGCGACGAGCGGGCCGTCGTCCACGACATGCCGGGCACCACCCGCGACGCCATCGACACGGTGGTCGAGACCGACGAAGGACCGATCCGGTTCGTCGACACCGCGGGGATGCGGCGGCGGTCGCGCATCGGGGAGGGCACCGAGTACTACTCCCTCGTCCGAGCGTTGCAAGCGGTCGATCGCGCGGACGTCGCCCTCCTCGTCATCGACGCCACCGAGGGAATCACCGCGCAGGACCAACGGCTGGCCGAGCGCATCGACGCGGCGGGCTGTCCAATCGTGATCCTGCTGAACAAGTGGGAGACGCTCGACGCGGACGAGCGCGAGGTGGTCACCCGCGAGGTGGGCCGCAAGCTGTACTTCACCGCCAACTCCGTCGTGCTCAAGGTGAGCGCGCTCACCGGCAAGGGCGTGCACCGCTTGCTGCCGGCGCTTGGTGAGGCCATCGAGGCGTATCAGACCCGGATCCCGACCAAGAAGGTCAACGACGCCATCCGGGCCGCGCAGTCGGCCCAGCCCGCCCCCCACGGGGCGCGCGTGCTCTACGCCACCCAGGGCGCGGCTGACCCGCCGACCTTCACCCTGTTCGCCAACCGGGAGCTGCCCCCGACCTACCTCCGGTACCTGGAGCGCAGGCTCCGCGAAGCCTTTGACCTCGGGCCCACCCCGATCAAACTGCGCGTCCGCCGCCGCTCTGAGTAACCGCGCTGAGTAAGGAAACCAACACGGAGTCGTAACGGTCCTCGCGGGCCGAGGAACTACGATCGCGGAGGAAATGGAGAGACCCGTATTGGTCCTCGTGGCCGTGGCGTGCCTCGTCGCGGCTGCGGTCTGGGGACGCTCCGCACGGTACTTGCGCAAGGTCGAAGTCCGCGTCGAGGCCGAATTCGGTCCAGACAACGATGCCACTGCCCTGACCCGTGCCGCCTTCCGCAAGGAGCTGCACACCAGCGCGCTCTACGTGCTGCTGGCCATCGCGTCACTCGCCGTCGGGCTCAGCGACCGTTCGAGCGCCGTCACGCTCTACGCGTTCATCCTCGTTCCGATCGCTGTGTCGATCTTCTACGGGCGGGACTTCATTCGGGAGTCGAGGCTGTTCGAGGAGCGCGCCATGCTCGAGCGGCGGGCGGAGGAGGTCCTCTCGCAGGAGGAGCTGGCACCGCGCAAGTGGGCGGAGCGCCTCGCCCCCGACGACCTGCCCGACTTCGCCGGCTTCGACGTCGGCCGCGTGTACCAACCCGGCACCGGGCTGATGGCTGGTGACTTCTACGACCTCTACCGGGTCGCGCCGGAGCGGGTGGTCGCGGTGATCGGCGACGTCACCGGCCACGGCATCGAGCCGTCGATCACCGCGTTCCAGGCGAAGTACCTGCTGCGCGTGTTCCTGCGCCAGTACCGCGACCCCGCGCAAGCCCTCGAGGAGCTCAACGTGCAGATGGGCGCGCAGGCGCGCCCGGAGGAGTTCATCTCGCTTCTGGTGACGGTGTTCGACACGCAGGCGGGCACGCTCCGGTTCGCCTCGGCCGGCCACCCTGCCGGCTGGCTGTGGCACGACCGCGAGGTGCAGCCGTTGCGTGCGACCGGTCCACTCCTGTTGCTCGACCCTGGAGCCTCCTACATCAGCCGTGAGATCACGCTGGAGAGCGGCGACCTCCTGCTCACCTACACGGACGGGCTGGCCGAGGCGCGCGACGGTGAGGCGATGTTCGGCGAAGAGCGCATTGCGAGCTTCCTCCGACGTGATCCTGGCGTCGATCCCGACGTGCTGTGCAAGACGCTCATCGAAGCGGCCCGCGACTTCGCGTCGTCGCCCATCACCGACGACATCGCCATCCTGGCGATCCGCCGCTCCTGACATGGACGAGGAGAAGCTGGCCAAGGCGACGGAGCGCGCCCTCGCCGGCAACCTCGATGCTTCGCGCGAGAAGCTTGCCGCCCAGAACAAGCTGTTCGTCCGCGACCGACTCGCCCTGCTGCTCGATGAAGGCTCCTTCGTGGAGGATGCACTTCTCGCCAACGCGCTAGCGCCATCCGGCGACCTGCCCGCAGACGGTGTCGTCACCGGCGCGGGATGCATCGACGGTCGAGCGGTGTGCGTGATGGCCAACGACCCGACCGTCAAGGCCGGATCGTGGGGCGCTCGCACCGTCGAGAAGATCGTGCGTCTCACCGAGTACGCCCTGCGGCACGAGCTGCCGATCTTCTGGCTGGTGGATTCGGCCGGCGCTCGACTCACCGACCAGATCGACCTGTTCCCGGGCCGCCACGGCGCCGGTCGCATCTTCTTCAATCAGGTCAAGCTCTCGGGGCGCGTGCCCCAGATCTGCTGTCTCTTCGGACCGTCCGCCGCGGGTGGCGCCTACATCCCGAGCTTCTGCGACATCGTCGTGATGGTCGAGGGCAACGCGTCGATGTACCTCGGGTCGCCCCGCATGGCGGAGATGGCGATCGGCGAGATCACCACGCTCGAGGACATGGGCGGCGCCCGGATGCACGCCACGGTCTCGGGTTGCGGCGACAATCTCGCGGTCGACGACGAGGACGCGCTCGACCAAGCCAAGGCGTTCTTCACCTACCTTCCGAACTCGTGGCGTTCGGATCCGCCGCGCTACGCGGCTGCTCCGCCCATCCGGCCGATCACCGCTGACATCGTGCCGCCCGACGAGCACGTGCCGTTCGACATGCACGACCTGATCGACGGGCTCGTCGACGACGAGTCGTTCTTCGAGATCAAACCGCTCTACGCACCCGAGGTGATCGTCGGCCTCGGACGGCTCGACGGCGCGCCCGTCGGGATCGTCGCCAACAACCCCGCACAACTCGGCGGCGTGCTGTTCGTCAACTCGGCCGACAAGTGCACGCGGTTCATCAACCTCTGCGATGCCTTCAACGTGCCCCTCGTGTTCCTGGCGGACGTGCCCGGCTTCATGATCGGACCGGCCGTCGAACGCGAAGGCATCATCCGCCACGGTGCCAAGATGATCACTGCAGTCTCGGAGGCGACCGTGCCCAAGGTGTCGGTCATCGTGCGCAAGGCGTACGGAGCGGGTCTCTATGCGATGTCGGGGCCGGCCTTCGATCCAGACGCGACGATCGCGCTGCCCACGGCCAAGATCGCGGTGATGGGTTCCGATGCCGCAGTGAACGCGGTGTACGCCAAGAAGATCGCAGCGATCGAAGACGAGGCGGAGCGCGAGGCGTTCGTTGCGGAGCAGCGGCGGATCTACGAGGAGGACGTCGATCTCATGCGGCTCGCGTCCGAGCTCGTGATCGACGCGGTGGTCGAGTTCTCGGAGCTGCGGGGCGAGGTCGTACGCCGGCTCGAGCTGGCTCGCACGAAGGACCGTTTCTTCAGCGACCGGCGCCACGGCGTGCCGCCGGTCTGACCGACGCGTGCCGTTCTGCGAGGACTGCGCCAAGTTCTGGAGCCCGAACACCATGCCGGTCACGGGCAAGTGCCCGGCGTGCGGCTTGCAGATCGCCTCGCCGCAAGAGGTCGTCGAGGCGAGCGAGTACAAGGCGCCGTGGCACTTCAAGCTGATGGTCGTGCTCGCCGTCGTCTATCTCGGCTGGCGCTTCGTCCAGATGATCGGCTGGCTCGTCTAGGTCGCGGTCACCGGCCGGGCGGCGACGCTTGGGCGTTTTCCCGACCTCAGCACGCCAAATTCGCCCAAACGTTGATGCGCGCGACGCCGACTACAGTCGATCGCACGGGCTGTGGCGCAGTTTGGTAGCGCACTTGACTGGGGGTCAAGGGGTCGTGGGTTCAAATCCCGCCAGCCCGACCATGTGATGTCGCGAGACATCGGAGACATCGGTTGACGTTCACCGTGTGATGTCCCACCCGTCGGCGGCGGCTTGCAGCGCCAAACCGGCGAACAGCACGATCGAGGAGACCGTCAGTCACAAACCTTGGTTGGTGAGGTGTCGCACCCTTGACAAGCGCGAGCGACCTAGCTTGGCCATGTGACTGAGCCGGTGCACTGGTTGCCGCTGTACGACCCCTACGTCGCCAACGGTCTCGTCACGCAGTGGCGCGTGCGGCGCTGGCGGGTCGTCGTCGGACCTCATCCCGAGCCGCCCTGACGAGCCAGTCGGAAGCGCGTCGACCGGACGTATGCTTGCCGCCTGCCCAATGGGGAACGCCAGGCTTGGCAGTGGAACGGCGGAGGTCTTTTCAACATGCGGTCCAACCGACTCGGCGCGGTAGCGCTCACGGCAACTCTTCTACTCATGGCGTGCGGAGGTGGCGGCGGGAGCAACGCAGCGTCGAGCTCGTCGACCTCCTCAGCGTCGTCCTCATCGAGTTCGAGCGGGCCGTCGGCCGAGGCCAAGAAAGCGATCGAAGAGCTAGACAAGGCCCGTGAGGTCGCCAGCACGGCGGGTAACGCCGTCTTGGCAAAGATGGACGAGGACTACGCAGCTCAGGACCTCGATGCGCTGAAGGCCGATATGCGAGCGCTACGAGACGTCGACTTCGAGTTCGACAAGGCGATCCGGGCCATCGATTTCCCGGATGAGATCGCCGAGGAGCGCAACGAGTACTTCGAGAGGAACGGCGACGTGATCGCCGCGGAGGACGAAGCGCAAGCAGCGACGACCGTGCTGGAGTTCCACCAGTCCGACCGAGCCGCCCTCCGCGCCGGAACGAAGCTCCTCGAGGCCAGGTTTGCGTTGCAACGCGCCCTCGGTTTGCCCGATCCGACCGACCCGGGTGAGCCCAAGGACGCGCCGAACGCAGGCGGCGAAGTGGTGTTCGACGACGACTTCTCCGACGAAAGCAGCGGCTGGTCGAGCGGCATCAACGAAGGGGGGACCTTCAGCTACGAGCAAGGGGTGTACGTGCTCGCAGTGAACGACATTGCCCGAGGGGGGTCGGTCGGCTCCAACACGGTGCTGGAAGGATCGAAGCGCGATCCGAAGCTTGAGTCGCTCGACAGTGTGAGCATCTCCGTGACGGCAACGAAGCTCCAGGACGTTGGCGGAAACATGGGCCTCTCTTGCCACGAGCAGACGTCCCCGTACAGCGCCTACCTTGCCCAAATCGAGACGGTCGGCGACTGGTCAATTGGCCGCTCCGAGAACAACGCCTACACGGAGTTGAAGGACAGTAAGGGCCAAGACTCGTTCGGTATCTCATCGGTCATCAACGACGATGGCGAACACGAGATTCGCATGGACTGCGTCACCGAAGGCGATTCCGTCACGGTGACCCTCTACGTCGACGGCAAGCGGCTCGGAGAGGGAATCGACAAGGACTCGCCGCTTCCCGAAGGTGCGGTTGGTCTCCAGGCCAATACGGGCGGACAGGCGTGCTGCAACCGGGTCGCCTTCGACGACATCGAGATTCGCGACCTGAGCTAGCGACCCCGAGTCGACTGCTGCACCATCACTTCGAGGTCGCGGGATCTGCGAAGGCGAGGAGGCGGCTGACCCCATCGGTCAGACGCTTCAACGGGCCTACGGGATGACGGACCTCATCTCACTGAAGTCGACCCTACGCACGTCGCTGAAGAGCGCAACACGTATCTCGAAAAGAACGGCGAGATCATCGCGGCGCAGGACGCCGCGCAAGCGGCGACAACGCTCCTCGAGTTCCACAGGCTCGATCGAACTGTCCTCCGCGTGGGCGCCGAGCGAATCGAGGCGAAGTTCGCGTTGCTCCGCGAGCTCGGTTCACCTGATCCGGCTGACCCTGGCGAGCCCGAGGACGCGCCAGACCCAGAAGGCACCGTGGTGTTCGAGGACGATTTCTCGGACGAGGCCAGCGGCTGGACGATTGGCGCCTTTCCGACCGGAACCATCGGCTATCGCGACGGGCAGTACGTAATCGAGCTCGCCGATGTGCCCGCAGCGACTCAGGGCTCGAACACCGTGCTCGAGGGGGACAAGAGAGATCCCAAGGTCGAGTCACTCGACAGCGTCAGCATCAGTGCAACGGTCACGAAGATTCAACAGGTCGGCGGCAACATGGGCTTCGATCACCCAATCTCCCGTCGTCTCGATCACGCCGAGGTACGCCCTGAACGGCGACTGCTCGTGACAATCGTCGACTCGACTGTAGGGCTGTGCTGCAACTCAGTCGCCTTCGACGACATCGAGATCCGCGATCTGAGCTAGTCCCGAATCACCGCCCGGTAGGGGCACAGCCGTAATTGGTGGGTCTGCCGCGGCACGTAGCGCGTCGAGCATCGTGTGCATTCGCGCGGGCACCGCCGGCGGCGGGGCCGGTGGCACCGGTTCGGGCTCTGGCTCGGGTGCAGGTGCCGGTCGTGGTGTGGCCCGCGCGGGAGCGGCGCTCTGGGTGGGAGCGGAGGCGGGCGCGACGGGTGGAGGCGAGCCGCCTCCGTCCGCCGCCATGAAGTCGTGGGTGGTGAACAACTGGCCGCTTGCGTCGTAGCTCACACCGACGCCGACGTAGTTGAACGCAGGGTCGACGATGTTCTTGTAGTGGCCGCTGCTGTTGACGAACTGGCTCCAGACCGAGTCGACATCGGAGCCTCTGGCCACGTTCTCGCCGAGCTTCCTCCAGTTGGAGGAGACCTCCGACGAGAGGTTTCCATTGTGTGAAATCTCCCCGTTGGCGACCATGCGATCGGTCCATCGGCGCGCGATGCCCGTGAGTTCGCGAGAAACCGCGAGGGGCGCGAGACCCTTCGACTGACGGACGCTGTTGATGCGCGCGACGAAGTCACCCTCGGCGCCTGAGTCGGCCGCGCCAGATGGCGCGGGATTCCCCAACACAAGCACTCCGGTGAACAGCACGACTCCGAGGAGAGCCGTGAGAAGTCGTGCCCAAGTTGCA
>Ga0299913_10002515_pt1 | contig 14509 bp, 14 predicted proteins | sample RVTome_9_FD_201360 | JGI IMG/M metagenome (GOLD analysis project Ga0299913, IMG submission 201360) | Soil microbial communities from uranium-contaminated site in the Upper Colorado River Basin, Wyoming, United States - RVT155D38 (version 2) ... | reverse complement strand
ACGTACGGCGAGTGCGCGGGGGGCGGTGCCGCTTCGTCGCGAGCGCGCTCGGACGGGCAGTGCCCTCCGCCGGCCCATGCCCGTCGCGCGCTCACGGCGCCCCCGGACGCCACCCCTCCCGCCCCCGGTCACCAGAGGGGGCCGCACAGAAAAAAAGAGAACGAACCCCCGCTTCAGCGCCGGCTGTGGCTAGATCGAGTCGGCGTTCAGGGTAGCAGCGCCGCGGTGCGGTCAAGGAGCCCTCTCTTCACCAGCCGCAGTGGGGTGATCGAAGCGTCGGCGTGGGGAGCAGTACCGCGCTCCAGGGTGGCGTTCGAGCCGGGTCCCGGCCGGCGGAGCTGAAACGGGACTGGGCGGCAGTCGGTCGTTCGACCGTGGCCAACAGATCAGCGAAGAGGGGGTGGGGGTTGCTCACCCGAGATCCGCGCGGAGCGCGGAGCGAGGTGTCCTTGTCTCTCCTTTTTTCTCTGGTCTCGTTTCACCGGAGGGCGGGGGCTGCGGCCCCGCCACGGACCGTCCCGAGGCGGGGGCGGGCGGGGGTGGCGGCGAGGGAACCTCGTGGACGGCGCACACCGCGGACCGTCGGAGGTCTGGGGCGGTCCGGCGCCGGCCGCGACGGAGGCGGCGGCCCGCCCCCAATCCATCGAACCAGCCGCCGCCGTTTCCCACGCCGCCACCCCCGCCTGCCCACGCCTCACCACGACACGCCCCGGGCCGTAGCCCCCGCCCGACCGACACTCACGAGCGGTCGACCGTAACCGTAACCAAGCCTGAGCCGTCGGTTTGCGGGAGGTAACTTGACATAATCTATCTTATCGGACTCTATGCTGAGGCGGCATCGGCGGTGGTTCAGGGCCCGGTTCGCGGTTCGCGATCGCCGGCCTCAGGTGGACTGCTCTTCTTCGCGGAGCTGCTGGAGGATCTGCTCGAGGGCGCTGATCAGGTCGCCGCGGTCGACCTCGGACTGGCGGAAGGACAGGGAGAGGCTGTAGGTCCTGTCGGGAGCGCGGAACTTGAAGGTGTACGGCTTGCGGCGGCGGGTCCGGCCAGCAGCGGGCTTGCGCATGCGGCGGCGGAGATCGTCGCGGCTGAGACCGCGGCGGGAGACCTCCTCGAGGAGGGACAGCATCTCCTGCTCGCTGCCGGCCTTGAGGACCTCGAGAAGGAGGGACTTCGACTCGATGCCGAGAGCCTGGATGGTCTCGCGGACCCGCTGGGGCATCTGGAGCAAGGAGAGACTTTCGGTGACCACCGTGCGCGACTTCGAGACCGCCTCGGCGATCTGCTCGTGCGTGTAGCCGTGGCGTTCGGCGAGGGCCTGGTAGCCGAAGGCTTCCTCGAAGGGGGTGAGGTCCTTGCGCTGGAGGTTCTCGACGAGGGCGATCTCGAGGGCTTCCTCCTCGGAGACGTCGAGGACGATGACCGGGATCTCGTAGAGGCCGGCCTCCTGGGCCGCGCGGTAGCGGCGCTCGCCGGAGACGATGCGGAAGGAGGTCGCCTGCGAGGCGCCGAACCGGGGGTCGCCGGCGTCGGCTTCGGCGTCGCCGCCGTCCAGCGGCCGGACGAGGATCGGCTCGAGCACGCCCTTGTCGCGGATCGAGGCGACCAGGTCGTCGAGGTCGCCCATCACCGAGCGCGGCTGGTCGGGGTCGGGCTCGACGGCGGACAGGGGGACCATCTTCCCCACCGGCGTCTCGTGGCGGGTGGTGAGCTCCTCGACGAAGTGGTTGTCGTGGCGCATCTTGACCCGCATCGGCAGGCCACGCTTCCTGGTCCCGGCGTCAGCCACGGCGGTCCCTCCCGGGTCGTGCCCGCCGGGGAGGCCGCGGCTCACACACGGCCGACGACCTCCTCGGAGAGCCGGTAGTACTCGAAGGCGCCGCTCGACTTCGGCGCGAAGGTGAAGATCGACTCGCGGTAGGCCGGGCTCTCCTCGAGCCGGACGCTCTTCGAGATCACGGTCTTGAAGACCTTCTGCCCGAAGACCCGCTCGATCTGCTCGTGGATGTCCTTCGAGAGCAGGGTGCGCTTGTCGAACAGCGTGATCAGGGCGCCGAGGACCTGGAGCTGCGGGTTCGCCCGCATCTTGATCTTGTCGACCGTCTCGAGCAGGTCGTCGGTACCTTCGAGCGCGAAGTAGCTGGCCTGGATCGGGATCAGCACGTGGGTCGCCGCGACCAGGGCGTTGACGGTGATGATGCCGAGGGTGGGCGGCGTGTCGATCACGATGTAGTCGTAGCGGCCGTGGACCGCGTCGAGCTCGTCCTTGAGCCGGTAGTGGCTGTCGAGCTCGCCGACCAGCTTGGCCTCGATCTTCGCCAGCGCGAGGGTCGCCGGCGCGACGTCGAGCCCCTCGACCTTCGGTGCCGGCTGGGCGATGTCGGCGACGTGGACGTCGGGCTCGGTGAGCACCTCGAACATCGTCCGCTCGAGCGCGTGGATGTCGACGAACGACATCGAGCTGTTCGCCTGCGGGTCGAGGTCGACCAGGAGGGTGCGCAGCCCCTTCTGGGCCAGGGCCGCAGCGAGATTGATCGCGGTCGTCGTCTTGCCGACGCCGCCCTTCTGGTTCGCGATGGCGATGATCATGCGTCGCCGAGCAGTGTACGGAAACGCGAGGGGGCGGTCAAGACTGCCTCGGGGCCTCGAGCGGCACGACGGAGCCGCGGGTGTCGGCGCGCCGACGATCGGCGTAAGCTACTGCAAACAACGGGCTTGTTACGACCTTTGAGGTCGCGGTGCGAGGCGATGTCGGCGCGCCGACATTCCACCGGAACGGGCTCACATCTCGTACTTGCCAAGGTCTTCGGGGCTGATCTCCTCGAGCCACTTCTTGAGCTTCTCGTCGTCGGAGGCCTGGGTGGCCAGGTCGACCGCCTGGGCCTTCTCGAGGACCGGCCGGAGGACGAAGATCGGCGAGCCGGAGCGCAGAGCCAGGGCGATCGCGTCGCTGGGACGGGCGTCGATCTCGACCGCGTCGCCGTTGCGCTGCACGTGGATGCGGGCGTAGAAGGTGTTGTCCTTGAGGTCCGAGATCACGATCTTCTCGATCTGGGCGCCGAGCCCGTCGATCGTCGAGCGCAGCAGGTCGTGGGTCATCGGGCGCGGGGTCTCGACGTTCTCCAGCCGCAGCGCGATCGCGTTCGCCTCGAAGACACCGATCCAGATCGGCAGGAAGACCTCGCTCTCCTCGTCCCGCAGGATCACGATCGGCACGTTCGAGGTGGGGTCGAGCATCAGCCCCTTGATCTCCATCCGGATCTCGCTGGTCTCGGTCATGGGGCTCATTCTCCGACTCCCCCACCTTGGCGTCAAGTTCGCGCGACGGCTCCACGAGCGGCCCCGGGAACGATCCGTGCACGTTCTCGGTCTCGAACATGGCCGGCGGCCATCCGCGCCCTCCGGCGAAAACCACCAGGAGACACCGACGATGAGATTCCGCACGCTGACCTTCACCTCCGTCCTCCTCGTCGGCCTCGCCCTCGCCGGGCCGGCCGACGCGCAGCCGCGGGGGGTCACGCTCTACGAGCACACGAGCTACCAGGGGATCTACGACGCCTTCGCCGAGGACGTGCCGAACCTCGGGTCCTACCGGATCGGCAACGACCGGGCGAGCTCGGTGCGGGTGGAGCCGGGCTGCACCGCCACCCTCTACGAGCACGACGGCTACCGCGGCCGGGCGCTCACGGTGAGCGGCGACGTCCCGCGGCTCGCCGGCACCGCGATCGGCAACGACACCGTCTCCTCGCTGCGCGTCCGCTGCGGCATCTCCGGCGTCGCCTCGGCGATCCTCTACGAGCACGAGGACTACCGCGGGCGCAGCCACGCGTTCGACGGCGACGTGCCCGACCTCCGGGGCCACCGCTTCGGCAACGACGTCGCGAGCTCGGTCCGCGTCCCGGCCGGCTGCTCGATCACGCTGTACGAGCACCCGAACTACCGCGGCCGGCACCAGACGTTCTTCGAGGACGATCCCGCATTCCGCGGCGTGGGGATCGGCGACAACACGACCTCGTCGCTGCGGGTGCGCTGCGAGGGCGCCGGTCCGGTCCCCACTCCCCCGCCACCGGTCGGCTCGCCGGTGGCCGAGGCGACCTACCGCTGCCGCGACCGCAACGAGGCCGTCGCCGTGCGGATCGGCGATCGCGGAAACCGCTCCTGGCTGCTCCTCGACGGCGCCGAGGTCGCGGCGCTACGGGCGCAGGGCAACGCCCGGCGGATCCGCCTGGTCCCGATCGGCGACACCCGCGGCGAGCTCGAGGTCGACCTCGACCGCCGCGAGCTTCTCTCGGTCCTGCCCGGCGGAACCCTCCGGTCGATCTGCATCCTGCGCTGAGGACAACGATCCGCGACCGGGACTCGGCCTCGAGCGTGAAGCGTCCGTCAGATCGGACGACCCGGACCGAGGAGTCGAGTGAGGCGCACTCATGTGCGCCGTAGCGAGCGACGAGGGAGGACCGTGCGAGGTGGCGGACGATCCGCGAGCGCGACTCGGCCTGGAGCGTGAAGCGTCCGTCAGATCGGACGACCCGGACCGAGGAGTCTAGCGAGGCGCACTCATGTGCGCCGCAGCGAGCGACGAGGGAGGACCGTGCGAGGTGGCGGACGATCCGCGCTCCAGGAGGCTCGCGACGAGGCTGTGCGGCAGCGCCTTCTCGATCCGCACCCGGGCGAGGCTGCCCAGCGGCACGGGCGCGTCCTGGAAGGCGAAGTTGACCACCCGGTGGCAGGTGGTCCGGCCGGTCTGGGTGCCGGGCCGCTTGCCCCAGCCGGTGACGAGCACCTCCTCGATGCGCCCGGCCAGCTCCGCGTTGAGCTCCCGCTGGATGCCGCTCTGCAGGGCGAAGATCTCCTGGAGCCGGCGGTCGGCGACCTCGAGCTCGACCGCGCGGTCGAGCCGGGGCGCGGCGGTGAACGGCCGCGGCGAGTACTTGAAGGCGAAGAGCTGGGAGAACCGGGTCTCCTCGACGAGCCGCAGGGTCTCTTCGAAGTCGTCCTCGGTCTCGCCGGGGAAGCCGACGATCAGGTCGGTCGAGAGCGCCAGGTCGGGCCGGGTCTCTCGGAGCCCGGCGACGAGGTCGCGGTAGAGGGCCGCCTCGTAGCCGCGGCCCATCCGCTTGAGCACCCGGTCGGAGCCCGACTGGACCGGCAGGTGGAGGTAGTTGCACAGGTTCGGGTGGCGGGCGAAGCGCTCGACCATCCGCGGGGTGAAGTCGCGCGGGTAGGAGGTGACGAAGCGGAGGCGCGCCAGTCCCGGAAGCTCGGCGACGGCGTCGAGGAGATCGGCGAAGTCGGGCCCGGCGCCGCGCGCCGTGCCCGGCTCGCGCCAGTGGTTCACCGTCTGGCCGAGGAGCTCGATCTCGAGGAAGCCGTAGTCGAGCAGGTGGCGGACCTCGGCCACGACCTCGGCGAGCGGCCGGCTGCGCTCCGGGCCTCGGGTCGAGGGCACGATGCAGAAGGTGCACCGCTTGTCGCACCCCTCGATCACGGTGACCATCCCCTTGTACTCGCCCTCCCGGGAGATGGATTCGAAGGCGTACGGGCGCTCGTCGGGGAAGCCGGTCGCGGCGACCCGCTCGCCGGCGCGGCGGCGGGCGAGCACCTGCGACAGCTCGCCGACCCGCGCCGGGCCGAGGACGAAGTCGAGGGCGTCGACCCGGGCCAGGGCGCGCTCGCCGGCCTGCTGGGCGACGCAGCCGCACAGGCCGATCATCACCTCGGGGCGCGCCTGCTTGAACCTCCGGTACTCGCCGAGCCGCGAGTAGACCTTCTGCTCGGCCTTCTCCCGCACGCTGCACGAGTTGAGCAGGATCAGGTCGGCCTCGGCCGGCTCGCGGGTCGGCAGGATCCCCTGCTGCATGAGCTGCCCGGCCATCCGCTGGCTGTCGAGCTCGTTCATCTGGCAGCCCCAGGTCTCGATGTAGTAGCGGCGCGGCGCCTCGGCGGGCGCGCTCCGCCCGATCTCCACGACGGTCATCGGCTCCCCTCCCCCGCCTCGTCGACGATCACCGGCTCGACCGGCTCGGCCGGGTTCGGCTCGTCGGCCGTCTCCTCGCCGGCCGGCTCGAGCTCGATCCCCTCGCGCAGCCAGCCGGGGAGCGCCCCGGCGCGTCGCCCTTCATCGAGGAAGGTGTCGAGCCGGTCGCGGAAGCCGTCGGCGGCGCGCTCGGCCCGGCGGAGGCGGTCGATCGCCTCGTCCCACGCGGGCTTGATCCGCGAGTCGCGCACCCACGGGTCGTCCTCGGCGTAGAACTGCCAGCGGAGGTCCGCGGTGCGCTCGCGCAGCTCGGCGACCTCGTCGACGGTGTCCCGCCACTCGGTCCGCAGCTCGCGGGCGCGGCGGCGCCAGTAGGCCTCGTCGCGGATCTCGTCGGGGGCTGCGGTCGCGTCGTCCGGAGCCGGCTCGCGGCCTGCGGCCTCCGCCGCGGATGCCTCGCCACGTGCCGCATCGGCGGAACCCGCCGCGGGCGGTCCGGCCGGGCCGTCCCCCGCGGCGAGCGGCGCCCCGGCCTCCGGGCCGGCGAAGCTCACCCGGCCGTCGCGGGCGACCTCGGCGAGGTTCTCGTTGGTGATCCTCCGGGGCGGCTCCTGCGGCTCGGCCGCGGCCCGGGCGGCCCTCGCGGCGGCGGACGCCTCGGCGAGGGTCGGCGCGGCCTCGCCCCCCTCCTCGACGACCACGATCTTCTCGCGCACCGGCTCGCGCTCGGCCGGGGCCGGCGGCGGGGTCTCGGCGGCCGCGCGGGCGCTCGCCTCCGCCTCCTTCTGCGCCACCGACTCCGGCTCCGGGGCGGACGGCGACGCACAGCCGATCGACAGGCCTAGGGCCAGGCCAAGAATCGCGAATGGCGTAAACGGGGCGTAAGGCACCGCGCGCTTCATCCGGTCACCCCGCCTCCGCCCGGAGCGACGAGCGCACCGCCAGGGTCTCCTCCAGGCACGACTCGACCTCGCTCGCCGACCGCAGCCCGGCGCAGTGCTCGGCGAGCGCCTCGAGCTCGGCGGCATCGAAGCCGCGGATCAGGGTCTTGATCGCCGGCACCAGCCGCGGCCCCATCGACAGCCGGCGCAGGCCCATCCCGACGAGGAGCGGCGCGAACCGCGGGTCGCCGGCCATCTCGCCGCACACCTCGACCTCGATCCCCGCCGCCTCCGCCGCCTCGACCACCATCCGCAGCATGCGGAGGATCGCCGGGTGGAGCGGCTGGTAGAGGTCGGCGACGTGCTCGTTGTTGCGGTCGACGGCGAGCGAGTACTGGATCAGGTCGTTCGTGCCGACGGCGAAGAAGTCGACCTCGCGGGCCAGGTGGTCGGCGGTCAGGGCGGCCGATGGCACCTCGATCATCACCCCGAGCTTGAAGTCGCGCTGGAAGGGGACGCCCTCGGCCTCGAGCTCGGTCATCACCCCGTCCGCGAAAGCGCGGAAGCGGTCGACCTCCTCGACCGAGGTGACCATCGGCAAGAGCACCCAGAGGTCGCCGTAGAGGCCGGCGCGCAGCAGGCCGCGGAGCTGCGTCCGGAACACCTCGGGCCGGGCCAGGGTCAGCCGGATGCCGCGCAGGCCGAGCACCGGGTTGTCCTCGTGGGTGTGCATCACTTCCTGGGCGAGCTTGCGGCCGCCGAGGTCGTAGGTGCGGATCACCGCCGGGAACGGCGCGGCCGCCTCGACGATCCGGCGGTACATCGCGAGGTGCTCCTCCTCGTTCGGCAGGTCCGGGCTCTTCTCGATGTAGAGGAACTCGGAGCGGTAGAGGCCGACCCCGGCGGCGCCGAAGCGGACGACCTCGTCGATCTCCTCGGGCAGATCGAGGTTCGCCATCAGGGTGACCTCGACCCCGTCGCGGGTGCACGAGCGCAGCTCGCAGGTGGCGAGCATCTCCTCCTCGCGCTCGGCGAGGACGCGGCGGCGCGCGACGACCTCGGCGATCGTCTCCGGCGTCGGGTGGAGGATCACCAGGCCGCGGTCGCCCTCGACGATCACCGGGTCGTCGTCGGTCAGCATGCCGGTGACCCCCTCGACGCCGGCGACCAGCGGCACGTTGAGCGAGCGGGCGATGATCGTCGTGTGCGAGGTCCGCCCGCCGCTCTCGAGCGCGAACCCGGCGACCCCCTGCCGCCCCAGGCGGACGGCCTCCGAAGGCGTCAGGTCGTCGGCGACCACGACGACGTCGCCGGCGATCTCGGAGAGCTCGTGGACCGACAGCCCGCGCAGGCTGCGCACCAGCTGGCGGCCGACGTCGCGAATGTCCTCGTTGCGCTCGCGGACGTACTCGTTGTCGAGGGAGAGGAAGCGCTCCTCGAGCTCGGCGACGGTGCGCTCGACCGCCCACTCCGCGTTGACCCGCTCGTTGCGGATCCGCTCGACGACCCGGTCGGTGAAGGTACCATCCTGGAGCATCAGCAGGTGCGCGTCGAAGATCGCGGCGAGCTCCTCGCCGAAGTCGCCGTCGACGTGGGTGCGCAGCCCGGCGAGCTCGTCGGCGGCGCGCCGCTTCGCCTCCTCGAATCGGGCGAGCTCGGCCTCGACGTCGTCCGGGTGGGTCAGCGGGAAGCGGTAGACCTCGGAGTTGCGGGTCTGCATCGAGATCGCGCGGCCGACCACCACGCCGCCCGAGACGCCCCGGCCCTGCAGGACCTGCATCCGGGCACGCCCCGCGTCGCCCGCCTCCGGCGGCCGGGCCTCCGGCGGCCGCCGCGGGGCGGACGCCCCGGATTCCACGCTCCGCTCCTCGGTCGTCATCGTCGGTCGCTCGTTCGTCGCTCGTCCCCGGGTCCGGGCCCTCATCCGCCCTCGCCGAAGTAGTCGGCGATCAGCCCGGTGACCGCCTCCATCGCCTGCTTCTCGTCCTCCCCCGCCGTGCGCACCTTGACCGTCGTCCCCTGGGCCGCGGCGAGGAGCAGGATGCCGAGGATCGACTTCGCGTCGACCTCTTCGCCGTCGGCGACCAGGGTGATCCGGCTGTCGAACCGTCCCGCGGTCTGCACCAGCTTCGCGGCCGCCCGCGCGTGCAGCCCGAGGCGGTTCACGATCTCCACCTGCCGCTCGATCACCCGCCGGGGGCCTCCGCCTCGGCGTCGCGAGCGCCCCGGCCCGGGCTCTCGTCGCCATTGCGGCGGCCCGCCAGATCGGCGGCAACGCAGATCGACTGCTTGCCCTTGGTCTCGAGCCAGTGGGCGAGCTCGCCCACCTCCATCGACTCCCGGGCGCCCAAACAGGCGAGCCGCATGACCATCGGCAGGTTGACGCCCGAGAGCACCTCGACGCGGCCCGGCTCCCGGAACGACATCGCGATGTTGCACGGCGTGCCGCCGTAGGTGTCGGTGAGGATGAGGACGCCGTCGACGTCGTGGAAGCGCCCGAGCGCCTCGCCGATCTTGGCCTCGGCCACGTCGCAGTCGTCGTCCCAGTCGAGCGACAGGGCGGCGAAGCTCTGCTGCGCCCCGGCGATCTCTTCGACGGCAGCCAGGAGCTCCCGGGCCACGCCGCCGTGGGTGAGGATCAGAGTACCGATCATGGGTGTGTGCTCTGCGCAGGTCGATGAAGAGACCGGCCGGCCGCCGCCCGGTCTGGCCGGGCGGGCGGAGCGGTCCCAAGGGATCAGAAGCCGCCGGCCGAGACCCTTATTCCGCAGTCTATCCGAGGCCGACCCTCGGCGCCCGGCGCTCAGCGCGACGGCCGCTCGACGTCGCGGTGCATCAGGCGGACCTTCCAGCCGGCGGCGGTGAGCCGGCGCTCGAGCGCCTCGGCGATGCACACCGACCGGTGCCGGCCGCCGGTGCAGCCGATCGCCACCGAGAGATAGCTTCGGTGCTCGCGCCGGTAGCGTGGCAGCAGGAACAGCAGCAGGTCGCTCAGCCGCTCGACGAGCTCGCCGTACTCGCTCTGCTCCTCGAGGTAGTCGCGCACCGCCGCGTCGCTTCCGGTCAGCTCGCGCAGGCCGGGGACGAAGTGCGGGTTGGACAGGAACCGGACGTCGAAGAGCAGGTCCGTGGCGTACGGGATGCCGTGCTTGAAGCCGAAGGTCACCAGGGTGACGACCATCGACGGGATCTCGCCGGGACGGTCGGTGAACTGGCGGTAGACGGCGTTGCGCGCGTCGTGGATCGACCAGTCGCTGGTGTCGAACACCTTGTCGGCGACCCCGCGCAGGTCGGCGAGGAGCTCGCGCTCGCGGCGCACCCCCTCGATCACCGAGCGGTCGAGCGCCAGCGGGTGCGGGCGGCGGGTCTCGGAGAACCGGCGCACGAGGGCCTCGTCGGAGGCCTCGAGGAACAGCAGCGTCAGGTCGAGCCGCTGGCGGTCGATCGCCTCGACGATCTCCGGGAACTCCTCGGCGAAGCCCGGCACCCGGACGTCGGCCACGACGGCGATCCGCCCGTCGTTCGGCACGAGCTCGCGCGGCCGCTCGAGGAACTGGCGCAGCAGCGGCAGCGGCAGGTTGTCGACCGTGTAGTAGCCGAGGTCCTCGAAGGCGTTGGCGACGCTCGACTTGCCCGACCCGGAGAGCCCGGTGACGATGACGAGCTTCGTCCGCTCCGGCTCGCGGCCGGGCTCGGGGACCGGGGGCTCCTCGCGCACCGGCTCCATGCTCGCCCCCCTCTCAGCCGCCCCCCGCGTGGGCGCGGGCGGCGGGCCGGCGGCGGTTGCGCTCGAGCTGCTCCTCGAGCTTGCGGGCGAACTCGCGTGCCGAGTGGTGGCCCTGGAGCTTGAGCACATGGTTGCGGGCCGCGATCTCGACCAGGATCGAGACGTTCCGGCCGAGGGCGACCGGCATCTTGATGTAGGGCACCGGCACGCCGAGGATCGGGAACAGGGTCTCGTCGAGGCCGAGCCGCTCGTAGGGCTGCCCCTCGCGCCAGTGCTCGAGCTCGACGACCAGGTCGACCGCCTTGCGCTCCCGCACCGCGGCGAGCCCGAAGAGGTCCTGGACGTTGATGATCCCCAGCCCGCGCAGCTCCATGTGATGGCGCAGCGGCTCCTCGCAGAAGCCGATCAGGTCGTCGCTCGGGAATCGCTTGACCGTCACCCGGTCGTCGGCCACCAGCGAGTGGCCGCGGGTGATGAGATCCAGAGCGCACTCGCTCTTGCCCACCCCGCTGTCGCCGATCAGGAGCACGCCGAGCCCGTAGACGTCGAGGAAGACGCCGTGCAGGTGCGTCGAAGGGACCAGGTGCTCCTCGAGGAACCACGAGACCCGCTTGATGACCATCGACGACAGCGCCGTCGACCCGAGCAGCGGCACCTCCCGGTCGCGGCAGAGGGCGAGGAAATCCTCCGGCGGCGCCAGCCCCTTGGTGACGACGAAGGCGGGAACGCCGAGCGCGGTGATCGCCTCGAACCGCTCGCGCCGCTCGTCGGGGTCGAGAGTCTTGAGGTACTCGATCTCGCTCTCGCCGACGATCTGCACCCGCCCCGGCTTGACGTAGGCATAGTAGCCGGCGAAGGCGAGGCCCGGCTTCTGGACCCGCGGGTGGCGGATGCGCGAGTCGAGCCGGCCGCCGCCGGCGAGCACCGTCAGGTCGAGCCCGGAGAGCTCCTCGTCGCGCAGCATCTCGCCGACCTCGACGAAGTCCCCGGAGCCCTCCTCGGGCCGCTCCGCGGGCTCCTCCGGCCGCACCGGGCGCTCCGGCCCGGCGGGACGTTCCGCGGCGCGGGGGCGCTCGCCGCCGCCGTCGCCGCTCCCGCTCACCCGCCCTCTCCCTGCAGGAGCTGGTAGATCGCCTGGCGATCGTGCAGCGCGAGGATGCGGTCGACGTGGTGGTCGGCCTTGACCCACTTCGAGATCGCCGAGAGCGCCTGGAGGTGGACGGCCGGCGCGTCGTTCGGCGAGACGACGAGGAAGAACAGCCGCACCGGCTCGCCGTCGACGGCGCCGAAGTCGACCGGCTTGCGGGTCGCGCCGACGGCGAGGATCGCCTGGTCGAGCCCCTTCATCTTGCAGTGCGGGATCGCCACCCCGGAGCCGATCCCGGTCGAGCCGAGCTGCTCGCGCTCGAGCAGCTTGGCGTAGAGCCGCTCGGCGTCGGGCACGTAGCCGAGCTCGGCCACCCGGTCGGCGAAGGCGCGCAGCACGCCCGAGACGTCGCGCGCCGCGAGCTCGGGGAAGACGAGCTGGGGATGGGTCAGCGACCCGAGGTTCACGGAAGATCCTCGCTCGGCATCACGCTTCGGGGACGATCAGGCCGTAGTTCGCGTCCTTGCGCTTGTAGAGGACCGAGACCCGGTCGTTCGTCGCGTCGCGGAAGACGAGGAAGTCGTTGCTCGAGCCCTCGAGCTGCAGCGCCGCCTCCTCGAGGCTCATCGGCTTGATCTCGAGCCGGCTCGACTTGACGATGCGCGGCTCGCCGCCGCCGGCGACGCTGCCCCGCTCCAGGACGGCGAGCGGCCAGGCGCCCGGGCCGTCCTCGCCGTTGCGCGGCGCCCGCCGCTTGCGGCCGGTGAGCTTCTTGTGCGAGCGGCGGGCCTGCTTTTCGAGCTTGTCGACCGCGGCGTTGATCGCCTCGTGCATGTCGCCGGCCGTCTCCTCGGTCGCCTGGAGCACGCCCAGGCGGTGGGCGACGTGGAGGTCGGCGACGTGCCGGTACTTCTCCACCTCGAGGGTCACCCGCACCTCGGCGGGCTCCTCGAGGAACTTGGCGATCTTGCCAAGCTTGTCCTCGCAGAACCTGCGGTCGCGGTCCTCGACGTGGTAGCTCCGGCCGACGTACTCGATGTTCATGGGCGGTCGCTCCTTGGCTCGGAAAGTCGGGCTCAGAAGATCTTCTTGCGCTCGGTCGACGACGGGATGTTGAGCTCGTCGCGGTACTTGGCGACGGTCCGGCGGGCGATCTGGATCCCCTCGCGGTTGAGGATGCGCATCAGCTCGCTGTCGGACAGCGGGCGCTTCGGGTCCTCGGCCTCGATCAGCTTCTCGATCTTCCGCTTGACCGTCAGCGACGAGATGTTGTCACCGTACTCGCGGTCGATCCCGCTGTGGAAGAAGAACTTCATCGGGAACAGGCCGCGGGGGGTGTGGATGTACTTGTTCGACACCACCCGGCTGACCGTCGACTCGTGCATCTCGATGTCCTCGGCGACGTCGCGCAGCACCATCGGGCGGAGGCGCTCGATGCCGTGGTCGAGGAACTCGCGCTGCTGCTTGACGATCGAGTTGGCCACCTTGTAGATGGTCCGCTGGCGCTGGTCGAGGCTCTTGATCAGCCACACCGCCGAGCGGATCTTCTCCTTGATGAACTGCTGGGCGTCGGCCTGTGACCCCTCGCTCTTCATCTTGTGGAGCATGCTCCGGTAGGCGCGCGAGACCCTCAGGCGCGGCATGCCGTCGTCGTTGAGCTGGATGACGTAGTCGCCGGAGATCCGGCGCACGTAGACGTCGGGCTCGATGTAGTGGGCGCGCTCGGCGTTGAACTTGCGGCCCGGGCGGGTCTCGAGCGTCTTGATCAGCTCGACGACCGGCTCGAGCTCGGCGAGGTCGACCCTCATCTCCTTGGCGATCTGCGGGAACTGCCGGCGCAGGAAGAGGTCCCAGTGCTGCTCGAGCACGGCCTGGGCGAGCGCGGCCTCCGCCGGCGGCTCCTCCCCCTCGTCCTCGAGCGCCGCGAGCCGGGCGGCGAGCTGGGCCTCGAGGCTCTCGCACAGGTCCGCGTAGCCGACGCCGGGCGGGTCGAAGCCGCGGACGAAGCAGAGCGCCTTCTCGACGTCGTCCCTGCGGTAGGGGCGGCCGTGGTCGCCGTCGCGGCCGAGCTCCTGGAGCTCGTCGACCGAGGCGACGAGGAAGCCGTCGGGGTTCAGGTTGCCGATGATCAGCTCGGCGATCTCGCGCCCGAGGGGCGAGACGTCGGACATGTGGAGCTGCCAGAGGAGGTGGTCGTAGAGGTCGGGCTGGCGGGAGAGCGAGTTCTCGATCGGCGGGCTCTCGCGGTGCTCGGACATCGAGGCGTAGCCCGAGCTCTCCCAGTAGTCGCCGAAGTAGTCCTCGAGGTCGATGTTCTCGATCGACTCCTCGTGGTCGATCTCGTCGCCGTTCTTCTCCGCCTCGGCCTCCGCCTCGGGGGTCTCGGCCCCCTCGTCCTCGCGGATATCGGCGGTGTCCTCGAGCACGGGGTTCTCGACCATCTCCTGGGTCAGCAGGTGGTCGAGCTCCATCCGCGTCATCTGCAGCAGCTTGATCGCCTGCTGCAGCGACGGCGTCATCACAAGCTTCTGGGTGAGCTTGAGGGATAGTTTTTGCTCTAATGCCATACGAAGCTCACGAGAGGCTGAACTCCTCGCCCAGGTAGATCTTGCGTACCTGGGGGTCGCCGGACAGCTCGGAGGGGGTGCCCGCGCGCAGGATCTCGCCGTTGTTGATGATGTAGGCGCGGTCGGTGATCTTCAATGTTTCCCGCACGTTGTGGTCGGTGATCAGGACTCCGATGCCCAGCGCCTTGAGGCGCCGGATGATCCCCTGGATGTCGAGCACGGCGATCGGGTCGATGCCCGCGAACGGCTCGTCCAACAGGATATACCAGG
>Ga0299913_10002514_pt1 | contig 14510 bp, 7 predicted proteins | sample RVTome_9_FD_201360 | JGI IMG/M metagenome (GOLD analysis project Ga0299913, IMG submission 201360) | Soil microbial communities from uranium-contaminated site in the Upper Colorado River Basin, Wyoming, United States - RVT155D38 (version 2) ... | reverse complement strand
CGAGCGAGCTGTTCTCCCTGGCGACGCTGGGGCTGGGGCTCGTCCTGGTCCGCGGCGAGCGGCGGGTGCGCTGGGTGGTCGACGGCCTCGTCGCCGTCGGGGCGGCGGCGGCGGTCTGGGGGCTCGCTCAGACCTTCGTCGGCTACGGCGAGCTCGACCGCCGGATCCGCGGCCCGTTCTCCCACTGGATGACCTTCGCGGGCTTCCTGCTCGTCTGCGACCTGCTCCTCGCCGCGGCGCTCCTCTTCCCGCGCGACGGCCGCGTGCCGCGCGGCGGCGGGCGCGGCCGGGCGCTCGCCGCGCGCGGCTGGCGGTGGGCGGCGTTCGCGGTGGTCAACGCGGCGCTGTTGGTCAGCCTGACCCGCAGCGTCTGGGTGGCGCTGGCGGCCGCGCTGGTCGTGGCGGTCGGCCTGCGCAAGCCGCGGGCGCTGGCGCTCGTTCCGGTCGCGGCCCTCGTCTTCGTGCTCGTCGCCCCGGTGCCGCTCGTCGCCCGGGCGCTGTCGATCGCCGACCCGTCCGACCCGTCGAACTACGACCGGCTGTGCATGGCCGAGGCGGCGCTCCACATGATCGCCGAGCGCCCGATCACCGGGCTCGGCCCCGAGATGGTCGAGGCGCGCTACCCGATCTACCGGCCGCCGACCGCGCCGCGCTACACGGTGCCGCACCTCCACGACTCGTTCCTCCAGCTCGCCGCCGAGCGCGGCCTGCCGGCGCTGGCCGCCTACCTGGCGATGATCGCGGCCGCCCTCGCCGCGGCGTGGCTCGGCTACCGGCGGGAGGGGGGGAGGGCGGGGCCGCGGGCCGACCTCTGGCTCGGAGCGCTGCTCGCCCTCGTCGCCTTCAACGTCGCCGGGCTGTTCGAAAACAACTGGGGCGACACCGAGGTGCAGCGGCTGGCGCTGTTCCTGATGGCGATGCCGTTCTGCCTCGGGCCGGCGGAAGAGGGCGGAGAGGCCGCGCGGGCGTCCTCCTGAGGGGGCGGCGGTGGCCGGCCCGCGGCTATACTCCTGCCGCCGCGCGGGTTACCGGCCGCCATCCGGCCGCACCGTCCACGGCACGGCGTTTGCTGCTACGTCCCGTTTGCGCCACGACCCTCCGGGATCCACCGGGAAGCCCACCTTGCGCCTCGACCAGCTCCTCGTCCAGCGCGGCCTGTACCCGACGCGGGAGAAAGCGCGCCGGGCGGTGATGGCCGGGCTGGTCGACGTCGACGGCCGGCGGATTGACAAGCCGGGGACCGCGGTCGGCGAGGAGGCGCCGGTCGAGGTGCGCGGGCCGGCCGAGCCGTTCGTCTCCCGCGCCGGGCGCAAGCTCGCCGGCGCGCTCGACGCCTTCGCGATCGACCCTGGGGGCTGGACCTGCCTCGACGTCGGCGCCTCGACCGGCGGCTTCACCGACTGCCTGCTCCAGCGCGGTGCGGCGCGGGTCTACGCGGTCGACGTCGGCTACGGGCAGCTCGACTACCGCCTGCGCAACGATCCGCGGGTCGTCGTCATGGAGCGGACGAACGCCCGCCACCTCGGGCCCGACGACCTGCCCCAGCCCTGCGACCTGGCGGTTCTCGACCTGTCGTTCATCTCGCTGCGCAAGGTGGTCCCCGCGGTGCTCCCGCACCTGCGCCCGGGCGGGCTGCTCCTGCCGATGATCAAGCCGCAGTTCGAGGCCGGCCGCGGGGCGGTGGGCAAGGGCGGCATCCTGCGCGACGAGGCGCTGCGCCGGCGGGTGGTGCGCGAGACGGCCGAGGACCTCGCCGGGCTCGGCTGCGAGCTCGTCGGCCTGCGCGACTCGGAGGTCGCCGGCGCCGGCGGCAACCGGGAGAGCTTCGCCCTGCTGGTCCGCCGGGAGGCGGCGGCGTGAGCCGCGGCAGGGGGCGTGAGCCGGGCTCGCCGGCCGCCGACCGGGAGGCGGAGCCGGCGGTGCACGAGGCCGGCCGCCCGGGCGGGGGCGCGACGCCGATCCGCCGGGTCGGCCTGGTCGCCAAGAGCGGCAGCCGCGAAGCGACGCGGGCGAGCCGCGAGCTCGGCCAGTGGCTCGAGCGCCGGGGGATCGAGGTCGCCCGCGACGACGCGACCCGCCGCGCCACCGGCGGCGAGGGGCCGCGGTTCGACGCCGACGAGGCGTACGACCTCGTCGTCGTCCTGGGCGGCGACGGGACGCTGCTCTCGGTCGCCCGCTCGCTCGCGCAGGGGGTGCCCATCCTCGGCGTCAACCTGGGCAGCCTCGGCTTCCTGACCGACATCAACCGCGGCGAGCTCTACCCGGCGCTCGTCCGCGTCCTCGACGGCGAGCACGGCATCGAGGAGCGGCCGATGCTCGACGTCGAGCTCCGGCGCACCGCCGGCGGGCAGGCCGGCTACCGGGTGCTCAACGACGCGGTCGTCACCAAGGGCGCTTTGTCGCGGATCATCGAGCTCTCGCTCCGGGTCGACGGCAACCTGGTCGCCCGCTTCCGCGCCGACGGGCTGATCATCTCCTCGCCGACCGGCTCGACGGCCTACAACCTCTCGGCGGGCGGGCCGATCGTCCACCCGCTCCTGCCCGTCGTCCTGCTGACGCCGATCTGCCCGCACGCGCTGACCCTGCGGCCGGTCGTCGTGCCGGCGGGAGGGCGGGTCGAGGTGGTCCTCGAGACCGACCGCGAGGAGGTCTTCCTCACCCTGGACGGGCAGGAGGGGACGACGCTGTCGCGCGGCGACACGATCTCGGTGCGGCGGTCGGAGCGGCACGCCCGGCTGGTCAAGGTGGGCGGCCGCACCTTCTACGACAGTCTGCGCGGCAAGCTGCGCTGGGGCGGGCTGACCGCCGCGGCGCACCTCGGCTCGCGGCCGGCCGGCGAGGAGGGGGCGCCGGCCGACGACGAGCCCCGGGACGGGGGATGACCGGGCGCCGGCGCCGGCTCTTCCGCGCCGCATGGCGCACCGCGGCGGTCCTCGCGGCGGTCGTCGCCCTGGTCGTCGCCCTCGTCTGGTTCGGCAGCTCGACCGACTGGGCGCGCGAGCGGGTGCGGCTGTTCGTCGAGGCGCAGCTCTCCGACTACCTCGGCCGGGACGTCGAGGTCGGCCGGGTGGACTACGGCCTGCGCGCCGGGACCTTCGTCGCCCGCGACGTCGTCGTGCCCTCGCCCGATCCCGACGACCCGCCGTTCGCCGTCGTCCCGCGGATCGAGATCGCACTGTCGTTCACCGGGCTGGTGAGCCCAACGGTGAACATCCGCCGGGTCGAGGTCGACCGCCCGACGCTCCGGGTGCTGCTCTTCGCGGACGGCACGAACAACCTGCCGGAGATCCGGCCGGGCGGCGACGGGCCGCGCCGGGTCGAGGTCGAGATCGGCCGCATCGTCGTGCGCGGCGGCGAGATCCACTTCGACGACCGCACCCTGCCGCTCGCGATCGACGCCTCGGCGGTCCGGGCGGTCGTCGACGGAGGAGAGCGCACCGCGGAGGGCGACCTGCCGTTCGAGGTCGCGATCGTCGCCCAGGAGCTCTCCTCGACCCTTCCGGACGCCCGGCCGTGGGGGGGCAGCGTCGCGGCCAAGGCGCGGTTCGTCCCCGGCCGCATCGACGTCACCGCCGGCCGGCTCTCCGGGCCCGACCTCGTCGCCCGCTTCGCCGCCGCCTACACCTGGGACGACGAGACCCGCGACGGGCGGGTCGAGATCGTGGCCGACGGACGGGCCGAGCTGGCGAACCGCCTCGGCTACCTCGACGAGCCGATCGACGGGCCCTTCCGCTTCGCCGGCGCGGTGGACCTCGACCCGGACGCGGCCTCCTACTCGGGGACGGTCTCCTCGGCGCGGATCGACTTCGGCGGCCGCCGGTTCACCTCGATCGCGGCCGAGCTCGAGGGCGACCAGGACGTCCTCCGCGTCGACGTCGAGCGCGCCGGGTACGCCGGGGGCACCCTCGCCGGCCTGGTCACGGTGTCGATCGGCGAGCGTGGCGGCGACGAGGAGCCGCCGCCGGTCGCCGTCGACGGCCGCTTCGCCGACCTCCGGATCGAGCGGGTCCTGGCCGATCTCGAGCTCGAGACCGACGCCCTCGACGGCGTGACCGGCCGCGCCGACGGCACCCTCGACTACCGCTTCACGACCGACGACCTCTTCGCCGGCTCCGGCACGGCGCGGGTCGACCTCGCGGCGGTGACCCGCGGCGCGCGCGGCGAGCTGCCGCTCTCGGGCGGCGGGACCTTCACCATCCGCGACGGGGTGCTCGCGACCGACGACGCCGGGCTCGCGGGCGGCGGCCAGCGGATCGACGCGACCGGACGCTACGACCTCGCCGCGAGCCGCGGGAGCTTCGACCTGCGGCTGGTCTCGACCGACCTCGGCCGGCTGGTCGCCGCCCTGCCGCTCGACCCCGGGACCGCCGGCGGGGACGAGCCGCCCGGCTGGCTCCCGACCGCCGGCCGGGGGACCGCGAGCGCCACCCTGACGCTCCTGCCGGAGGACTTCCGGCTGCGCGGCCGGGTCGACCTCGCGGAGCTCTCGACCCCGGCCCTCGACCTCGACCGGCTCGAGGCCCCGTTCGTCCTTGCGGACGGGGTGCTGTCGAGCGACGACCTCGTCGCCGAGGGGCCGCACCAGCGCCTCTACGCCTCCGGCTCGCTCGACCTCGAGAGCGGCCGCACCGTGGCCGACTACCGGCTGACCTCCGAGGACCTCGGCCGGCTCGCCGCGTTCATCCCCTTCGAGGGGGAGCGGCCGCCCTGGCTGCCGGCCGGCGGCCGCGGCACCTCCGAGGGGCGGCTGGTCGTCGACGGCGGCGCGGTGACCGGCCGGGTCACCGCGGAGCTGGCCGACGTGGAGCTCTCCGGCGTGACCCTCGACCGGCTCGCCGGGTCCGCCACCCTCGACCCGGGCATGCTCCGTGACCTGCGGGTCGAGGCGGCCACCGCCGACGGAGCGCTGATGGCGACCGGCTCGGTGCCTCTGCCGCCGCCGGGGGGCGGCGAGGCGGCCGGCCCGGTCGACCTCGAGCTCCAGATGGTCGAGTGGCCGGCGGAGACGCTCGCCGCGTTGCTGCCCGGCATGCCGGAGGTCGCCGGCCGACTCTCCGGGGACGCCGACCTCTCCGGCACCCTCGCCGCGATCGAGGGCGACCTGCGGCTGAGCTCGGGGCCGGTGACCGTGGCCGGGTACGAGCTCGACTCGCTCGAGGCCGACGCCACCTTCTCCGGCTCGCGACTGCTCGTCGACCGGCTGGTCGTCACCGCCCCGGCCGGGCGGGTCGTCGGCCGCGGGAGCTGGGACCGCGCCACGGGCGCGGTCGAGGCCCGGCTCGCCGCCGACGACCTCGACCTCGAACTGCCCCCGTTCGCCGACCTCGTCCCGGGCGATCTCGAAGGGCAGGTCGCCGTGCGCGCCGAGCTCGGCGGCACGGTCGAGGAGCCGCGGCTCGACGTCGAGCTCGCCGCCACCGGCCTCGAGCTCGAGGAGCGCGCGCTCGGCGAGGGCGGCACCGCGCGGCTCACCGCGACCTGGCGCGACGACGTCCTCGCCGCGAACGGCTCGCTCCTCGGCCTGGTCGAGTTCGACGGCGGCGGCCGGCTGACCCCGGAAGCGGCGGACCTCGCCTTCGACGTGTCGAGCGACGACCTCGCGGGCCTCGTTCAGCTCGCCACCCCGCAGCCGCTCCCCGAGCTCACCGGCTCGCTCGCCGGCACCCTCGTCGTCGAGGGGCCGTTCGGCGCCGACACCCCGCCCCGGATCGCGGTCACCCTGCCCGAGCTGACCGCGACCTACGAGGGGCACACGGTCGCGGCGATCGAGCCGGTCGTCGTCAGCCTCGGGCCGGAGGCGCTCGAGATCGAGTCGTTCTACGTCGGCGAGCCGGGCACCGACAGCGAGGTCTTCGTCGCCGGCACGATCGGTCTCGGCGAGGAGTCGGCGCCGCTCGACCTCCGCCTCCAGGCGGATCTGTCGACCTCGTGGATCGAGCCGTTCGTGCCCGAGCTCGACCTCGAGGGCGACTTCCGCGCCCTGGCCACGGTCCGCGGCACCCTCGGCGAGCCGCGTCTCAACGGCCAGGGCGAGATCGTCGGCGGGCAGGCGATCGTCGCCGACTTCCCGCACGCGCTCGAGGACGTCACCGCGACCGTGCTCTTCTACCCGGAGCGGATCGTGCTGGACAGCCTGCGCGCCGACGTCGCCGGCGGCGACCTGCGGGCCGCCGGCCGGGTCGACCTGGTCAACCTCGCCGAGGGCGAGATCGCCTACCGCTTCCAGGCCGAGGTCGACGGGGTGAGCGTCCGCTACCCGGAGGGGTTCCTGCTGCGCGGCGACGCGAGCCTGTCGTACGCCTCGACCCCCGACGGGGCGATCCTCGCCGGCGTCGTCGACCTCGAGCGCGCCTTCTACCTGCAGGACGTGCCGGTCGGCGTGCTCGACATCCTGCGCGGCGCGGTCGGCCCGTCGCGGCTCGAGGCCGGCGAGGTCGACACGGCGCTGGCCCAGACCCAGCTCAACGTCGCGGTCGAGGGGGCCGACGCGCTCCGCGTGCGCAACAACGTGGCGAACCTCGAGGGCGACGTCGACCTGTCGATCCGCGGCAGCCTCGCCGAACCGATCCTCTTCGGCCAGGTCGAGGTCGAGCGAGGCGGCGAGATCGTCTACGCCGACAACACCTACGAGGTCGAGCGCGGGCTCGTCACCTTCGCCAACCCGTACCGGATCGACCCGGTGATCGACCTCACGGCGACGACCGAGGTCCGCAGCTACGACATCACGCTGAACCTCTCCGGCACCCTCGACCGGCTGAACACCAGCTTCACCTCCGACCCGCCGCTGGCGGACCTGTCGATCATCGCGCTCCTCACCACCGGCCAGACCCTCGACCCGGGAGGGGAGCTCTTCGCCGCCGGTGCCGGCGGGCAGGGCGGCGGTCCGTCGGCGACGACCTTCCTCTACGGGCAGGCGGCCTCGGTGATCAGCGAGCGGGTCAACACGCTCTTCGGCTTCGACCGCTTCCGGGTGGCGCCGGTGACCGGGGCGGGCTCGAACGTCTCGTCGCTCGCCTTCACCGCCGGCAAGCAGATCTCCTCCGACGTCTACGTCACCTACTCCCGCGACCCGTCGACCCCGGAGGTCGACGTCTTCCAGGTCGAGTGGCAGGTCCAGGACAACGTGCTCGTGGTGCTGACCCAGAACGGCGACGACTCCTACGCGGTCGACGTCCAGGTGGAGCGGAGGTTCTGAGGGTGGCCCCGCCCGCGGCCGGGGACCGCCGGGTCCCGTCGCGAGGCCCCGCGCGCGGGGCCTCCGCGCTCCGTGCCGGGCTGGTCGCGCTCGCCCTCGCGCTGCTCGCGGCGCCGCCCGCCGCCGGCCAGGATCCCGAGGAGCCCCCGGAGGAGGACCGGCCGGTCCTCACCGCCCCCGACGTCGTCGAGCGGGGCGCCGAGCCCGAGGGCCCGCCGGACGCGCCGCCTCCGCCCGGCCCCGAGGAGGAGCTGCCCGAGGTCCTCCTCCCCGAGATCGGCGAGGCGCCCCCCGAGCTGCCCGAGACGACCGAGGAGCCGCCGGGGCCGCTGCCGTTCGTCCGCGGAATCGAGGTGCGCAGCGACACCCCGCTCGGCGAGCGCGACCTGACGCGGATCCGCGACCTGCTGACGCTCGAGGTCGGCGAGCGGTTCTCCGACGCCCTGGCCGCCCGCAGCCTGCGCAACCTCGAGGCGAGCGGCATCGCCAGCCGCATCGACCTGCTGACCCGCCCGTCGCTCCCCGTGGCCGCCGACGAGGAGGAGGGCGTGGTGGTCGTCGTCGCGCTGCGCGCCAACCTGATCGTCGACGAGGTGCGGATCGCCGGCGACACCGGCGGCGTCGACTCGTCGGAGCTGCGCTCCGCCCTCTACCAGCGCGAGGGCGACCCGCTGATCGAGACCCGGTTGCTGCGCGGCTTCTACCGGCTCCAGGAGATCTTCGAGGAGCGCGGCTTCTTCGAGGCCGTCGTCCGGCTCGAGCCGCGGATCGACGAGGAGGCGAACCGCGCGACCGTCGTCTACGAGGTCGAGGCCGGGCCGCGCTACACGGTGGGCGCGGTCGGCTACGACGGCTCGACCGCGCCGTTCGCCCCGGCCCAGCTCACCGAGCGGCTGCGCAGCAAGCCGGGCGAGCCGTACCGCGCGGCGCGGGCCGAGGACGACGCCGACCGGCTCCGCGAGTGGCTGATCTCCGAGGGCCACCGCGCCGCCGAGGTCGACGAGCCCCGCCGCGAGATCGACCGCGCGCGCGACGCGGTGTACCTGACCTTCCCGCTCGAGGTCGGCCCGCGGGTCGAGGTCGAGGTGGTCGGGGCGGACGCGAAGAAGCTCGAGAAGCGCGACCTCCTGCCGCTGCTGGGCGACGAGGGGTACGACGAGGCGCTGCTCCTCTCCTCGCAAGACCGCATCCGCGACCACTACCAGGAGCAGGGGCACTACGACGTCGAGGTGACCGCCGACGAGACGCTGGCCGACGGCGTTCTGCGCGTCACCCTCACCGTCGAGCCGGGGCCGGTCTACGAGCTCGAGGAGGTCGACCTCGCCGGCAACGAGACCTTCTCCGACGACCGGCTGCGCGAGCTGATGGAGACCGCGGAGTCGGGGTTCCTCTCCATCCTGCCGGGTGTCTCCGGCGGCCGGCTGGTCTCCGACCGCCTCGACGCCGACCTCGACAACCTGCGCGCCTTCTACGCGCTCCAGGGCTTCCCCGACGCCCGGGTCGGCCCCTCCCGGATCGACCGCGACGGCCCCGAGCTGCGGGTGACGATCCCGATCGTCGAGGGGGAGCGCCGGCTGGTCTCCGACCTGGCCTTCGAGGGGATCGAGGCCTTCGACCCGCGCGACGTCGAGGTGCCGATCGAGCGCGGCGGCCCCTACCACCCCCGCCTCGTCGAGGACGCCCTGAACCGCATCCGCGCCCGCTACGACCGCGAGGGCTACGACGCCGCCCAGGTCTCGGCGACGCTCGAGTGGGACGAGGCGAACCGCAACGTCGACGTCCTGATCCGCGCGCTCGAGGGCCCGCAGACGCTGGTCGACCGGGTGATCGTGCGCGGCAACGACCGCACCGGCGAAGAGGTCATCCGCAAGGCGATCTCGCTCAAGACCGGCGAGCCGGCGAGCTTCTCGCGCCTGCTCGAGGTCGAGCGCGACCTCTACCGGCTCGGCATCTTCTCCCGCGTCGAGGTCGACCTCACCCCGGCGCCGCTCGGCGAGTCGACCCGCGACGTGGTGATCCGGGTCGAGGAGGGGCGGGTGCGGCGGCTCACCTACGGCGCCGGCTACGACTCCGACGACGGCTTCGGCGGCCTGGTCGGCTTCACCCACCAGAACGTGATGGGCAAGGCGATCTCGGCGACCGTCGACGCCCGGGTCCGCCAGCGCGCCCAGCAGTACCGGGTCTTCGTCGAGCAGCCGTACGTCGGCAACTACGCGATCCCGGTCAGCTACTCGCTCTTCCGCCTCGAGGAGGACCGCGAGTCGTTCTCGGTGCTCAAGTGGGGCGGGCGCGTCGAGGGGCTCAAGGAGTTCGTCCGCGGGCCGCGGGAGACGGTGCGCTACGGGCTCGCCTACGACTACCGGATCGTCGTCAACATGCCCGGCGAGACCGGCGGCGACGCCCTCGACCCCGGCGACCCCGAGTTCCAGCGGTCGGACCAGACGCTCCAGGTCTCGAGCCTGGTGCCGAGCCTGCTGCTCGACCGCCGCGACGACCCGCTGAACCCCACCCGCGGCTGGAACTCGCTGGTCCAGCTCCAGTACGCCTTCCCGATCGCCTCCGCCGAGGCCGACTTCCTCAAGCTCTTCCTCCAGCATACCCACTACATCGCGATCGGCGGCCGCACCACCCTGGTCGCCAGCGCTCGCGCCGGCGGCATCGAGCCCCAGGACCTGCCCGACGACATCATCGACCCGCTGATCCCCGAGTGCCCGCCCGAGCCGGGCGACGCCTTCTGCGTCGACGGCGAGAGCTTCCCCTCGCTCGACGTCTTCATCGCCGAGCGCTTCTTCACCGGCGGCTCCGCCTCCCACCGCGGCTACCGCCTCGATCGCCTCGGCGTCCCCGCCACCGAGTGCCCCCAGCGCGCCCGCGTCACCGACGACGAGTGCGCCGCCACCCTCTTCCGCGACGACGAGGGCGACCTCGAGCCGGCCGGCGGCAACGGCCTCGCCCTGATCAACCTCGAGTACCGCTTCCCCGTCTTCGGTCCGGTGGACGGCGCCGTCTTCTTCGACTCCGGCAACGTCTGGGCCGACTGGCGCCAGATCGACGTCTCCGACTTCCGCCACGGAGCCGGCGTCGGCGTCCGCTACGTCTCCCCGATCGGCCCCATCCGTCTCGACGTCGGCTTCCCCCTGGACCGGATCGAGGGCGAGGACTCGGTCGTGTACTTCCTGAGTCTCGGGTACCCGTTTTAAGAGAACGGCAAAAATATTTCGGCTAAGAGAGAGAGACTGACAGGGCGGCAGAGCCGCCTACCCCTGGTTCGTGCCGGTTTCGCCTCGACGAACGGCTCGGTCGGCGATGGCGGAGTGGAGCCGGATGACGCAAGCGTGTCTCGGCGCTCTCGCACGGACCGCGGGATGCCGCCTCGCCACCTCCGCCGCGTTCCCCAGGCGTCGAGACGTTTCCGCGGAAACGCGCCGCCCGCCCCCCACCGCCGCCCGCCCGAGCTCAGTTCACCGGCTGCGACCACAGCCACTCGATCGCCCGCCCGTACTCGACCCGCCCCCCGTCCCATGTCGGCTCCGACGCCGCCGGGTTCAGCGTGATCCCCTCCTCGGCGAGCATCTCCTCGAAGATAGTGACCGGATCTGCCTCGACAGGCGGTAGCGGGGGAGCGTCGGAGACCACCCGCCCATCGGGCCGCCGGAACACCGCTGCACCTCTCGCGCCCAGCTCCACCGTGAACCCCTCCTCGTGCACCGCCCGGTGATGCCGCCGGCAGAGCTGCACGAGATTGTCGAGCTTCGTCTCCCCACCGTCGGCCCAGTGCTCCACGTGGTGGACGTCGCAGAACGACAGGTTGCACCCGGGGAAGCGGCACCCGCCGTCCCTGTGGGCCAGCGCCCGGCGCAGAGCCGGCGGAATCGTCCGCGTCCGCCGCCCCACGTCGAGGATCGCCCCGTTCGCCCCGTGCCGCATCTCGACCTTCGCCGCGTCGCACGCGAGCCGCCGAGACGTTTCCGCGGAAACGTGTCCGACCGCCTCCAGCGCCGATCCCCCCTCCTCGCTCTCCTCGACGAGCGCCGCCTCGTCGACGTGCACCACCACCTGGTACCGGTCGCCCCGCGTCCCCGGGTCGAGCCCCCCGGCGAGCGCGCTCTCGGCCACAAGCCCGAGGGCGTCGGCCTTCCGCTGCTCCGGGAACACCTCGCCCGCCCCGTCCCGCTCCTTCTTGTCCTTCTCGTAGAGCCGATCCCGGGCCGCCTCCAGCGCCTCGAGCAGCGCCGCCCCGTCCTCCGGCGCCAGCCGCGCCCGGACCACCACCATCCCGTCCTCGTCGGTGTACGCCTTGAGATACCGGCTCTCGTACCGCTTCTTCTCCCTGTGGAGCTCCTCCAGCCGGCACGACCGCCGCCACAACCGCACGATCTTCTCGATGTGCGCGGCCGTCCCGTCCCGCGCCAGGATCAACAGCTCCTCCTCGGTCTCCGGCGTCGCGATCCGCGTCAGCGCCCGCACCTTCGAGTACGAGACCTCCCCGCGCTCCATCGCCGCCGACATCCGCGGCAGCTCGGCCAGCGCATGCGCCACCCGCACCTTCTCCCGCGCCGCCCCGAGATTGAGCCCGGTCCGCCAGTTCAACCAGTGCGCGCACGAGCGGAACCCGCCGTTCCAGCCGTTGCGCTCGTCGAACTCCCGCAGGATCACCAGCAACCGATAGGTCGCCGCCTGAATGTAGGCCGAGAGCTCGGCGATCCGCTCGCCCATTGCCTCGACCTCGGCGCGCTTCTCCCGGCTCCGCGCAAGATCCGGCGGCGCGTCGTGGACCACGGCATCCGTTCCGATCTCATTCATGACGTCTCCTCCCATCGAGCGCCCTGCTCAGCCCGCGCCCGAGTCGTTTTCGCAAGCCTCTCCCGCCTCCCGGATCACCATCGCCGCCCCGCCGAACTCGGCGAGGTACCGATCGACCGCCTCCTGAGCCAGCCGCGTCATCGGCCGGCCCGACCGCTCCTTGAGGTGATAGAGCGCCTTGATCTGATCGCGCCGCAGACGAGGCGAGTCGACGGGGTGCTCGGACGGTGTAAAGTCATATGGATCTCGCATGGAGCTAGTCCTCCATTCGGGGTCGGGCCTGGGCGAGGTTCCAGCTCGCTCGGGCCGCTTACGTTCGGGCCGGCCACGGCGCCGACCGCCTTGTCTTGACGCCCTGATTCTACAGCATAAACAAGGCGTAAGTCAAGGACGAGTCTGAGAACACCGAAGGCGATTTGCGACCGTGAGACCTGTGGAAACCGTGGAAGCTGCCCGCCCGGCCGCCCACCCTGGAAATCCCTGCGGGATTCCGACAGCTCCACCGTTCCCACAGGCCCGTTGGAAATTAGTGGTTCGTCCGAAGCCGTGAAGAACTACCGATACTTCGTCGCGATCTACCGTTGCCACGTAGTGACTGCACCGCCTTTCGTGATCGTCTGCGACGAAGTGAAGGTCGAGTACTTCAAGGAGGAGCGCACATACTTTCCTAGCGAGTACCGACCCATCGTTGTCGCCGCCGTTTTGCATGCAGAATATCGGCTCCCTGTTCATGCTCCAGTTGGCCTAGATGCAAATTCCCATCACATCGTCCTCAGTTGGCGCACACGGCGGAAGCGCAGCGAAGCCCAGGCCGATGCCGAGGCCGCAACCGACCGGGTAGTTGCTCTGCTCGCCGCTACGTGCTCGCCGGAACTCTTCCGCAACCTCGTCTTCCGCGGTTGGCTCAGAGGCCCTTCAAGCAGCGACCTCGGTGCCCTTCTTCGTTTCACTGATCCCATCAGGGTCGAGGCGAAGGCGCTCCAGCGTGCCTATGAGGCAAGCTCTACGACCATCGGCCGGAATCACGCACTCCGCGATCGCTTCGCACTCATGTCTCGCTTCGTCGCGAAAGGTCTTGCCGAACCGCCTGGCGAGGAGGCCTTTATCTGGCTTTGGACGGCCCTAGAAGTGTTTCCGATGGTGAACACTACCGATATTCGCCCGATCCACGACTTTCTGGAGAGTTACGTTGGTCGGCCCTCCGCTATTGTCAAAGAGAAGCTTAAGGTCGGTTGGCTGTTTGGCATGCGGTCGCGCATCGTTCACGACGGACACATGCCTCTCGACCGCGATGGCCGCTTCTCCGCACTTGCAACGCTCGAGCGGCTGGTCCAGGCAGTTCTTCGTCATGCCGCTGGCTTGCCCTACGACGGCAAACTGGAGTTCGCCTTCAACCGGCAGTGACTGGTCGCCCTCACCCGGCATCATGAGAAGGCCACGTCCCGAGAAGACTTCGATGAGCGCACCGAACTCCGACTGGTTCGACTTGGTGATTCTCCTTCGAACGAGACAGCTTGGGTTGTCGCAAAGGAACCAGGTTTCTGAGCCTCCGAGAGGGAGGAACGCGTAGCAACGATACCTCGGAGTGGAGGTGCACGGAGTGAGCTGCAGCCTCGGCGACGGCACCCAGGATGCCGACTTAACCCGTGGAACGGCAGAGGAAAGGTGGGCTTGACATAGCTTTCTCTGGGACCTCGATGGGAGCGGTCACGACCCCGTCGGGCCACGCCGGGGAGTCACCTGCCGATGATCGAACAGCTGGGGACATGGGTAACAGGTTAGACCGGGCACATGGGTAACACTTTTCCGGCGATCTTCTCGGAGCGGCCGCCGCGGGTGGAGCAGGCCTTGCGGAAGCGAGGGATCACCACCAGCAGGAAACGGGTGGCGCGGCTGCGCCGGGAGCTGGGGCTGCGGCCTCGAGCTTCGCGGCGTCTACCGCACGAAGAGGGCGGCGAGGACCGGGAGGTCGCGGAGGGCGGGGAGGCAGCGGTCGTGACGCCAGGCGATCGCGGCGAGCACCGGGGTGGCGAAGCCGACGCGGAGGCAGGCGAGGGCGAGGGGGTGGAGGTCGGCGAGGACGTACTTGCCGACGACGTGGAAGCCGGAGAAGAGGAGCTGGACGAGGAGGAGGGCCACGTGGAGGCCCAGGCCTCTGGTAGAGTCGCCTCGGTCGGGGCCATGTCCGGACGCCGGCCGCGTCACCCCGCCCGCCTCCTCCTTTCGCCAGGTCTTTCTCTTTTCCCTCCCGACACCATGCCCCCGACCCCGCACCGACCGCCCGGCGACGACGCCTCGGGCGCCTCGCCGTTCGCGCCGATCGAGGAGGCCGTCGACCGCTTCCGGCGGGGGGAGATGGTGATCGTGGTCGACGACGAGGACCGGGAGAACGAGGGGGATCTGGCGATCGCGGCGGAGCGGGTGACGCCCGAGGCGATCAACTTCATGGCCAAGGAGGGGCGGGGGCTCGTCTGCCTGTCGCTCACCGCCGAGCGGTGCGACGAGCTCGAGC
>Ga0299913_10002513_pt1 | contig 14515 bp, 18 predicted proteins | sample RVTome_9_FD_201360 | JGI IMG/M metagenome (GOLD analysis project Ga0299913, IMG submission 201360) | Soil microbial communities from uranium-contaminated site in the Upper Colorado River Basin, Wyoming, United States - RVT155D38 (version 2) ... | reverse complement strand
TTCGACACCCGAGAGCCTTGTGGGCACCTCCTCGACTACACGTAAGTCCATGTCTTCCAGGGCAGGTATCAGATCGGAGAGAGCACGCTTCCCGCGCCCGTAGAGAGCGACACGGGTCAGAAGCTCGGCTCCCTCAGTCTCGTTCTGGAGCCCGACAACGAACGGACGGCCCTCGTCTGCCATCATTTCGAGCCTCTCTATGTCACCGGCTGCGACGCTCAGCTCGGTGGATGCCCTGTAATAGTCGGGGAAGCGTGATGCCCAACTGCGGATCATCTTCCGGGCCTTCGTGGCACCGTGCCGCCGTGAGAGCACATCGTCGACCTTCTCGGACCATGAACGGGTGATTGCTCTGACCTCGGCCTCGAGCTCGTCGAATGCCACATCCGGCACTGCCCCTTCATCGACCCAGACCTTGAAGTGGAGGTGAGCCATCTCATCGGCCTCGAGGCTGAGGTTGAAATCCACCGATTCCCCGTTGAATCGATCGAGGAACAACTCCTCGAGATCTTTTGCGAGCGTGGTCGCGTAGCGGTCGGAGGGTATGACCACCAGCACCCGTGCGGTGCGATCGAGCAAGTCTCGCCGCACGAAGAACTTCACCTTGGCACGCTCACCACCAGCGAGTAACCCCATCAACAGCGCCCTCAGGTCTTCGACGGGGACTGCGAAGAGATCGTCTTTGGGGAAGCTCTCGAACAGCGAGACGATCGCCTTGTGATCATGTGACGCTTCGATGAGATCCTCCGCGGCGGACAAGTGATGGAGCTTCTTACGGAGAATCGGCGTGCGTGATGAACGCTCCATGTACGCCTTCGACGTGAACAGGCCGAGCAGACGCGCTTCCCCCACCGTCTCGCCGTGGGAGTCCACGATGCGAACACCGATGTAGTCCATTCGAGCCCGCCGGTGCACCGTCGACAAACGGTTGGTCTTCGAGATGACCAGGAGATCACCGTTCTCGTACCTCGCAGCGAGCTGGGGTGACAACGACGAAAGCGGAACGGGTTTCTCACGCTTCGATCGTCCCGGCTCGCTGAGCACCCCCAGGTCCGAACCCTCGACGATTTGAATGGAGCGGCCTTTTGGAGTGTCTATCAACTTGTGCTCGCGGTACCCGAGGAAGACGAAGTTGTCCTCCCGGAGCCAGTTCAGGAATGCGACCGATTCGTCGATGTCCGCAGTCGGGTAGTGACCTTCGCCACGGCGGACGAAATCGATCATCCTCGGCAGGACGCCCAACATGGCGTCGAAGTCGCGGACCGCCGCTCCCACGTCGACGAGGACTCGACGTAAGGCGCGCTCCAGCGCCGGCAGGTCGGCCCCGAAGAGACGACGGTCCAACACCCAGTGCTGCACGGACTCTCGCTCGTCCGAGGCGCGCGCCGGCCGGATTTCCATGAGTCGGCCCGCTTCGTCGCGTCGGACGCCGATGACAGGATGGAGGACCCTGGCGACCTCCAGCCCGTGGGCCAACAGCTCGTTGCCAATAGAGTCGACGAGAAACGGCGTGTCGTCGACGTGGACGTCGATCACGGTCCCAGGCGCCTCCCCGTTGCCTGAGGGTGGATTGAACACCCTGACAGCAATCGTCTCCGATCGCACCTCGATGAATTCGTAGAGACCGACGACCTCGTCATACAGATCGTCTGCCGTACTCGACAAGTTTCCCGGCAGGCGGCGAAGGTAGCTTTGCGCGAAACGGGTGATCAGCTCGCCGCGCCCAGCGCAACGTTCCTCGATCAGCTCCAGGACGGCATCGACCACCGCGGTTCCGTCCCTCAACGTGAGGGCATCCTCGACAGACAAATCACCACGCAGCGGACTGACAACTGACTTATTCGGTCACGACCCGTCGCATCTCTGTCCCAGGCTACCGCCGTGGTGGCTCACACTCGATGAGATGTTCTCTAGTCAGACAAAGCTGTCGGAAGCCTCGACCTCCGATGCCAGAGCGTCCAGGTCACCGGCCACCGGGCGATGATCGACAATCCGGAGACCGCGGAGCAGATCTGCGTGCTCGATTGCCTGTTCCCTGGTTGCTACCACCCTGATCGGCAAGTCACTGCGCAGTACTTTCCGGTACTTCTTCAGGATTGCGCGATGCTGGGGTCTGTCGAGATCGAACTCGAAGACTATCCCGTGTGCGCCCTCGGCGAGAGGGCAGTTCTTTCCGGCCAGGATCGGGCACAGCTCCCCGTGCTCGGGCCCGTGACAGACCAAGACGCGCTGTCCGACGCTCTCGAGGAATCTGCGATCGATCGGCTCGTCGGACCCCGGGATATCGAAGAGGATGTAGCTCTCGGCCATGACGACCTCCTTTCTCCTAGCTTGGTCTGTCTGCTGCAATCGATTCCAGGGGCGAAAGTCACTTTGGGGAGGGGACGGGTTCCGGTTTTCTGTGGAATTGCAGCCGCCACAATGTCCACAAGCCTTACTCGGGCCGTTAGTCCGCGCAACCTGGGACTTCGGGCGGTGCCGAAGACGTCGATCATCTGTGATGATTGAGGTAAGGCCGAGAAAGGATGTCGAAAATGCCAGTAGTCGCCGGAATCGACGACTCGCCGGTATCCAGGTTGGTGATCGACAGGGGACTGGAACAGGCACGATGGAGTGGAACCGACCTCCACGTCGTTCATGTGACGTATATGCCCATCGTCTACACCGAGGCGGCGATCAATTGGGATGAAGTCGCCAAAGCGCAGCGTGAATCGGTGTGGGCGGGAGTGACAGACGCGATCGACTCTTCCGACCTCAAGATCGAGAGGGTTGACCTCGAGGGATACCCTCCTGACACTCTGGTGAGATACGCCTCCGATGTTGCGGCGTCGCTGCTCGTCGTCGGAACTCGGGGCCGGGGTGACTTGGCCTCACTGATCCTGGGCAGCACGAGCCACCGATCCATCCATCTCGCCGAGTGTGACGTCCTCGTCGTGAAGGCTCCCAAGGAGACGGAGTGACCTGACATGGCTGAGACCCAGTGGCGCTCCTGGCTCGTTGACCTCGTCGCCGGTGGTGTTGTTGGGGGAATCGTTGGGGCCATCGTGGCGTGGAACGTCGCCATTTATCTGGGCGTACCCGGTGGCTATGAGGCCGGCATCGGGGAGGTATTCGCGCACAACCCGGTCGTCGGGGTTCTCTGGCTTGGCGCACTCGTGAGTGGGCCGGTGCTGGGAGTCGTCGTCGCCCGAAACCAACGACACAAGAAAGAACCCCGCGACCGCCACCGAGTCGGGATTAGCTAGCCGGTTTGTGACTCTTGCCTCTAGGCAGACGAGGGGTCATCCGCCGAACATGGAATCGGAAGGATGCATCATGTTCGAGAATCGCATCGAAGCGGGACAGCGTCTCGGCCAGAGGCTCGCTGAACTCGAGGTCGAGGGGCCCGTCATCTTGGGTCTTCCTCGTGGTGGTGTCCCGGTAGCGGCAGAGGTGGCCCGTATCTTGGACGCCCCGCTGGACGTCATCGTGGTCCGCAAGCTGGGAGTTCCCTTCCATCCGGAGTACGCGATGGGGGCAATCGGTGAAGGCGGCGTTCGTTTCGTCGATTGGCAAGTCGTGGCTGAGGCGGGTGTGACCGCCACCGAGCTGGCGCGGGTCATCGATCAGGAGAGTCTCGAGCTGAGGAGAAGAGCGGAGCAGTTCCGGATCGCCCAAGCTCGCATTGACATCTCGGGCCGCGTCGTTGTCATCGTCGACGACGGGATCGCCACGGGATCGACCGCCACCGCGGCGATAAGGGTGGCGCGTGACCTGGGCGCCAAGCTTGTGATCGTGGCGGCACCAGTGGCGCCTCAGGACACCATAAAACTCCTGCAGCGGATCGCTGACGCCGTGGTGGTTCTTGAGACACCTCCTTCCTTCCAAGCAGTGGGGCAGGTTTACGTCGACTTCTTACCGACCAGTGACGAGGAAGTGATTTCGATCCTCAGCCGGAATCGAATGAAGGAAGTTGACCTGTCTCAATCGGCCTGACCGTGCGACTCTTGCCCGCCTCAGAGAGGATCCGCCATTCCAGTCGGAGCTTCCGGGCAAGGGTTTCTCGGTTCCGATGACGTGGAATGCACCCGGTCTGTTTATGAGTCTCAGGGGCGACCTGAGCCTCCAGCCGATCGACAGTGATCACACTCAATTGACCCTGCGGCCTCCTATTCGCCTGATGGCGAAGGGGATGGCGGGGGGACAACGACCGCGCAGCGGAGACAGTGGTCAGGCGCTTCCTCGACTCGATCCAGACTTCCCCTTTCTGAGTCTGGTCGGTTGCGGGGGTCCTTTGCCGAATCCCCTCGTGACCTTCGCCCCTACCGGATGACGGGCCCGAGCTGCACACTCGACGCAAGCAACACAAGGAGGTTGTGATGGGCGACAGCCCATTCGAGATTGCCGGGAAATCGGCAATCGTTACCGGCGGAGCCATGGGCATCGGCTTCGGCATCGTCCGCCGTTATGTAGAGGCCGGAGCCAACGTGCTGATCGCCGACCTCGACGGCGAACTGGCCACACAGCGGGTCGCCGAGCTGGATGGCCCGGGCAAGTCGGTCTCATTGGGTGTCGACGTCTCCGCACCGGAGGCAGGACAGAAGCTCGTTGGCGAGTGTGTGGCCAACTTCGGTTCGGTGGACATCCTGGTCAACAACGCGGGCGTCTATCCGATGACACCACTACTCGACCAAAGCCGGGAGTCCTGGCACCGGGTCCTGGAGATCAATCTGACTGGGCTGGCATTTGTCTCGAAGTCAGCTGCGCAGCGGATGATCGAACAGGGCACAGGTGGCACGATCGTCAATATCGCGTCGATTGACTCGTTGCACCCCTCGATGGTCGGTCTCGCCGCCTACGACTCTTCGAAGGGTGGCGTGCTCATGTTCACCAAGGCGTTTGCTCTCGAGGTGGCACAGCACGGCATAACCGTCAATGCCATAGCTCCGGGTGGGATCACCACCGAGGGAACAGCCACCCCGCTGCAAGGAAGCGGAATGAGTGAAGAGGAGATGGAGGCGATGATGGAGCAATTCGCCGCCGTCATCCCATTAGGTCGCATGGGCGTGCCTGACGACATCGCAAAGGTCGCTCTGTTCCTCGCTTCACCCGCTGCGGGCTACGTGACCGGCGAGCTCATAGTGGTCGACGGCGGTCGGTTGCTTAAGTAGGGGGAACTCCATGGCCACTCGTCAAGAAGAATCGACGAGATCGGTCCGGATCCTCTTGGTCGACGATCACCAGGTGGTTCGCTCGGGACTCAAGACACTGTTCGAGCTCGAGGATGACCTGGTGGTCGTGGGCGAAGCCGGCACTGCAGGAGAGGCCGTGCGTCGGACCGAGATCGATCGTCCGGACCTGGTGTTGATGGACGTTCGTCTTCCCGACCGTTCCGGGATCGCAGCCTGTAACGAGATCACCAGACGCTTCCCCGCTGCGAAGGTGTTGATTCTCACTTCCTACGCGGATGAGGTGGCGCTGGCCGCCGCCGTGACGGCCGGCGCCTCCGGATATGTTTTGAAGAGAGCACGAGCGTCCGAGATCATCGAGGACCTCCGAAAGGTCATGGCAGGAAAGCTGCTCTTCGACCAGCGGGGTCGGAATGATGAGCCGGCACCACTCCTTTCATCTCTCTCGCCCCAGGAGAGGGCACTGTCTTGGCACCTGGCAGAAGGCTTGACGAACAGTGAGATCGCCGACCGAATGGGCCTGTCCGAGAAGACCGTGAAGAACTATGTGTCGAGAGTCTTGACGAAGTTGGGTATGTCGCGGCGGAGCGAGGCGGCCGCCTTCGTGGCTCGTGTTGAGGCGATGGCGGGGTCGCCCCGCGTCGACGAGGCAAAGTCGAGCTTGCCAGGTGGCTCGCGAGGGCGGGGTGGGTACATGGTTCGATTATGAATGTCATCGACCTAACCGATCCGGATCACATCCCGCGGGTGGCCATGATCACCCGGTTCCCCCCCAGCGAGTCAGGCTCCGCCATGGCCGCTTTGGACCTGTCGCGTAGTCTTGCTCGAGGTGGGTTCGCCGTCGAAGTGGTGCGGCTGATCCTTCCAGGCGAGGCATCCGCGGACGCCGGCGACTCTGTTGTGATGGACGTCAACGCCCAATGGGCAATGTGCCCTCGTATCGCCGCAGGCAGGGCCAATCGTTGCGATATCGCTCTCTTGCAGATCGATCGGCACGTGCCGATCCAGATCCTGGACGAGCTGCTCTCGGAATTGGAGGTTCCCTTGGTGTTGGCTGTCGATGACGTGAGCTCGGTCGACCCCAACGACACCCTGTTGTTGGCGGGCGCCGTCACGAAGGCTCATGCCGTTGTCGTCCCATCGGAGACGGCCCGACGCCGACTGACAGCCATGACAAATGGCTCCGTTGAGATCGACGTGATACCACCGGGTTCTCCGTGGCGACCTCTGCAGCCGGATCGGAGGGTGCGACGAGAGATCCTCAGCTGGGGGTATCTTGCCCCTGGAATGGGCGCCGAACGGGTGATTCGCTCCCTCGCCCAGCTCGGAGATCTCGAACCCAAGCCCCGATACCGGTTGGTGGGTGTCACCGATCCCGGGTGGACACAGCAGGACGGAGCGACCTACCGGGCGGCTCTCGTCGAAGAAGCCGAGAGATTAGGTGTTCAGGATCGGCTCGACATCGTGCCGATACTCCACTCCAGGAAAGGCATGGAGCAAGAGATCGCAAGAAGCGACGTGATCGCTGTCGTCTACGACTCGCGGGACCGGGCGTCGTCGCGGATCCTGGCCGAGGCGGTGTCGACCGGTCGTCCGGTCGTGGCCACTGCGTTTCCAGCTGCTATCGAAATGCTGTCTTCGGGGGCCGGGTTGACGGTTGATCACGATGACCCCGACACTATGACTGCAGCGCTGAAGACCTTGCTGACCGATGACCGCGCGTATCTGAGTGCGTCTCAGGCTGCAGCGACGATGAGCCCGAAGCTCAGCGTGGAAGAGACGGCGCGACGCTATGCCTCGCTGCTCCACCGTCGACTGGGCAACCGCCAGATGAGCGTCATTACATCGTGAGATCCCGCGACTTGTCCGATCCAACGACCATCATCGGGTCGAGATGGTGACCGTCAGACGTTGCGACATCGAGATCAGACCTGATTCCGATCGAGTGGTTGCCAGGCCTTTTCTTCCTGGTGAGACCGCATTCGCCGGGGGACCCACCCGGGTGGAGCTGATAGGCAGTCGCGTTTTGGCGCTGGACGACATCGAGGCCGAGAAGCTCTTGGCCGAGACCCGGGCGTCATTCGAGACCCGACATTCCGACTTGAGTGCGGTTTGGTCGAGAAATGCCGATTGGGCAACGGAAATAGTCCCGGCCCTCGGCGTGGCAGATGGAGACCGTCGCCAACTTCTCGGCGCGTATTTCACTCAGGAGTACGCTCCCGAGGCGGCGGCCGTGTGCAACCCCAGCATCGTGCCGTCTCCGGAGGACACCGACGGTCAGTTCATCATGAGTCTCAGGGCGATCGGTGAGGGTCATATCTCGTCGGTCGAGTTTCGCACCGGCAGTGTGGACGGCGACGGCTGTGTGACGATCGACGATCCCAGTCCTTTTCTGAATCTGGGTGAACGTCGTTCGCCCTCTTACGAAAAGGCCTTCTTCAGCGACAAGTTGCTGGCCCTCGGCGCCGATCCCGCCCTCGTCGAGACGGTTATGCAGCGTCTTCCCGATCGATTCGACTCTGACCGGCTCGACTCTGCATTGGGCATCCTCGACCGGGGAGAGTTTTCGGCTGCGGGTGTCTTCGAGACCAGGAAGCTGACCCACTGGTTGGCAGCTTCCAACTACGAGCTGAGCTATGACAAGGAAGTCTCTGTCAGCGAGCGGATACTCATCCCCTCCAGCCCGGCTGAGAGTCACGGAATCGAGGACGCTCGGTTCGTCCGCTTCGTCGAGGACGATGGGAGCGTCACCTTTTACGCGACTTACACCGCTTACGACGGTTTCACCATCCTCCCCCAGCTCATCGAGACCAAGGACTTCCTCACGTTCCGATTCGCCACCTTGAACGGGACCAGCGCCTACAACAAAGGCATCGCGCTGTTTCCCCGTCGCGTCGACGGGATGTATCTGGCTCTCGGTCGATATGACCAGGAGAATCTCCATTTGCTTCGGAGCGATCAGGTGCGGGTATGGAACTCTGCCGAGTTGATCTCGTCGCCCACCCGCGGTTGGGAAGCTGTGCAAATCGGCGCGTGTGGTCCCCCCTTGGAGACCAGTGAGGGTTGGCTTGTGCTCGTCCACGGCGTTGGGCCTATGCGACGCTATTCACTCGGTGCGTTTCTGCTCGATCTGGAAGATCCATCCCGGCTGATCGGCCGACTGGACTCGCCACTGCTCGAGCCGGCTGAAGACGAGCGCAACGGGTATGTCCCCAACGTCGTCTACTCTTGTGGAGGACTGATTCACGGGGACTGGCTGGTGGTTCCTTACGGATTCGCCGACGAAGGCGTTCATGTGATAACCGTCTCCGTCAGTGAGCTCTTGCGAGAGCTCACCTAGGGGGCGCACTCAGCGACCGAGCAGACGCGGTCGCGTTCCGGGCCAAGGCCGGCCTTGCGCTTCCCTTCTGGGGTGTCATCGATGAGGCCGAGCAGATACCAGTGGTCAGGAGGCGGTAGGGACACGGCCAGTCAGAGGCTTTGCTCTCACCACGGCGTTGATGAGCCGATCGTACTCATCGGCCACGGCGCCCCATTCCAGCCCAAGGGCGATCCGGCCCTGCGCTCGAGCCATGTCCGCGAGAGCCGTCTCGGACTCGAGGAGGCTCCCGATCGCGTGGGTCAGTGCCTGGGGACTGCGATGTGACACCGCCAGCGCCGCTCCTGACCCCGACAACTCGACCGCATGGGGAAACGATGTCGCCACGACAGGCACCGTGGCGGAAACCGCTTCCACTAGCACCCCGGACACCATTTGATCGGTGGAGTCGTAGGGGAGCACCGCGATGGTGGCGTCGCGGAGGAGGTCGTCAAGCACGTCCTGGGAGAGGTAGTCGTCCATGAATTCGACCTGATCCTCCAAACCGAGGATCGAGACGATTTCAAGAAGGCGATCACGGTACGCCTCACCTTCTCTGGCCAGGACCTTGGGGTGGGTCCGACCCGCGATCTTGTAGTGAATATCCGGGTACGAGTCCTTGAGCATGCCTACCGCCTGCAACGACCACTCCAGCCCTTTGCCCGGCCCTATCAGACCCCAGGTCAGCAGGTTCGGCGAGCCGCGGCGCGCGAGTGTGCTCCGGGCATGAGCCACGGAGCGAAGCGATCGACCGGTGCCGTGAGGGATCACCTCGATCGAGCGGGGGTCGATCCGGTACCTGCGAGCGAGCAGGTCTTTTGCGATCTGAGTCTGAACCACGGTGAACGTGGATCGATCGGAGAGACGTTTGATGATCTCTTCCTGAACGACGCTGGGTTGTGGCAGCAACGTGTGCAGCGTGGTGATCAAGAAATTCTCGAGTGCGTCTGCGAACTCGATCACGGAGCGTCCCATGTCCGGCCCCCAAATCCCGTACTCATGTTGGAGGATCACCACGTCATGTCCGGCAATTCGCTCCGCCGTTTGCCGTATCGAGTTGGGATCGGCCGGATCGAGACGTGCGATGACCTCAGGCCGGTCGTTGTACGGGATACGTGGATCCTCGACCAACTCGACTACGTCGATTCCGTCTCTACTTCCTCGATTGAGGGCAAGACCCCCACATAGGGACTCGGTGAAACTGGCCAAGCCACACACTGCAGGCGGATACGTGCTCACGAAAGCGGCCCGTGCCGTCGGCCGGGCCGGAACCGGAAGGGGATTCGGCCCCTGACCGTTTCTCTGCTCGAGTCTTCTCATCGAACCCCCCAAAGGTTTCATCAAATACTTACGACGCCATGTGCGACCGCCCACCCTTGGTCAGGGCCGAAGGTCTTGCGTCTTTCCCCTTTGCCGGGCGTTCCAAACTCTTACGTCAGCGGCGGGCGATCAGTCCGCCGCGGCCAGATCTACGTTGTAGGTGTCGAAAAGCAACTCCGCCCCGCGCTGACGGTGGATGGCGAGACGACCCAAGATCCTCAGCACCTTGCGACGCACCGCCCTGGGGTCCACGTCCGCTGAGCCCACAATCTCCAAGGCATCCCGGCAACCGGTCTCCAGATCTCGATGCTCCAAACCGAGCATGTCGACCTCTGGTTGGAGATGTGGGGCTCGGTCGATCACCTCGGCGAAGAGCCCATCGGGCCCCTCGATCTCGGCGACATGACGCTGCAGAGCCGAGTCGAGGACGGTCAAGGCGTCGCGGACGCCTTCAGCCCAATCGTCCTGGCCGGTGGCCCGGGCGGCGCTGGCTTCGAGCCCTCGCATGGCCTTGTAGAGATCCTGACGGCGAATGATCACCTGCCGGTGGGTATCCACCGACGGCCAGTCATACACCACGTCAGGGGGCAGCCACCCCGCAGCCTCAGCTTGGTCTCTGGCGTCTTCGACCTGAAGGTCGCCGCCCGGTGTTCTGAAGAACTCCGTTCCTTCGGCAGCTTCCTCCAGCTCATGTTGCGGCGTTGGGGGGTGTTGACTCATCGGGTCACTCTTCCTGTTCTCGATCCTCTGTCGTGCTCGGGGCGGTATCAGCCGCAGTCGACGTGGCCGGTTCCCGGCTCTGGGATACATCCCAACTCTTTCGGGCGGCGTCGATGCCCTCGTCTATCGCCTTGCCCAGTCGGGATGCCGCTTCGCGGGCGGCTTCGAGAGTCGCCATGCGGGCCTCCTTGGTCTCGTTCCAAGCCGTCTTCAATGCGTCGCCAGTGCGGTTCAACGCCTCCTCGGCTTCGCCGATCCACTGCTTTGTCGTCTTCTCTTGCTCCGTGCTCATTGTCTGCTCATTTCTCCAATCAGTTGGTCGGCGATCTCGTTTGCCCACGACTCGATCTCGTTCCAGTCACGAAAGTCGCCTTCGGGAGCGCGCACGGCCACGAGGATCGCCTTCTCCCCGAAGCTCAGCTTCGCCTTGTCGATCTTGCCTGAGAACACGCGATGATCACGAGCCGTTGTGGCTTCCAGTATGGGTTCAACGTCCACCGCATTCTCTTCCGGCTTGGGTGGGTCGCCCACCGGCCCGCTGGAGAAGATCCACGTCTCCGGGTGGCTGCTTAGAGCGGCGATGCGATCGGCCAGCTCCCTCGCGCTGGCCACCCAGTGTCCCGCGTAAACGGCGCTTCCCAACACGACCGCGTCATAGCTCGACAGGTCGGTGACATGGTCGGGGGACGCGATATCCACGTCATGGCCTCGATCGGTGAGGACCGCAGCGATCCTCTCGGCGATTTCGGTGGTGGAGCCGTGTTTGGACCCAGCTGAGACGAGGATGCGGCTTGTGTCGGGTGTCTCATCTGTCATTCATCCCACCTCCAGTGGTATTTGAGAGGAGACCCGAGCCTCACGACCCGGGCCTTCTCGGTTGTCGACCGTCTATTCGGTGTTGTCGATCCTCGATCCGCCGTTACGTCCTGGCGTCAGCGCGCCGAGGAGGATCACTGCCCCGACCAGGATCACGAACACCGGAGCGACATAACGAAGATCGATCGACGAGATGTCCCACCACCCGAAACCGACCGAAGCAAGTGCCGCTCCGGTCAAGGTGAGAAGGACACCCCACAGGAATGTCCCGACATGGAAACGATCAGTCATCGGTCACCTCCACTCTTCCCGTGAAGGCCTGAAGCTCCAGTGACAGGCTCTCGGCGCTCTGCCCAAAGCCAGGCGATTGATAGTACTCGTCGATACCGACACCGTTGGTGGTCCGTCCCAGGATCTCCAATTCGCCGGCCCCGACATTGGCGTTTACCCGAATCTCGGTGCCCTCTGGGACCCGGATCACCAGCTCGCCCATGCCAACGCTTGCGGTCAGGCGAGTAGCGGCCCCGAGATCATCGATCTCACGAAGATCGATGGTCAAGGCACCCATCGCGACGTTGTAGTCGGCCCGGATGTCGTCGACTGACGACACCTCGATGACGCGTTCCCCGACACCACCCTGGAAGCCCTCGAAGGGGGCGGCTGCGGTCATCAGCGTGATGAGCGCAAGGATGGTCCCGAACACGATTAGCCCGCCGTGAGCCCCTTCGTTGGCCAGCAACATCAGTGAGATGCCGATGACCATCGTCCCCAGTGCGAGGACGGCGGTGACACTTATGTCGATGGTCCCGGTCCTCTCCAGCAGCCAAAGGAAGCCGATGAGGACCAAGACCCCGCCTCCGACGATTTGGGGGGTTGAAAGGCGACGTCGCGCCGGTTGCTCGATGTCCTTTTGTTCGATCGGTGGTCTGTCAGTGATCGTCACGATTGAGACCTCCCATTACCAGGGCCAGACCGACCAAAACAAAGACGACTGGCCAGATGTACTGCCCGATCCACGGCGCAATCGTGTTGGCCAGCGCGATGGTGCCCACGATCATGAACACAGCGCCGACCACAGCGGCACCTGAAGGTGCCCCTTGCCCCGGGGGCGGGGAAACATGGCCATTCGGCGCAGGCTGGATCACCAGCCACATCACCAGATAGATCAGGATTCCCGATCCTCCTCCTAGAGCCAGCACGACGAACCCGATGCGGAACCAGATCGGGTCGAGGCCGAAGTACTCGCCGAGCCCGCCGGAGACGCCTGCGATTACTCGCTGAGTGTTGCTCCGGTAGAGCCGTCTATCGACTTGGGTATCGGTCTGCACTTCGCTTTGCACCGAATTGGTTGCTGTCGGCATTCGTCACCTCCTTTCTTGTTGAAACTCGCTGGACGCGAGCTTTATCGCTTCTACGAGCACACCTATCCCGGCCCCGACCATCGCCAACACCAGGAGAATCCTGAAAATGACTTCCCAGTCGAAGGTCGAGCCGGAGAAGTCGAACGGAAACACCAGATAGACCTGGTAGGTCACGAAAATGCTGATCAGGTTGGTCAGGATCTGGCCGGTCGACTTGATGATTGGTGTGTCGTTGAACTGGTAGACGAGGTTCGCCACGATCGTGGCGACCAACCCGAGGCTGATCCAGGGGACCACATCGGCAAACGCATCGGTGAGGAATCCCAGCCTGCCCCAGTCGAGGATGTATTGGACGACGATGAGCAAGGCGACATTTATCGCGATGGCGACGCCGTAGCCGAACCGCCGGCCTGCCTGCCTCAGCTCGGGCGGGACGTCGATCTGGGTAACTGACATCGGTGCTCCTTTCTGTCGATTGGACCGGATCACAGCGAAGGTGCATAGGGCCCTTGGTCCCAACGCAGCGGGCGATGGTCCAGGTGGTCCGGAGAGGGAGTCGGCTGCTCGCTTCATATGACCGTCAGAGACTGTGACCGTTTCAGGCGGCCCGCTGCGAGCGGGCGAATGACACACCGAAACACGGCAGTGTGCTCGCTCGCCCGCTGAACGGGTGAAGGGCGAATATCAGGGCCTGCCCACGTCCAGGCTGCAGTGCGCAATTGCTCCCGGCGTAGATCAGATTGCCGTCCGAGTCGAAACGAGAGTCGACCGCGGCAGCCGGCCGATTCTCTTCGACCGACAGACGGGGATTCGCTTCGAGGTTCGCCATCCATTCGTCGATCACCACGAATGCCAGCGGTGTCTATCGAACTCGGTCAGGGAATTCTGTATGGCAAATCGCCCTCCTTGCAGTGGAAGGCCCGGGTTCTCGGCGACACGAAGGACTGACCTCACGAGGTCAGTCGGACACGCTGGAGTGCAACCTCGGCATATATCCTCGGCTGAGGGCCATCACCGAAGTGGGAGGCGTCAGGACGACAACCCTCCCGCGGGGCGGACGCTCGTCGAGGAGGGTCCAACCTCCGAATCCGAAGGAGAACAGATGATTCTCCGCTATCAGGGCAGGGAGGCGGTCGCCGACCAGGATCACCGCGCCATCGGGAAGTCGGGATGCCTCAGCCGCCCATGTCTTCCTATCGGCGGCTCGGTGCAGGCCACGGCCACGTTTCAGACGTTCAGAAGCCAATATCCGGTTGAGCTCGGTAGCCGACGGTGACTCGCCCCTCCCCGACCCGAGCTGTACCGCGTCTCGGTAGGCCCGGTAGTCGTCGCGACGACACAGCCCGCAGGGTCGGTGCCCCGCCGCCAGGGCCACCGCGTCGTCGAGAAAGAAGAGGGGAGTCCAATGTCCCGGCTGGTCGAGGGGAGATTTCCACTCTCGGTACGAGGTGACGCAGGTGATCCAGAGCTGGCCCCGATGGTGACGAACTGTCTGCCCGGACTCGTCGACGAGGCACCCCCGATTCCCCGTAAACATCCCTCGTTCGTGGACGGCATGAAGGTCTCCAAAAGGATCAACTCGATTAGGGCGCGGGCTGGCTCGAGGCATGGGAAGGAATAGGTTGACTCTGTGAGCAGCGTAAGCCGCTCCACTCGCCTCGGCGGACCATTGTGCGCTATCTGGCCTCGGACCCAGCCTGGGGAATGCGGTGGTGGAGAAGACGACCTCGACCGAAATTTCAAAGTACTCGGCGATCTTCAAGGCCGAGGAT
>Ga0299913_10002512_pt1 | contig 14517 bp, 7 predicted proteins | sample RVTome_9_FD_201360 | JGI IMG/M metagenome (GOLD analysis project Ga0299913, IMG submission 201360) | Soil microbial communities from uranium-contaminated site in the Upper Colorado River Basin, Wyoming, United States - RVT155D38 (version 2) ... | reverse complement strand
CAGGACGCGCCCGGCCCGCGCGAACGCCGCGATCATGAGACCGTTCCACGAGGTGAGCACCTTGTCGTCGAGGTGGGGACGCGGCCGGGACAGCCGGGCCGTGAACAGCGTCAGGCGCGCGCGCGAGAGCGCCTCCGACGCGCTGTCCTCCGTGCCTCCGGTCTCACGCGCCGCCTCGTCTACGCCCCGCGCGACGTAGAGGATGTTGCGTCCGGTGAACTCCCCCTGCGGATCCTCCGGAGCGTTCCCGTCCGGCTCGATCCCGTACCGCGCCTTGAACACCGGGGCGTCCCCGCCGAGCAGGGAGTCGAGCTCCTCCGCCGTCCACAGGTAGAAGGCGCCCTCGCTCTTGCGCGCGCCGGCCTGTCCGGCCTGGTCCGGCGGCACGCTGTCGGCGTCCTCCGCCGAATAGAAGCCGCCTTCCTGGTCGGTCATCTCCCGGCGGACGTACGCGAGCGTATCCTCCGCGACGCCGGCGAAGAAGGCATCGCCGGTGATCTGGGCGGCTTCCAGGTACGCCAGCACGAGCTGCGCCTGGTCGTACAGCATCTTCTCGAAATGCGGCACGCGCCATTCGGCGTCGACCGCATAGCGGTGGAAGCCGCCGCCGACGTGGTCGCGCATGCCGCCGAGCGCCATAGCGCCCAGCGTGTGCAGCGCCATGTCGCGCGCCGCGGCGTCTCCCGACCTCGCGTGCTCGCGAAAGAGGAACAGCAGCTCGCTCGGCCGCGGGAACTTCGGCGCGTTGCCGAACCCCCCGCGGCGGGCATCGAACGTGGACGCGAAGTGCGACCGTGACGCGTCGAGCACCTCCGGGCCGGGCACGCCGCCGACGCCGGCGCCGCCATCGCGGCCGCCGAGCGCGCGAAGCTGATCGGCCAGCGCCGCTGCCGACTGGACGATCCGCAGGCGATCGTTCTTCCAGAGCCGGGCGATCTCCTGCAGCACGTCGACGAACCCGGGCCGCTGCCAGCGTGAGGTCGGCGGAAAGTACGTGCCGCCGAAGAACGGCTCGAGCTGCGGCGTGAGCCACACGCTCATCGGCCACCCGCCAGACCCGGTGGTCGCCTGCACGAAGGTCATGTAGACGCGATCGACGTCTGGTCGCTCCTCACGATCGACCTTCACCGATACGAAGTCGCGGTTCAGCGCGGCGGCGATCTCGGGGTTCTCGAACGACTCGTGCTCCATCACATGGCACCAGTGGCAGGTCGAGTACCCGATCGAGAGGAAGATCGGCTTGTCCTCGGTGCGCGCCGCCTCGAAGGCCTCGCTGCCCCAGGCGTACCAGTCGACGGGGTTGTCCTTGTGCTGGAGGAGATAGGGGCTCTTCTCGGCCGCCAGGCGGTTGGGCATCAGGCGAGTATATCGGGTGTAAACGGGTGCCAGCGGGTGCCAGCGGGTGCCAGCAGGTGCCAGCGGTGCCAGCTGGTGCGTCTACGGCACGGTAAGATCGGCGCATGCGGCTGGCCGCGGCCCTCTGCCTGAGCATGTGCCTGGTGCTGCCGTGCCCGGCTACGGCTCAGGCTTCCTCTGACGGCTCGAACGCGCTGGTGGCGGAAGGCGTCGAGCTGCTGCGCGCGAACCGGACTGCCGAGGCGCGCGCGAAGTTCGAGTCGGCGCGCGCCGCCGAGCCGTCCAACGCGTTCGCGCACTATTTCCTCGGGTATCTCTCCGAGGAGGAGCGCGACTGGGGAGCGGCGCAGGACGGCTACGCCCGCGCCATCGAGCTGGCGCCGCACATGGCCGAGGCGCACGACCGCCTCGGCTTCGTGCTCGGACAGCAGGGCGATACCGAGCGCGCGATTGCGCAGTTCCGGCGTGCGGCCGAGCTGAAGCCGGACCTCTTCGACGCGCACTATCACCTCGGCGCGACCCTCTGGTGGCAGAAGCAGGCGGATGCCGCGCTGGCGCCGCTCCAGACCGCCGTCCGCCTGCGGCCGCAGCACGCCGAAGCCCGCTACTACCTGGGCCTCACCCATCGCCAGCTCGGGAACCTCGAGACCGCGATCGCGGAGCTGCGCGAAGCCGTGGCGCTCGGTCCCTCCCTGGGCACTGCGCACGCGTATCTCGGAATTGCGCTGCGGGAGCACGGCGAGATCGACGAGGCCGTCGAGGTGCTTCGTCACGCGCTGTCGCTCGACCCGTCGCTCGACGATGCGGCGAATGCGCTGGGGCTGGCGTACATGGAGCGGGGGGACGCGGACCTCGCCGTCGAGACGCTTGCCGCCCTCGTGGCGCGCTCACCGGGGAACATGCCGGCGCGCCACAACCTGGGCACCGCCCACATGCAGAAGGGGGATCTCGCCGCCGCCGTCGCGACGTTCCGCGAGCTGGTCGCCAAGGATCCCGGCAATGGCGAGGCACACTACAACCTGGGCACCGCGCTGAAGCAGCAGGACGACTTCGAGGGCGCGGAACGTGCCCTGCGCGAGGCCGTGCGGCTGAAGCCCGATCTGCCGGAGGCGCGCTATACACTGGGCGTGGTGCTCTGGCAGACCCGCCGTCAGCCAGAGGCGGCGGACGCGTTCCGCGCGGCGATCGCGGCGAAGCCCGTTTACCCCGAGGCGCACTACATGCTCGGAACGGTACTGCGTCAGCTCGGCCGGACCGACGAGGCACTGGAGCGGTTCCGCCAGGCGCTGCAGCAGCAGCCGGACATGCCCGAGGCGTGGATCGGGATCGGACAAATCCTGCAGCGCCGCCGCGACAAGGCGGGCGCCGCCGCCGCGTTCGCCGAGGCCGGGAAGCTGAGGCAGGCGAAGGCCGATGCCCAGGCCGCGACGTTCGCCATCAGCACGGGGATGGAGAAGCTCCAGGCCGGCGACCTCGACACTGCCGTCGCGCAGCTCCGCCAGGCCGTCCGTCTCGCGCCCGACAGCGCCCAGGCGCATTACCAGCTCTCGCTCGCGCTCGAGCGCCAGGGCGAGGCGAAGGAAGCGGCCGCTCACCTCGCGGAAGCGCGGCGCCTCGCGCCCGATCTCGTGGTGGACGATGCGCGCTGATTGGGTTCTCGCCCTGCTGGCGGTGACGGCAATCGCGGCGGAGAGCCCACCTCTCTTCTCGTTCATCGACGCGGGGCGCACGGCGGGCCTCACCGCCATCACCGTCTTCGGCGGCCGCGACACGAACCGCTACCTGCTCGAAACGACCGGCACCGGCGTCGCGATGCTCGACTACGACGCGGACGGCCGACCCGATCTGTTCTTCGTCAACGGGACCACCCTCGAAGGCTTTCCGGCCGGCCGGGAGCCGCGGCCGCATCTCTATCGGAACCTCGGCGACGGCCGGTTCGAGGACGTGACGGAGGCCGCCGGCCTCCGGGATCAGCACGGCTGGGGCCAGGGCGCGTGTGCCGGGGACTACGACAACGACGGCTTCGAAGATCTGTTCGTCACCTACTACGGTCAGAACCGCCTGTATCGCAACGAGCGCGGGAGGTTTCGCGAGGTGACCGGTCCCGCGGGCCTCACGCAGGACCGGCTGCGCTGGAATACGGGGTGCGCATTCCTCGACTACGACCGCGACGGGCGCCTCGATCTCTTCGTCGCCAACTACATCGACATGGCGCTGGCGACGGCGCCGACGCCCGACTCGGGCCTCTGCCGCTACAAGGGCCTGCCGGTCGCGTGCGGCCCTCCCGGACTGAAGGGCGGGACCAACGCGCTCTACCGCAACCGCGGCGACGGCACCTTCGAGGACGTCTCCGCCGCTTCCGGCATCACCCGCGCCCACGGCACCTACGGCCTCGGCGTCGTCACGCTCGATTTCGACGATGACGGGTGGGTCGATGTGTACGTGGCGAACGATTCCAATCCGAGTGCGCTCTACGTGAACCGGCGCGACGGCACGTTCGAGGACATCGGCGTGCTGGCCGAGTGCGCGTTCAGCCAGGACGGCAAGCCGCAGGCCGGAATGGGCGTCGGCGCGGGCGACTACGACCGCAACGGCACGATCGATCTCGTGAAGACGAACTTCGCCGAGGACACCTCCACGCTGTACGCGAACACCGGCGAGGGCTTCTGCGAGGATCGGACGTTCGAGGCGGGTCTCGGCCAGAACACGCGATGGCTCGGCTGGGGAGCGGGCTTCGCGGACTTCGACAACGACGGCTGGCTCGACATCTTCCTGACCAACGGTCACGTCTATCCGGAGGTGCGGCAGATCAAGGGCGAGGCCGGCTACGAGCAGCGGAAGGTCGTCTACCGCAACGTCGAGGGGCACTTCGAGGACGTGACGCTCCGGCTCGGCGCGCCTGCGACGAATCCCAAGGCGGGGCGCGGCACCGCGTTCGGGGACGTGGACGGCAACGGCACGGTGGACGTCGCAATCAACAACGTCCATGACACGCCCGATCTGTTCCTCACGCGCGCGCCGGCGGACCATCACTGGCTGATCGTCCGTCTCGTCGGCACGAAGTCGAACCGCAGCGCCATCGGCGCGCGCGTGCGTGCGGTCACCGGCGGCGCCGCGCAGGTGCAAGAGGTCCGCGGCGGGGGGAGCTACCTGTCGCAGAACGATCTGCGCGTCCACTTCGGGCTGGGGACGGCCGCGCGCGTGGATCGCCTCGAGGTGCGCTGGCCCAATGGATCCACCGAGCAGTGGACGGACGTGAAGGCGGATCAGGTCCTGACGCTCACCGAGGGCACGGGCACTTCGCCGCAGGGGTCGCGGTGAAGAATCCACAGATTACACAGATTACACAGATGATTCCGGGAGACTGTTTCGCACCCGCATACGCGGCCGCCGATCCGGCGGTGGCGACGTGGAGGCGGCGTCCGACCGGGCACGCGTGCGTGAAGCCCGGGGTGAGGACGTCCGGGAATGAGCCGCTCCCGATTCGCATGCGGTTCATTCCCGGACGTCCTCATCCCGGGCAGCAGGCCGCCTGCGGCGGCCTGCCGGTCGGACGCCGCGCGCGTCGCCGCACTCCGACTCCCAATCTGTGCAATCTGTGTAATCTGTGGATGATCCCGATCGCCCCGTTGCTGGCAGCCCTGCTGCTATCCCCCCACTCGGCGGCCGCGCAATCGCCCTCCACTCCAGAACTGCAGAAGACGCTCGAGGCCGCCCGCGCCTCGATCGACCAGGGCCGGGCGCAGGAGGCGATTGCTGCGCTCGAGGCGGTCCCGCAGGACAGCCCTTACGTCGCGCACCTGCTCGGCGTCGCCTACTACCATGCCGACCAGTACGTGAAGGCCATCGAGACGCTCGCTCCGCTGCCCGATCGCCTGCCGGCGGAATCGGTCGAGCGCCGCGAGACCGTGCAGGTGCTGGGGCTCACCTACTACGTGGCGGGCCGGCTCGCCGAGGCGTTGCCGCTGCTGGAGGAGACGAGCGCCTGGGCCCAGGACAACATCGAGCTCGCGCAGGTGCTCGGCATGACGTACATCCAGACGCGCCAGCCTGCGAAGGCTCGCGCCGCGCTCGCCCGCGCCTTCGGCGTGGAGGCGGAATCGGCCGCGGGACACCTGCTGGCGGCGCAGATGATGATCCGCATCGAGTTCCACGAGATGGCGGACGCCGAGCTGAAGGCCGCGCTCGCCAGGGATCCGCGCCTCCCGCACGCGAACTTCCTGCTCGGCCAGAACGCCGTCTTCCGCAACCGCCTCGAAGACGCCGTCGCGCACTTCCGCCGCGAGCTCGAGGTGAACCCGGCCAGCGCGATGACGCTCTACCGCCTGGGTGAAGCCTACTCGCGCGTCCCCGACTGGGATCGCGCCATCCCCGCGCTGCAGCAGTCCCTCTGGATCAACCCCTTCTTCAGCGGTCCCTATATCGTCCTCGGCCGCGCCTATGTTGCGAAGGGACAGCTGCAGACCGCGGAAGGCATGCTGCGCCGCGCCGTGGAGTACGACCCCAACAACAAGGCCGCACGGTATCTGCTCGGCCAGGTGCTGCAGCGCCTCGGACGCGGAAAGGAAGCGGGCGAGCAGCTCGAGATTGCGGCGGGGCTGGAGGATCGCTAGGCGGATCCTCCTGACTCGACGCCGCAGGGGCGACCGGCCGATCGCCCCTACCGTTCCTGGATGGCGACACCGTCGGCCACATCGTCCGACGGATACACCACGACGCGATCCCCCTCGGCCAGCCCCTCGGTGACCTGCGCGTCGAGCGCGTTCTGGCGTCCCACCTGCACTGCGCGACGGCGTGCCGTCTCGCCTTCCACCCGGTACACGGCCCATCCCTCGTCGTGCCGGAACAGGCTGCTCACCGGCACCTTCAGCACGTTCCCGGCTTCCCAGATCACGATGCGGACCTCGACCCGAAAGCCGTCGCCGAGGTGCTGCGCCGCCTCGATCGGATCTTCGAAGTCGATGATCACGTTCACGCGCTGCTCCTCGACGCCGAGCGCCGATACCTTCATGAAGCCGGAGGGCTCGACCCGGCGGGCGCGCCCGGCCAGCGGCTGCCCCCCGCCCCACTGGTCGATGATGACGCGCTGGCCCTCCCTGACCTTCACGGCGTCGGTCGACAGCAGATCCGATACGATCTCCATCCGCCGGAGATCGCCGATCTCGACGAGCGCCTGTCCCGGCTGCACGACGGTCTCGCTCTGCTCGAGGCGGCGCAGGAGCACGCCGTCGACCGGCGAGGTGATCCGCACGGCGCTGCCGCTGCTGCGGCCCGACTGCACGAGGGCCGCCTGCGCCGTTTCCAGCTGGAACTCCGCCGTCGTGACGGCGAACTCCGCCGAGCGCAACGCCTCCTCCAGGGTCCGGACCTGGCGCTGGGCCGCTTCCAGCTGTTCCTTCGACGCGAGCCCCTCCGCCGCGAGCTGCTGCTGCCGCGCGAGGTCGCGCGTCGCGAAGTCGAGGTCGGCGGCGAGCCGATCGCGCTCCGCCCGCGCGCCGCCGACCGCGGAGCGGGCGGCGCGCACGCGCGCCTCGAGCTCACTGCGGGTCCGCACGTCGAGCAGCGCCGGATCGGCCGCCAGCAGCCGCGCCACCTCGGTCTCGCCGGCGGTGACCGGGTCGCCGGGCTCGAGCCCGATGCGCAGCATGCGGCCGGGCAGCGGCGCCGAGACCACGAACCGGTCGCGCACCCGCGTCTCGCCCTCCTCGTCGACGGTCACGACGAGGGCGCCGCGGACGACGGGGGCGAGGTCCGCGGGTACCGGCCCGGGCATGAACGCCCAGACGAAGAGCACGACGAGGCCGGCCACGGCGAGGACGGCGATCAGGCGGCTGCGGGTGACACGGATACGAGGCATCACTCCTTCGTTTTCAGGACGGCGACCAGATCGAGATGATCCAGCTTGCGCCGCACGACGAGCGCCGACAGCACGGTGGCAGCCGTCACCGCGAGGGCGGCGGATGCATAGGTCGCGGTGCTGACGACGAGCGGAAACCGGTACAGCTCGGTGTTGAACGCGGCGATGAGCAGGCCCGCGGAGAGATAGCCGAGGACGAGTCCGAGCGGCACGGCGATCGCGGTCACGACGGCGAGCTCGCCCAGCAGGATGGTGGAGATCTCGCCGCGCGTGAAGCCGAGGACGCGCAGGCTGGCCAGCTCGCGGCTCCGTTCCGACAGCGACACGCGCGCGGTGTTGTAGACGACGCCGAACGCGATCACGCTCGCGAACAGCACGTTGAAGAACACCATGACGTACATCGTCTCGTCCATCGTCTTCTTGAAGCTGTCCAGGGCGCTGCGCTTCAGGCTCACGCCGGCCACGCGCGGCGTGCGCTTGAGGCGCTCGTACAGCGTGGCGGCCTCACGCGAGTCCACGAGCAGCGCGGCGCCCGAGAGCGTGGGACCCTCGCGCATCAGATCGCGCAGCGCCTCGATCGCCATGTACGCGGAAGTGCCGGCGTACTCCTCGACCAGGCCGGTGACCGGCACGTCGACCACGGGGCGCCGGCCCTCGAGCACTTCCACCCTCACCAGGTCGCCGGGGCGCACCTCGAGCAGGTCGGCGAGCATGGTCGAGAGCACGAGACCGCCGGGCGGCAGTTCGATCGCGCCGCGATCGACGTCGACGACACGCTGCAGCATCGGGCGCCGCACGACGCCCTGAATCGACACGTGGCGCCGGCGGGGACCGTGCCGCAGCCGCGTGGCGACGGCGCGCGTCGGCTCGACGTCGAGGACGCCGGGCAGCCGGGCCAGCTCGTGCAGCGCGCGGCCGGAGACGGGCTCGACGAAGCTGACGGTCACGTCCTGCCGCTGCGCCACGAAGAACTGGACGTCGAGCACCACGTCGATGGCGTCCAGGATGAACGTGCCGAGCACGAGCATCGCCGCCGCCAGGCTCACGCCCAGAATGGAGGTGAGCGCCCGGACGGGCTGCCGGGAGAGATTGCGGAGGACCATCCGTCCGGCCTGCGGCAGCCACCGCTTGAGGCCGAGCCGCTCGAGGAGCGTCTCGCGATAGCTGGCGGGCGGCTCGGGACGCATCGCCTCGGCCGGCGGCAGCCGCACGGCGCGGGCGACCGCCGCGGACGCGCCCAGCGTGCCCGCCACGACGCTCACCAGCGCGCCCGCGACCACGATCCGCAGCGGCAGCTCGTAGGAGAGCTGCGGGAAGCGGAAGAACGCGTTGTACATCGATGTCATGCCCGAGCCGAGCCAGGCGCCGAAGATCGTGCCGAGCGCGGTACCCGCCAGGCCGATGGCCAGCCCCCACTGCATGTAGTGCACCGCCAGCTCCCGCTTCGTGTAGCCGAGCGCCTTGAGGGCCGCAATCTGCTCACGCTGCACCGAGACGATGCGCGTCAGGACGACGTTCAACAGGAACGCGGCGACGCCGAGAAAGACGATCGGCAGAATCAGGCCGACCGTCTGCAGCTGCTGGAGCTCGTTGGCCACGTACCAATGGGACGTCTGGAGCGATCGTGGAATCGCGCCGAAGGCGCCGTACGGCTCCAGCAGCGCGTCGAGCCTCGCGATGACGTCGTCCTCGCTCGCGCCCGGACGCAGCCGCACGGCGAGGTCGTTGAACGCGCCCTCCATGTCGAAGGCGCTCGCGAGACCCCGCCGTTCCATCCAGAAGATCCCGAACCGGGCATCGTCGGGGATCAGCTCTCCGGGACGGATGCTGTAGAGGTACTCGGGGGACAGCCCGATGCCGACGATCTGCAGCTCGCGTCGCCGGCCGTTGATCACGGCGCCGACGCGTCCGCCGGGTTCGAGACCCCGGGCCAGGGCGAACGCCTCGCTGACGATGACCTCGTCGGGACGGCCCGGGTCCGGCCAGCGCCCGCGCCGCAGGAACACGTCGTTCAGCGTTGGACGCGGCGGCACCTCGATCGAGATCAGCCGGCCGGAGGCCGGCTCCGCCAGGTCCTCGACGTCGAGCGTCACGTCCACGACGACGCGCGCGACCGCGCGCGCGATGCCGGGCATCTGGGCGATCCGGTCCTGCAGCCCGAGCGGCGCGCGCTTGACCGAGACGAAGACGTCGGCGAAGCGATAGCGATCGTAGTACGCCTGCTGCGTGTAGCGGAGCGAGTGGAACGTGCTCAGGTACGCCAGGAACATCGCCACGCCGGCCGCGATGACGAGGGCGATTGCCAGCGCCTGCCCCTTGACGAGCCAGAGGTCGCGAACGAGCTTACGTTGAAGCGCCCGCATCTGATTGGGCAATCGAGTTCAACGAAATCATCTGCGTCATCACCACGCGAGCTCGCGCGGCGAGACGCGCGACTCGTTGCGCCGTTCCGTCACGACGCGGCCGTCGGCGAGCGACACGACGCGGTCGGCCATGGCGGCGACCGCCGCGTTGTGCGTGATGACGGCAGTGGTCGTCTTCAGCTCCTGGTTGACGCGCTCGATCGCCTCGAGCACGACGATGCCGGTGACGATGTCGAGGGCCCCGGTGGGCTCGTCGCAGAGGAGGACGTCGGGGCGCTTCGCGATCGCGCGCGCGATCGCGACGCGCTGCTGCTCGCCGCCGGACAGCTGCGACGGGAAGTGATCGAGCCGGTCGGAGAGATCCACGAGCTCCAGCGCCTCTTCGGGCCGCATCGGCCGCTCGACGATCTCGGTCACCAGCGCCACGTTTTCGCGCGCGGTGAGGCTGGGGATGAGGTTGTAGAACTGGAACACGAAGCCCACGTGATGCCGGCGGTACTCCGTCAGCTCGCGGTCGTCCGCATCCGTCAGCGACTGGCCGCGATACGTCACGCGCCCCGACGTGGGGAGGTCGAGTCCGCCGAGGATGTTGAGCAGCGTGGACTTGCCGCTGCCCGACGGCCCGAGCAGGACGAGGAACTCGGACGCGTGCAGGTCGAGGCTGACGCCCCGGAGGGCGTACACCTCGACCTCGCCCATGTGATAGACCTTCGTGATGTCGCGGGCCTCGAAGACGGGTCCGGACGAAGGGAGTGGAGGCATTGAACGACGCGCCGGCGCCGCCGCAGGCGGCCGTCCCAGTCTACTTGAGTGCTCCCGTCGGCGCACGGGGAAGCGGGCCGCGACCCGCGCCCGGCCGGACCTTGGCGCTCGCGGGCGCGCTGGCGGCTGCCGTCGCGGGTGCTCCCGCGGCGGACGCGCCGGACGGGTCGCCGTGGCCGGTGCGGTTCGTCGACGTCGCGCGCCAGGCCGGCCTCGTCCATCCGTCGACCTACGGCGGCGTCGACCGCAAGCGCTTCATCATCGAGGCCAACGGCGCCGGCGCCGCGCTCGTGGACATGGACGGCGACGGCCGCCTGGACGCGGTGGTGCTGAACGGCACGCGGCTTCGCGAGGGGACGCGGGAGGATCGCGACTGGCCGGCGGGCGAGATGCCCACCCCACGCCTGTATCGCGGCAGGGGCGACGGCACGTTCGAGGACATCACGGCGGGCTCGGGCCTCGAACGCGCGGCGTGGTGGTCGTCGATCTGCGCCGGGGACTATGACAACGACGGCCGCATCGATCTGCACCTCACGGCGTACGGCGTGAACCGGCTGTACCGGAACGTCGGCTCGGGACGCTTCGAGGACGTGACCGCCGGGGTTGGCCTGCCAGAGACCGGCGAGCGGTGGGGCGCCGGCTGCACGTTCATCGACTACGACCGGGACGGACGACTCGATCTCTTCGTCTCGAACTACCTGGTCTTCGATCGCGAGAGCGCGGCGGAACCCGGAACGGGAGTCAACTGCCTGTGGAAGGGCATCCCGGTGAACTGCGGGCCCAAGGGGCTGCCCTTCGACACGAACCTGCTCTACCGGCAGGAGCCGGATGGACGGTTCGTCGACGTGTCGGAGTCCTCCGGAATCGCGGCCGTGCGCAACCGGTACTCGATGACGGCGGCAGCGGCGGACTTCGACGAGGACGGATGGACCGACATCTACGTGGCCGCCGACTCGACGGCCTCGATCCTCTACCGCAACAACCGCGACGGCACGTTCACGGACGTGGCGCTCAGGAGCGGCGCCGCGTTCAGCGAGAACGGGCGCGCGCAGGCCGGGATGGGCCTGGGGGTCGGGGACTTCAACAACGACGGCCGGCTCGACATCGTCAAGACGCACTTCGCCGATGACATTCCGGCGCTCTACCGGAACCTGGGCGGCGGTCTCTTCGAGGACATCGCGACGGCTGCGGGACTCGGCGTGCAGAACCGCCACGTCCAATGGGGCGCCGGCATGCCGGACCTCGACAACGACGGCTGGCCGGATCTCGTCTACGTCACCGGCAGCGTGTACCCGGAGGTGGAGGCGCACTTCCCGGAGTACCCGCACGCAGGGCCGACCGTCGTGTTCCGGAACCGGGGCGACGGCCGCACCTTCGAGGACGTCACGGCACGGAGCGGTCCGGGCGCGGCGACGCCGCGCTCGGCGCGGGGCGCCGCTTTTGGCGACGTCGACGGGGATGGGGACATCGACATCCTGGTGATGACGATGAACGGTCCTCCGGCGCTGCTGCGGAACGACGGCACGAACGGTCACCACTGGCTCGCCGTGCACCTGGAGGGCACGGCGTCGAACCGCGCCGCGATCGGCGCGACGGTGCGGGTCACGGCCGGCGGCCGCACCCAGGCGCGCGCCGTCCTCAGCCAGTCCAGCTACTACTCACACGACGATCTACGGCTGCACTTCGGGTTGGGGCAGGCGCGCGCCGCGGCGCGGGTCGAGGTGCGGTGGCCTTCGGGAGAGACGACCGTCCTGACGGACGTCCCGGCCGGGCAGATCCTGCGGATTCGCGAGCCCGTCACCGCCAACCGGTCTGACCGCTGAAAGCCCACCCAACCTCAACCAATACGTAAATCCGCTTGACGTAATGTAAATAGCTTATTAGAGTCCACGAGGTGTGACCACTTCCCGCGAGGGCCAGCGGTCCACGCCAGTTCGCCCCGGCAAGACACTGCAGATTGCTCCGGCGAACTCGGATGGTCTTACCTGACAGGCTGCGCTGCCTTCCTTTGTTCGGCCGGTCCGGACGGGCAGGCAGCCGCGGTTGAACGGAAGGCCGACCGCCAGCGCCGCCTGAATCCCGCTGGCGATCGTCCGGATGGAGGTCGCATGTCTCGCCTTCGCCTTCGGGTCTTGCCCCTGTCGATTGCCGCGCTGTTCTCCCTCGCTGTCCTGCCGGCCGTTCCCGCGTACGGCCAGGCGGTGTACGGCAGCCTCAGCGGCACCGTGACCGATTCCAGCGGCGCCGTGCTGCCGGGCGCCACTGTCACCATCACCAGCCTCGAACGCCAGACCGTGGATACCGCGGTCACGAACGAGTCCGGCAATTTCATCCGGGAGCGGCTGCTGCCCGGCGAGTACGAGGTCAAGGCGGAGCTCTCCGGCTTCAAGACGGCGGTCGTCCCGCGTGTGCGTGTGAGCGTGGACACCCAGACGCCGGTCAGCTTCTCGCTGGAGCTGGGCGAGCTGACCGAGACGGTCGAAGTGACCGGCGGCTCGCCGCTGCTCAAGACGGACCGCGCCGACGTGGCGACGCGCTTCGACCAGCGGCAGCTGACCGATGCGCCGGTGCTCGATCGCAACTTCACCAAGTTCGTCCTGCTCACGCCGGGCACGCAGATGCTGGGCTGGCAGCATGCGGCGTCGGAGAACCCGCAGGGCTCGACGCAGACGATGGTGAACGGGCAGCACTTCAGCGGCACGGGGTACCAGCTGGACGGCACCGAGAACCGCGACCCGATTCTCGGGATCATCGTCATCAACCCGAACCTCGAGTCCATCAGCGAAGCCAAGGTCACGTCGCAGAACTACGACGCCGAGTTCGGGCAGGCGACGGCCGGCGTCGTCTCGGTGCAGACGAAGTCGGGCACCAACGCCTTCTCCGGGACCGCGTTCGAGTTCTACCAGGACGAGCGCTTCCAGGCGCGCAATCCGTTCACGCAGCCGACGAAGGAGTCGCTGCCCGAGACGACGCGGAACCAGTTCGGCTTCACGCTCGGCGGTCCGATCATCCGCAACCAGACGTTCTTCTTCGGCGACTACCAGGGCACGCGCAGCACGGTCGGCGGATCGCGCCTGCTGACGGTGCCGACGGCCGCGGCGCGCGAGGGAGACCTGAGCGCCTACGGGGTGAACATCTACGACCCGGCGAGCAGCGCGAACCCGGCCGCGCGGTCGCAGTTCACCGGCAACCGCATTCCGGCGAATCGCATCTCGGCGCAGGCGCGCGCCCTGCTGGGGCTGATTCCGATGCCGAATCTGCCCGGGCTCGAGAACGGCACGCGCGACAACTTCCAGGTCTCGGGCACGGAGCAGTTCGACGGCGACCAGTTCAACGGCCGCGTCGATCACCGCTACGACGACAACACGAACATCTTCGGCCGGTACACCCTCGGCAACTACCTGCGTGACGGGCCGACGGCGTTCGGCGCCGGCGGCGGCCAGGAACTGGTCAGCCTCGGCGGCGTGTCGGACGTGCGGAACCAGAGCCTCGCCCTCGGCGTGGATCGCGCGGTTTCGTCCACGCTGCTGACCGACTTCCGGTTCGGCTGGTTCAAGTACCGCGTCAACGTGCTGCCGTTCGACTTCGGGACGACGCCGGCGGCCGACGCGGGCATTCCGGGCCTGAACCTCGACACGACGTTCACGAGCGGTCTGCCGGCGCTCTTCATCGGCGGCGACAACACCGGCGGGCCGGGCGACTTCGAAGGCGGCTCCGGCCTGGGCGTGAACCGCTGCAACTGCCCGCTGGATCAGGACGAGAACCAGTGGCAGCTCGTAGGCAACGTCACGAAGCTCTGGCGGGACCACAGCTTCAAGGTCGGCATCGACGTCCGGCGGGCGCACAACCTCCGCGTGCCCAGCGACGCGCACCGTTCGGGCGAGCTCTCGTTCGTCCGTGAGCGCACGTCGCTCGACGGCGCGGGCGGATTGGGGCTGGCGACGTTCCTGCTCGGCGATGTGACGCAGCTGCGACGGTACGTCAGTCCGAACACCGACGCGCGCGAGCGCCAGTGGCGGCACTTCTACTACGCGCAGGATACGTGGCGCGTCAACCAGAAGCTGACGCTGAACTACGGCATCCGGCTCGACATCATCAACCCGCAGACCGTGAACGAGCCGGGCAACGGCGGCTGGCTCGACCTCGACACAGGCGAGATCATGGTCGGCGGGGTCGGCG
>Ga0299913_10002511_pt1 | contig 14522 bp, 11 predicted proteins | sample RVTome_9_FD_201360 | JGI IMG/M metagenome (GOLD analysis project Ga0299913, IMG submission 201360) | Soil microbial communities from uranium-contaminated site in the Upper Colorado River Basin, Wyoming, United States - RVT155D38 (version 2) ... | reverse complement strand
CCAGGAACTTCAGCGTTAGGTGCTGGTTGCGGGGCTCGGTCCAGCGTGCCCCCGTCATCGTCTCCTGCCAGGGCGCGACCTGCTCCCGTATCCACTCCCGGTGCATCGAGGGGACCTCGGCGGCAACGAACAGCCGTAGCTTTTCGCTCACGCTCGAAGCAACGTGCGCCGGCCTAGGTCGAGAACGGCGTTCGCGGCCCACCTGCGGACGTGGTCGCGATCGCCGTAACCACGCACCTCCCTCACCTCGACGGTGTCACGGTACGCCGCACCGATGAAGATCGTCCCGGGAGGTTTCCCTTCCTGTTCGGCCGGGCCGGCAACCCCCGTCGTGCTCAGCCCGAGCGCGGTGTGCGCGACGCGCGCAACTCCCAGAGCCATCTCGCGCGCCGTCTCCGCGCTGACGGCTCCGTGCGCGTCCAGGAGGCCTTCAGGCACGCCGAGAACCAGATTCTTTGCCTCGTTCGAGTAGCAGACCAGGGCCGCGGCGAAGAACTCCGACGCGCCTTCGGCCGCGGTCAGGAGGTTGCCCACGAGCCCTCCCGTTAGGGACTCGGCGACGGCCACGCTCTCCTCGCGAGCGCGCAGGAAAGCACCGAGGCCCTCCGCCAAGGTGTCGGAGCCCGCTGCGAGGGCGTTCTCACCGAGACGTTCGCGGATCGTCGCTTCGATGGGATCGATCACGCGCGTCGCGGCCGCTTCGTCGGCGGCCTTCGTGGTGAGACGCAACCGCACCTCACCGCCGCCGGCTCGGTACGCGATCGTCGGTTGAGTTTGCCCCTCGACGATGTCGGCTATCAACTCGTGCGTTCGGGATTCACCGAGTCCCAGCACGACGATCTCGCGCGACACGGTGACCGCGCCCGGCCCCCGTCGCCTCAGCTCGGGCAACACCGTCTTGTCCATCATCGCCCTCATCTCCCACGGAACGCCGGGCAGGGCGAAGAAGATCGTTCCCTCGTGCTCGAGCATCAGGCCGGGCGCGGTGCCCTCCGGCGGGATGGGCGTCGCGCCGCGCGGCACGTCGGCCTGACGCAGGTTGTCCGAGGGCATCCGGCGGCCGAGCTTGGTGAAGATCGCCTCGATGGAGGAGGCCAGGCGCTCGTCCCGCTCCAGCGGTGCCCCCGCAAGCTCTGCGAGGGCCTCGCGGGTGATGTCGTCGGGCGTCGGGCCGAGGCCCCCCGTGACGATCACCGCGTCGGCTCGCTCCGCCGCGGCCCGCAACGTCTCGACCATCCGAGCGAGGTTGTCGCCCACCACCTCGTGGCGGAAGACGTCGACCCCGATCGCTGCGAGGGAGCCGGAGATCTCCTGCGCGTTCGTGTTCGCGATCTGCCCGAGGAGGAGCTCGGTGCCTACCCCGACGATCTCGGCATTCACGTGATGCGCTCCCTCTGCTCTCGGAGCTCCATGAAGTAGAGGGCGCCGGACCACAGTGTGATCGCGAGCGCGGCCCCCGTGAGCATCCAGTGACCGACGTTGCGATGCTCGAACGGCAACAGCCACCAGCTCACCATCCATACCTGGAGGAACGTCTTGAGCTTGCCGAGACCGGAGGCCGGAAGAGAGCCGCCTCCGGACACGATCTGGGTCCGCAGGATCTGCACGGCCACCTCTCTGAAGGCGATCAGCAAGGCGACGATCAGAGGGAAGTGGCGGTCGTCGACCAGCACCCAGAGGGCCGCTCCTATGAGGAGCTTGTCGGCGGTGGGGTCCAGGAACTGCCCGGCTCGCGTGATGACGTCCCACCGCCGCGCCAGGTAACCGTCGAGCGAATCGGACAGCGAGAGCACCACGAACAGGGCGAACGCGGTGACCGCTCCGGCCGTGGAGTCCTGGTAGGCGAAGTAGAGGAAGAGTGGCACCAGCGCGATCCGCGCCACGGTGATCGCGTTGGGGAGGTTCACGGCCGGAACGCTACAACCCAAATTTTCTTAACCAGGTCCATTCCACGGACCCCCCAGGTCGGTTCCGCTTACGCAGAACGGACCTCGGTCAGAAAATTTCGGTGCCTTGGAGGTCGGCGCCGGCGGCCTCGGTGATCTTGACCGTGAGGTAGTCGCCGATGCGGGGCTTCGAGTCGGTGGTGAAGCGGATCTCGCCGTCGACCTCGGGGGCCTCGCGCTGGGAGCGGCCGATCCACACGCCCTCCTCCAGGTCGAGACGCTCGACGAGGACCTCTAAGGTCGAGCCCACGAGGCTGCGGGCCCGGAGTTCCATGGTTCGTTGCGCCGCGCCCTCCACGCGTTCCGCGCGCTCCCGGGCCGTCGCCTCGTCGACGTGGTCATCCATGTCGTGCGAGCGCGTTCCGACCTCGGGCGAGTAGGTGAACGTTCCCACCCAGTCGAAGTCGGTGTCCGCGACGAAGCTTTCGACCTCGGCCGCGTCGGCGTCGGTCTCGCCGGGGAACCCAAGGATGAACGTCGAGCGCACGCCCGCCAGCGGATCGCCGCCTCGGATCCTGTCGATCATCTCCTCGAAGCGCGCCCGGCCCCCCCACCGCCCCATGCCTTTCAACACCGCCGGAGCCACGTGTTGTAACGACAGGTCGAAGTAGGACACGATCCTGTCCGAGCCGAGGATCGTGTCGATCAGCTCGTCGCTGACACCTTGTGGATGCAGATACATCAGGCGGGCACGACGTAGTCCGTCGATCGTCTCGAGCCGCGCCAGCAACGACGCGAGGTTTCCCTCGCCGGTGTCGCGTCCCCACATCACCGAGTCCTGGCTCACCAACGAGATCTCCGACACGCCTTGTGCGACCAGACCACGGATCTCGGTCTCGATCGTCTCGATGCTGCGCGAGCGGAACTTGCCTCGCATCAGTGGGATCGCGCAGAAGGTGCAGCCGCGATCGCATCCCTCCGCGATCTTCACGTACGACCATGGAGCGCGCCCGAAGCGGAGGCGCTCCTTCGCCTCGATCGTCGCGTCCCACCAGGCCGGATCGAAGCGCGTGCCGGGGTCCCCGAAGATCCTCGTGTCGAGCGAGCCGGCCGCGGCCCCCGTGACGATCTCTCCGATGCGCGTGTATGCGGCGAAATCGACGAGGGCGTCCACCTCGGGCAGGGCCTCGGCCAGGTCGTCTGCGGAGCGGGCCACCAGGCATCCCGTCAGCACGAGGCCCCTGGCGGACCCCGTCTCTTTGAGCTCGGCCAGGTCCAGGACCTCCTGGACGGTCTCGCGGCGAGCGGGCTCGATGAACCCGCAGGTGTTGACAACGACGACCTCGGCGCCCTCGGGCTCATCCGACACCGAGTGGCCCGCGGCCCGTAGCAACCCTCCGAGACCCTCTGAGTCCACGGCGTTCTTGGGGCAGCCGAGGGTGACGATCGCAACCTTTGACATGACGCGCGGGGCCTTCCTAGAGGAGGGAATCGATGTCGTCGGGAAGGCTGAAGGTGAACACGTCCTCGATCCCGGGCGAACCGATGTTCTGATCGTTCACGATCAGCTCGACCCCCGCAGCGTAGCCGAGCACGATGTCCATGTCCTCCGTGGCCGTGAAGGTCTGCGATTCACCCATCACCATCGTGTCGGAGAAGACGTTCGCGCCGTCCGCCGTCACGTCCACCCAACAGTCCGCGTTGGAGGCAACGATCTCGAGCTCGATGCCGTCCGTGAAGGCGAACGCGTCCTCCTGCGTCTCGGGCGTCGGCGTGGGAGTCGCGCTCGGCGTCGGTGTGGGCGTGGGAGTGAACTCGGTCTCCTCTACGAGCCGCGGCTCTCGCTCGGGCGCTTCGTTCGGGCCCTGCGCGATGCCGATCGCGGCCAGTCCCACCAGGACGACGGCCGCGAACATCGCCGCGATCGCCCACGACGAGATGGGTCGTTCGCGCGGAGCGCGCTTGCGGCCGCCTCGCTCGAGAGCCACGATCGGGCCGGTGTCGATCCGGGTCCCGTAGCGGCGATCGAACTCCTCGAGCAAGGGATCGGGGTCGACCCGAAGGAAGCGTGCGTAGGTCTTGAGGAAGCCCCTCACGTAGGTCGGCGAGAGGAAGTCGTACTCGTCCGACTCCATCCGCATGAGGTAGTCGGGCCGTATGCGTGTGTCTTCGGCGGCCCTCTCGATGCTGACGCGCCTCCGGCGGCGCGCCGCTCGGAGATAGGCCCCCATCGTGGGGGTTTCGGTCATCTACTCCGTCGCAGTGCTGGTCGGTGAACGTCCGTAATCGTAATCGAGCGCGAAAAAACGGCTACGCTCCGTCACCAGCCTGCTGGGCGTCGAGCTCGTCGACCGTCATCAGAACGTCGCGAGGCTTGCTGCCCTGCGAGGGACCCACGACTCCCCTCTGCTCGAGCAGGTCCATGAGCCGGCCCGCCCGCGCGAAGCCCACCTGGAGCTTGCGCTGCAGCATCGAGGTGGAACCGAGCTGGGACCGCACCACGAGATCGAGCGCCTCGGCGAGCAGGGGCTCGTCGGCACCCGGCCCCCCCGACATGCCTCCCCCGCCACCCGTGTTCTCCTCAGCCGTCACGCCCTCGACGTAGTCGGGATTGCCCTGGCGACGTGCGTGACCGACGACCGCGGCGATCTCCTTCTCGGTCACCCAGGCGCCCTGGATCCGGCGCGGCTTGGACGAGTTCGCGTGCAGGTAGAGCATGTCGCCGTGGCCGATCAGGTTCTCGGCGCCGCCCTGGTCGAGGATCACGCGCGAGTCCTGCATCGAGGCGACCGAGAACGCGATCCGCGACGGGATGTTCGCCTTGATGACGCCCGTGACGACGTCGACGCTCGGGCGCTGCGTCGCGATGATCAGGTGGATGCCGACGGCGCGAGCCATCTGCGCGATGCGGCAGATCGCGGCCTCGACATCGCGCGGCGCCACCATCATCAGGTCGGAGAGCTCGTCGATCACGACCAGGATGTAGGGGAACTGATGCGGGTCCGGATCCTCGTCGGAGCGCTTCACGACCGCACCTTTGGAGACCGCGTCGTTGTAGAACTCGAGGTTCCGCATCCCGGAGTGCGCGAGGACCTCGTAGCGCATCTCCATCTCGCGCACGACCCAGGTGAGGGCCGCGGCCGCCTTCTTGGGTTGAGTGACGACCGGCGTCAACAGATGCGGGACGCCGGAGAAGTGCGTCAGCTCGACGCGCTTCGGGTCGATGAGGATCATCCGCACCTGGTCCGGCCGGGCCCGCATGAGGATCGACGTGATCACCGCGTTCATGCACGACGACTTCCCGGAGTTCGTCGCGCCGGCGATCAGGACGTGAGGCATCTCGGTGATGTTGGCCAGGATCGCGTCTCCCGAGATGTCCTGACCCAGAGCCGCCGCCAGCGGGTGCTTGTCGTTCTTGGCCTCGCGGGTCGATAGGACATCGCCGAGGGTCACCACCTGCCTGGTCCGGTTCGGGACCTCGACCCCGATCGCGCTGCGGCCCGGGATGGGGGCCAGGAAACGGAGCTCACCGGACGCCAGCGCGTACTTGATCTCGTTGCCGAGCGACAGGACCCGGTTCACCTTGACCCCGGCCCCCAGCTCGATCTCGAAGCGGGTCACCGTCGGACCGGCCGTGTATCCCGTCACCGAGGCGTCCACGCTGAACTGCTCGAGGGTGGCTTCGAGGGTCTTTATCGTGTCCTCGATGCTGCGAGCCGAGATCTCGCGCTGCCCCCCGCGCGACAGGATCTCGAGCGGCGGGAGTTTGAACGAGCGCGTGTTGCCGACGGGGATGGCGAGCTGGGTCGCGGCCTTCGGCTGCTCGGTCGCGTGCGGTACGTCGATCTCCTCCGCGGCCCCCTCGGCATCGCCCGCCTCCTCGACGAAGGCGTAGTCGTCGTCTTCCTCGAGCTCGTCCTCGTACTCCTCGTCCTCGTCCTCCTCGGCGTCCAGGTCGACGCGAGCGGCGAGGCCCTTGGCGAAGTCCCACACCGCGATGCCCGCCGTGCCCCCCCAGCCCAGCACCATCCTCAGCGGCGTGCGCGTGACGATCATCAGCCCGACGACCAGGAGGAGCAACGCGACGAGCCAGGCGCCCCAGAATCCGATCAGGTCGGAAACGGGCCGCGCGACCAGCGCGCCGAAGACCCCGCCGATCCGCTGCAGCCTCTCGAGCGGCGCGCTGACGGGACGGTTGTGCTTGGCGAGGTGCACCATCGCCGCCATCGCGACGAGGATCAGGCCCGAGCCGGCCAGCACGCGGCCCGCGTGATCGCGCAGGCGGCCGAACATGACGAACACCGCCATCGCGAGCACCAGGAGGGGCACGGCCACGACTAGGCGGCCCACCATCAGCTTGCCGACGAAGTTGAAGATCGTCCCGGCCGGTCCCGCGGCCTTCCCGTAGACGCCCATCGCGGCCACGGCGCCGGCGGCCGCGACCAGCACTCCCCAGGCCGCCGGTGGAGCCGTGCGCACGTGCACCGCGGTCCACCCCAGGGCGGCGGTTACGGGATGCGGCCCCTTGCGACGGGTCTTCCGGCGCGGTGCCGGCTTGCGGGCCGGCGCCTTGCGAGGCGCGGGCCGCCGGTGTGCGGTGCGGGCGCGGCCCCGGGCCGGCTTGCGGCCCCGGGCCGGCTTGCGGCGACGGGTCGCCGTCCCCCTCCCCGAACGCGGCGGGGCGCCCCGGCGAGAGCGCGCGGGCGCCTTGCGACGAGCTCGTGTGGCCACCAACCCTCCCGGCTCGAATCGATCCGAGCCCCAAGACTAACAGTAGTTAACAGTCGCAACAGAGGATTTGGGACACCGCTTGGCACCCGTCCGCCACCCGAGATCTCGGCGCGAAGAAACGGAACGGGAGGGCCAGAGGCGGGGCGAGGGGGTCCCCTCGATCTTGATGGTCGGTGTGGTTGGTGTGGTACCCGCACCACACCAACCACGAACTCCGAGGGGGGTGTGTTCGCGGCCTCTGGAGCTGTAGGCCCTTCTCCTCGCGTCCGTGGTTGCCCAGCAGCCATCTACGCGCAAAGGAGCGGGCGGACGTGGTGGGGGAAGGGTCTGTCAGACCTCCATGATGATCGGGAGGATCATCGGGCGGCGGCGGGTGGAGTGCCAGACGAACTCGCCGAGGGCGCGGCGGGTGGCCTTCTTCAGGGCGCTCCACTCCGTGGACATCTCTGGCTCGATCTTGTCGATGGCCTCGGCCACCCGGTCGGCCGCCTCGTCGAGGAAGTCGCGCGACTCGTTCTCGTGCACGAAGCCGCGGGTGATCAGATCCGGCCCCGCGAGGACCTCCCCGGTGTGTCCGTCGATCGTGATCACGCAGATCAACACGCCGTCGCCGGCGAGGACGCGCCGGTCCCGAAGCACGACCGGCCCGACGTCGCCGACCCCCAGGCCGTCGACGAACACCATCCCCGCTGTGACGCGATCCCCTCGCTTGACCTTGCCGTCGCGCAGCTCGAGCACGTCGCCGTCTTCCACTATGAAGATGTCGTTGGGGGCCACGCCGTGGGACTCGGCGAGGCGCGCGTGCAGTGCCAGCTGCCGGAACTCGCCGTGGACCGGGGTGAAGTGACGAGGCCTGACGGCGTCGAGCATCTCGGCGAGCTCGTCGCGTCCCGCGTGGCCCGAGACGTGCACGGGGATCGTGCCGGGGTGATGGACCTCGGCCCCCGCCCGATACAACCCGTTGATCACGCGGTGCACGGCCGACTCGTTGCCGGGGATCGGCGACGCGGACAACACCACGGTGTCGCCGTCGCCCACGTGCACGAACTTGTGATCGCCCACGGCGATCAGCGATAGCGCGGAGAGCGGCTCACCCTGCGAACCGGTGCAGACGACCACGGTCTCGTGCGGAGCGAAGTGGTCGAGTTGGTTCACGTCGATCAAGAGGTCGTCGGGAACGTCGAGATAGCCAAGGCGGCGCCCCGCCTCGACGTTGTGGACCATCGACCTGCCGACTATCGCCACCTTGCGCTTGACCGCGCCGGCGGCCTCGCAGACCTGCTGGATCCGGTGGAGGTTCGACGCGAAGCAAGCCAGGACGATGCGGCGGCGAGCACCCTCGAATATCTCGCGCAGGGCGTCGCCCACGAGCGACTCCGACGGGGTCCGGCCGGGGGTCTCGACGTTGGTGGAGTCCGACAGCAGCAGGTCGACACCGTCCCGACCCAAGCGGCGGAATGCCTCCATGTCGGTGTGCCGCCCGTCGATCGGGGTCGGATCGATCTTGAAGTCCCCCGTGTACAGGACGCGGCCGTCGGGGGTGTCGACGCAGTAAGAGACCGCGTCGGGGATCGAGTGGGAGACCGGGATGGGCGTGATCTCGAACGGACCGAGGCCGACCCCCTCCCCTATGTCGTTGGCCTCGACGTCCACGTCGAACTCCTCCGGGCGCCGGCTCGCGAGCCCCAGCGTCAGCGGGGTGCCGAACACGGGGGCCGGGATGTCTCGGAGGAACCACGACAGCGCGCCGATGTGATCTTCGTGCCCGTGGGTCAGCACGACGCCGAGCACGTCCTTGTCCTTGAGGTACGAGAAGTCGGGGAGCACGAGGTCCACCCCGAGCATCTCGTCGGTCGGGAACGACAGCCCCGCGTCGATCACGACGACCCGGCCCTCGTTCTCGAGCGCCATCATGTTGCGGCCGATCTCGCCGAGGCCGCCGAGGAAAACGATCTTCGTACTCACTGGGCGGCCCTCACAGGAGCCCGGCGTCCTCCAGGGCCTTCCGGATCGCACCGCTCTCCTGCTCGGTGGGCGGGACGAGCGGGAGCCGCGGCTCGCCGACGTCGATGCCCAGCATGTTGGTCGCGGCCTTCACCGGGATCGGGCTTGCGGTCAGGCCCATGATCGTCTTCATGAGCGGCAGCAGTTCCGAGTAGATCCGCTGCGCCTCCTCGACCTTGCCGTCGTTCCACGCAGACATGATCTGTTTGATCTGCCGCCCGACGAGGTGCGAGCACACCGAGATGATCCCGACCGCGCCGGCCGCGAGGTGCGGGAGCAGTAGCGGGTCGTCGCCGGAGTAGATCTCGAAGTCGCCGCATCCGGCGGCATCGAGTTCGGCGCGCAGCAGGGCGGTCTCGCCTGCGTCGCCCACCGCGTCCTTGTCGGCGACGATGCGCTCGTGGCCGGCGAGCTCGATCATCGTCGGCCTCTCGATGCGACGTCCGGTGCGACCGGGGATGTCGTACAGAACGAGTGGGACCGGAGAGGCATCCGCGATCGCGGTGAAGTGAGCCACCAGTCCGTTCTGTGGGGGCCGCGAGTAGTAGGGCGTGACGACCAGGCAGGCGTCGACACCGAGCTCTCCGGCCTCACGCGTCAGCGCGATCGACTCCGAGGTGTCGTAGCTACCCGTTCCGGCGATGATCGAGGCGTTCCCGCCCACCTCGGACACCACGGCTTTGAAGAGATCGATCTTCTCGTCGTGGGACAGAGTCGGTGACTCACCGGTCGTCCCGCAGACGACGAGGCCGTCCGAGCCGTTGGCCACGAGGTGGGAGGAGAGCTTGCGCGCCGCGTCGAGGTCCACGGCCCCGTCCTTGCCGAACGGGGTAACCATCGCCGTCAGGACCTCGCCGAACCTGGGTGCGCTCATGTCCCCTCCTCCACCTGGAGCTTGAGTCCCACGCCGCGCGCTCGCTCGGCGTCGGCTGAATCGTAGACCTGGATCGAATTGCCGACCGGTCCATCCTCCTTCGGGATCAACAGATCGAAGCGGATCGTCGTCGTCTCACCCTCGGGCAGGCCGGGGAAACGGTAAGTGATGCCGTCCTCACTGCGTGTCGTAGGGGCGGGCTCGACGCCCACCACCCCCTTCGCACGCGTGCCCGGCGGGCCTTCCACGATCGGATAGGGCAGCTCGGGATCACCCAGACGAGCGAACACCACCACGACCTCCTTCATGTCCTCGGGGCCGGGGTTGGTCACCGACAGCTCCACGGTCACGACCTCACCCGCGCTCGCGCTCGAGGGCGCCTCTATCGTCAGCCGAGGGAAGCCCTTGCCGGACTCCGTGACGTCGGCGTTGCCCGAGAAGCAGGCCGCCATTGAGATGAGGACGAGCGCGCCGAGCCTCGACCTCACAGATCGAGCAGATGCTCGAGGCCGACGGTGACGGGCTCGTCGAGCGTGGCCACCCTGCGGACGGCGAGAACGACCCCCGGCATGAACGACCATCGATCGAGAGAGTCGTGGCGGATCGTGAGGGTCTCTCCCGGGGCTCCGAAGATGACCTCCTGATGCGCCACGAGGCCGGGCAGGCGCACGGAGTGGATCTCGGGCTCGTTGCCCATAAGCCTCGCGGTGCGCAGAGCGGTGCCGGACGGAGCATCGAGCTTGCGGTCGTGGTGGAGCTCGATGATCTCGGCCTTGTCGTACAGCTTGGCCGCCTTCTGGGAGAACAGCATCATGAGGACGGCACCCAGCGCGAAGTTGGGCGCGATGAAAGCCTTCGCTCCCGAATCGAGAGCCACGCTGCGGATCTCATCGAGAGCGGGGTCCGTGAGCCCCGTCGTGCCGACCACCGCGTGGATCGAGTTCCGAAGGCAGAAGAGCACGTTGTCCTTGACGGTGTCGGGTGTCGTGAAGTCGACGACGACCTCGGCCCCCGCCTGCGTCAGGTCCTCGAGGGAGTCGTCTATGTCAACGCGCGCGACGACCTCGAGGTCTTCCTCGCGGTCGATCGCCTCGCACACCGTGGAGCCCATGCGGCCCCCGGCACCCAGCACCCCTACCTTGATCACGCCGGCATCATGCCGCGTAGCGGTCGAAGGCTCCCTCGTCGAACGGACCGACGACGGTGGTCTGCCAGTCACCCGTCCCCAGGACCTCGTCCGCGACCCGCCGGATGTCGTCCATCGTGAGGGCCTCGAAGCGGTCGATCAGCTCGTCGATCGACAGGATCTCGCCGGTGGTTAGCTGTTGGCGGCCGAGACGGTTCATCCGCGAGCCGGGGTCCTCGTTCGAGAGCACCAAGGCGCCCTTGACGTGGCCCTTGCTGCGTTGGAGCTCGGCCTCCGTTATGCCCTCGGTCAGGATCGACTCGATCTCGCCTCGCACGATGTCGATCACCGTCTCGGCGTTCTGCGGCGTCGTGCCCGCGTAGACCGCGAACGATCCCGCATCGGCGAACAGCGACCTGTAGGAGTAGACGGAATAGGCGAGGCCGCGCTTCTCGCGCACCTCCTGGAACAGACGCGACGACATCCCACCACCGAGGACCGTGTCGAGCACCGCGAGCGCATGCCGGTCCTCGTGGCCTCGATGCAGGCCCGGCGTGCCGACGACGATGTGGGCCTGCTCGGTCGGGCGCTTGTGGACCGTGACCCCACCGAGCGACGACGGGATCGAGTCGGCCCGCAAGGTTCGCTTGCCGTCAGAATCCGAGAAACGCGCCTGCACCTCCTCGACCAGACGAGCGTGATCGAGGTTGCCCGCTCCCGCTACCACTAGGTTCTTGGCCGCGTAGCGCTCGCGCCAGTAATCGGCCACCTCGTCGCGCGAGACCTTGCCGATCGACTCGTTGAACCCGAGGACCGGACGCCCCAGAGGATGCCCATCCCACAGGCTCCGATAGAAGAGATCGTGCACGAGCTCGTCGGGCGCATCCTCGTGCATCGCGATCTCTTCAAGGATCACCTTGCGCTCGCTCTCGAGCTCGGTGGGATCGATGCGCGAATTGCGGATCATGTCCGTCAGCACGTCGACCGCCATCGGAAGGTCGTCGTCGAGTACCCGCGCGTAATAGCACGTGTACTCCTTGCCGGTGAAGGCGTTTATGTCTCCGCCGACCGCGTCGAAGGCGTCGGCGATGTCCTTCGCGGAACGCGAGGGGGTGCCCTTGAACAGCAGGTGCTCGAGGAAGTGCGAGGTCCCCGCGAGGGCATCGGGTTCATCCCGAGCCCCCACGTCGAACCAGAATCCAACCGAGACCGAGCGAACCTCGCTCATGGACTCCGTGACAACCGTTGCTCCCGAATCGAGCGTGGTGCGCTCGAAGATGGTCACGGCTGCCTCGGGGCCCTTTCGCGACGCGGCCCACCGCCCTCGCGACGCGGCCCGCCCCGGCCCCCACCATCGCGCCGGCCACCTCGATCGCCGCCGCCGCGCCCGCCGCCGCTCTGCTTCGCCATCTCGCGCGCTTCCTCGATCGTCTTGCCGCTTGCGACATGACGCTCGAGCCACGCGACCGGTGTGAGGTTGACGCGACCCTGGCTGTCGATCTCGCTCACCTCGACCTCGAGGTGGTCGCCGGTGTTCACGGCGTCCTCGACCCGCTCGATGCGGCCCTCGCCGAGCTTGCTGATGTGCACCAGCCCGTCGCGGTTCGGAGCGATGTTCACGAACGCCCCGAAGGTCGTGGTCTTCACGACGGTCCCGGGATAACGCTCGCCGATCTCCGGCATCTTCGGGTTGGCGATCTGCTCGATGAGGTCGCGGGCAGCGTCGGCCGACTCCTGGTCGAGCGAGCCGATGCGGATCGTCCCGTCCTGCTCGATGTCGATCTCGACACCGGTCTGGGCGGTGATCATGTTGATGTTCTTGCCCTTCGGGCCGATGACCTCGCCGATCTTGTCCGGCGGAACCATCATCGTGACGACCCGCGGCGCTCCGGCGGCCAGCTCCTCGCGCGGGGTGCGGATCGTCTCGTTCATCTTCTCGAGGATGTGAAGGCGGCCTTTCTTCGCCTGCATCAGCGCGTCACGCAGCACGGAGGCAGGGATGCCCGAGATCTTGGTGTCCAGCTGGAGAGCGGTCACCACGTCGACGGTGCCGGCGACCTTGAAGTCCATGTCGCCCAGGGCGTCTTCGTCGCCGAGGATGTCGGTCAGCGCGACGAACCTGTCGCCCTCGTTGACCAGTCCCATCGCCACACCGGCTACGTGCTCGCCGGTACGGAGCGGCACACCTGCGTCCATCAGCGACAGCGACGAGCCACAGACGCTGGCCATCGACGTCGATCCGTTCGAAGACAGGATCTCGGACACGACCCTGATCGCGTACGGGAAATCCTCCTTCGCCGGAATCACGGGCAGGATCGCCTTCTCGGCAAGTGCCCCGTGACCGATCTCGCGCCGCTTCGGGCCGCGCATGAAGCCGGCCTCACCGGTCGAGTACGGCGGGAAGTTGTAGTGGTGCATGTAGCGCTTGGAGTCGTCGAGCGAGAGGTCGTCGACCATCTGCTCCATCCGGCTCATCCCGAGCGTCGCGAGGCTGAGGGCCTGCGTCTCGCCCCGGGTGAACAGACCGGAACCGTGCACGCGCGGGATGATCCCGATCTCGCTCGAGATCGGCCGCACCTCGTCGGTGGCCCGGCCGTCGAGCCGCACCCCCTCCTCGATGACGCGAGCCCGCACCAGCTTCTTGGTGAGCGAGCGGATCGCGTTCTTCACTTCTCCCTCGCGCTCGGGGAACTCCTCCTCCAGCCGCGCGAGCTCCTTCTCGATCTCGCGCAGTGCGGCCCGGCGCTCCTTCTTCACGGTGAGCTTGATGGCCTCGCGCAGGGCGGGCTCTGCCTCCGCCTTCACCCGATCCATCACGTCGTCGCCGTAATCGACGAACAACGGGAAATCGGGATCGTCGCCCGTGGTGGTGCCCTTGGTCTTGCCGGCGAGCTCCATGAGCTCGCGCTGTAGCGCGATGACCTCGCCGATGTAAGGCTTGGACTCCTCGATGCCCTGAGCGAGGACCTCCTCGTCCGGCTTGGTCGCCCCGCCTTCGATGAGGTCGAAGGCGTGCTCGGAGGCACCCGCCTCGATCATCATGATGTCGACCTCGCCCGAGTCGTTCATCCGACCCGCGACGACGAGTTCGATCGTCTCGTCCTCCTGCTGTTGGTAGGTCGGGTTGACCACCCAGCGGCCGTCGATGTGGCTGAGCCGCACGCAGCCGATCGGACCCTCGAAGGGGATGTCGCTGATCGCGACCGCGGCCGAGGCCGCGTTGACCGACATCACGTCGACCGGGTTCTGACTGTCAACCGACAAGGTCGTCACCACGACGTGAACCTCGTGCCGGAACCCGTCGGGGAACGCCGGCCGCAAAGGGCGGTCGATCAAGCGATCGTTGAGGATCGCCTTCTCGCTCGCCCGGCCCTCACGCCGGAAGAAACTGCCGGGGATCTTGCCCGCCGCGTACATGCGCTCTTCGACGTCGACCGTGAGCGGGAAGAAGTCGCCCGCCCCGCGAGGGTCGGACGCCGTTGCCGCGGCGAGCAACGTCGTCTCGCCGCTCTGGGCGAGAACCGCTCCGCTCGCCTGGAATGCAACGCGTCCGGCCTCGAGCCGGAGCACCGCGTCGCCGATCTTTCTCTCTACCGAATGAACCTGAGCCATCTCTTGGCCTCCTCTTTCTCTCGAGCGCGCTCGCGCACCGAGGACTTGATGAGGAGAGGGGCCGGGCCCGGCCGATTGTCAGTGGTAAGGGCACCCGGAACTGCCGAGTGGCCTTGCGACTGATAACCGACCGCCAGGCCCTCTCCTTGCTTAGCGACTTAAGGGGTTGGGGCGGGGTCGGTCTCCTTCCTGCCTACCGACGTAGTCCGAGTTTCGCGATCAGGGCTCGGTAACGCTCGACGTCCTGACGCCTGAGGTACTCGAGCAGGCGACGGCGTCGACCGACCAT
>Ga0299913_10002510_pt1 | contig 14523 bp, 5 predicted proteins | sample RVTome_9_FD_201360 | JGI IMG/M metagenome (GOLD analysis project Ga0299913, IMG submission 201360) | Soil microbial communities from uranium-contaminated site in the Upper Colorado River Basin, Wyoming, United States - RVT155D38 (version 2) ... | reverse complement strand
ATGAGACTCCGGCTGGAAGCGGCCAAACTCCTCCTCTATCAATCGGCCTGGCTCAAGTCGACTGGACGCTCTGCACAGCTCGAGTCCGCGCTGACCAAGCTCTATATCGCGGAGTCGTTTCTCGCCACGAGCCTCGACTCGGTCCGGATTCACGGTGGTGTCGGCTACCTGACCGAGGCCGGGATAGAGCGCGAGCTACGAGATGCGGTAGGCGGCGTCATCTACGGAGGCACCTCCGACATCCAAAGACAACTGATAGCGCGACTGCTGGGCACTTGATGAGCAAGAAAATGGTGTACTTGCTACAGCAGCTGGTCGAAGACGCTGCAGATCACAACCCGGATCAGCTTGCTCTCGTCTGTCGTGACTCAAGGCTGACCTACGGCCAGCTAGAGCAGCGATCCAATGCACTCGCCCACGTCTTGATCGAGCGCGGTGTCGAGCGAGGCGACCGTGTGGGGGTCTTCGCCAACAAGTCAGTAGATACGGGCGTGGCGATGTACGGGATCATGGCGGCAGGCGCGGCCTATGTGCCACTCGACCCGAACTCGCCTCCGTCACGTCTCGCTTACGTGATCCAAGACTGCGGAATCCGCCATGTCATCGCAGAAGATCGGCAACTGCCCGCTGTCGCGGCTCTCGAGAGACTTGGCGTGAGGCTCGACACGGTCATCGGGCTCACTGACGCCGATGTCGCCTATCCAGTGATCGGGTGGACGGAGATCGGATCTCGGGGGGAGATACCCCGTCGTCGAGTCGTGGAACAAGACCTTTGCTACGTCCTCTACACGTCAGGATCCACAGGGGTCCCCAAGGGGATCATGCACACCCACAGGAGCGCACTCTCCTGGGCCAATGTGACCGCATCCGAATACTCGATCGGTGATGACGACGTCTTGAGCAACTACGCACCGATTCACTTCGACCTCTCGACACTCGACTTCTTTGGCGGGGCGAAGGGACGCGCCACCGTCGTCATGATCCCGGAAGAGCACATGAAGCTCTCGGCGAGCCTCGCGTCATTGCTGGAGCAGACCCAGATCACGCTGTTCTACACAGTGCCGCTCGCTCTCGTCCAGCTGTCGACACCCGGCGTTCTGGATGGGCGTGACTTCAGCTCTCTCAAAAGGATCTTGTTCGGAGGCGAGCCGATGCCGCTGAAGCATCTGCACAGTCTGATGAGAAAGCTGCCCGAGACTCGGTTCTTCAACGTCTATGGACCAACTGAAGTGAATGGCGTCACACACTATGAAGTTCCCGGTCCGCCGCCCGTCGATGGTGACGCCCTCCCCATCGGCATGCCCTATGACAACGTGGAAGCTCTCGTGGTCGATGAAGAAGGCAGGCCGGTTCCGCAAGGCATGGTCGGTGAGCTGGCTATACGGTCTGCGACCTTGATGCGGGGGTACTGGGGACGCCCGGATCTCAATGAGGGCGCCTTCTACTTCCGCGACCGCTTCGACGAGCTTCCGGAGGTGTTCCATCGGACGGGTGATCTGGTCCATCAGGATCGAGACGGTGTGCTCCACTTCCACGGCCGGAAGGATCGCCAGATCAAGTCTCGGGGATATCGAGTGGAGTTGGACGAGGTGGAGGCAGTGTTGAACACCCATACCGATGTGGTCGAGGCAGCCGTCTACAGCGTGCCCACACAGGATGGCACGACCGAGATCCATGCCGCAGCCACGCTGAATCGCGCATCGCCAGCCACTGCATCCAGCCTTCGCTCGTTTCTCGTCGAGACACTGCCGGGCTACGCAGTGCCGACGACCCTCACCGTGCTGGAGGACTTCCCTCGCACCACGACCGGCAAGATCGACCGCCGCCGAATAGCCGAGGCGACCACGGCCTTTTCGACTAGCGGGGAGAGGTCATGAGCGAGCGAGATCCTCGACAGGCTCTCCGAGAGTTCATCTCACACGAGCTCCTGATGGATGAGACGGTTGCTCTGAACGACGAACAAGAGTTGCTGCTCGATGGCACGATCGACTCACTTGGCGCGACGCGCCTCGTGGGCTACATCGAACGCACGTGGGACATAGAGGTCCCGCCCCAACACGTGACAGTCGAGAACTTCAGGACTATCGCCACCATGGCCGGATACGTGGAGGAGCGAATGGTCGGTGGGCCCAGACCGTGACAATCGACGGGCTGCTGGCGGACTCGAGGCCTTTGCGAGGTGGTCTCGACACACCACCATGGCTGTCCCGTCGTGACAGTGCCGGCGACATCCTTCACATCCTGTTGCTGTTCGCGACTTTCGCGGTGCTCGACAGAGTCACGCGAGCGCTGGCGAGCATCGACGACACATTTCTCGAAGGCCCGACCCTCGTCGGCGGGGCCATCAGATCCAATCCCTGGATGTGGGCGGCCGGCGCAGCGGCCCTGGCAGCCATTGGGACGAGGTGGCCCCGGAGGTTTTTCGGAAATTGGTCGACCCTCGAAAAGGGCCGGGTCCTCAGATCCCTCGCCGTGGCCCTCTTGGCTTTTCTCACCTGGGTAGGTGTGCTCTATGAGTTCAACTTTTTATTGGGCGAACTGCATCTGATCGACCGTATGCTGCTCTTCGGTCTGGCGGTGGCGAGCTTCTGTCGGCCGATCTTCCTGACGCTGTTCGTGATTCAGAGCAGGGTCATCACCACTCAATTCATCGAGCCATTCGGATCGACGTCTGCGCGCAATATGGACGACCTCCTCGTGTTCGCCCTCCTGGCGATCGCTGCCGCACACATTCTCTTCGTATTCATCGACCGGCGCGAGACGGCACCGGTCCTCTTGGTCGTCAGCGCCGCCATAGCCACTCACTACTTCGTGCCGGGGAGGACCAAGCTGACGACCGACTGGATCACGATCAACGAGCTCTCCAACCTCCCCCTCAGTTCTTACACTGCCGGGTTCCTGGGGCATGGAGACGGAGCTTGGGCGAGGAGTGCGTCGAATGTGATCCGCAGCATCGGTTGGCCTGCACTAGCCGGGACATTGCTGGTCGAAATGGGTTCCCTGGTCGCCGTGGTCCATCCCAAGCTGATGCGACTGTGGTTGATCGGGCCGATCCTGTTCCACACCGCCCTGTTCGCTCTCACCGGCTTTTGGTTTCTCGGCTGGCTCATCCTGGAGATCGGAGTCTTGATCATCCTGTTCAAGCCGGAGCTGAGAGAGTGGGTTGCCCAGAACGCAACGCCAGCGAGGGCTGGGATCGCGCTGTTCGTGGTGGTGGCAGGAGGCAGCTTCCTCTTTCACCCCCATCCGCTGACCTGGTACGACTCACCGGTCTCCTATGGGTACAGGATGGAGGCCAGAGGGGAGAGCGGAGTCGTCTATCAAGTCCCGATATCGGCTTTCGCTCCGTTCGTCCAAGACCTCAGCTTCATGAGGGCCAAGCTCGGGCTCACCGAGCCGGCGAGCGGAGGGTACGGATATGTCGTATCACAGGACGAGTACCGAGCTCTCCAAGCCGTCGACAGCTTCGAAGATGTTCGTGCGCTCGAAGGCGTTGTCGACGCATCCCGGCTGGGCCCGGCCCGAGACTTCATGCTCCGGTTCATGGAGCATACGAACACCGGGCCACAGGGAGCATGGGAGGCGTTGTCACCGCCCGATTACTTCTGGACCAGCAGCCCCGACCCAAAGTTCGATTTTCAAGAGCCCATCGAGACACTCGACGTGCTGTTGGTCACCTCGATACACAACAACGGCGATCCGCTCTACGAGACCAGCCCGATCATGTCCGTCGAGCTCGATGACAGAGGACACCCCGTGGTGACCAACCCATGACGGCCGGTGTGTCTGCTCGCAAGGAAGCCACCAGGCTGACACGAGCACAGGAGCTCCTCTGGGCGGCCGAGCAAATGTATCCGTCAACGCCTATGTACAACCAGGCGTTCATGTTCGTCATCGGGGCAGACATCGACGAACGGCGGTTTGCCGAGTGCTTCCGGGCCCTGATCGATGAGTGCGACTCTCTCAGAACCGTGGTGAAACATCGTGGGGACAGCGTCGACCAAGTGGTCCTCTCCGATGTCCCGTTCCAGCTGCCGGTCCTCGATCTCACCGGAGAGCCGAATCCGCCGGAGGCCTTCAGGAAATGGTGCGTGGAGGCCACCAAACGACCGTTCGACACGACCAGCCGGATGTTCGAATCGGCGCTCGCCAAACTCGGAGACGGACGGACCGGCTGGTACCTGAGCCAACACCACATAGTCACCGACGCGCTCTCTTTCTCTCTGCTCGTCCGGAGAATGGAAGCCCTCTACACCGGGGGCGCCGACGAAGATTCCCCATCGATCAGAGCTCTCCCGCCATTCGCCGACTACATCTCCTATGAGGCCGGCTCTCAGCCAGACCGACCTGAGACCCCCATGGTCAGCGAGGAGCCATCCCCCCTCTACGGAGCGGCTCCTGATGACCCGGGCACGGAGAACGACCGCACGTCGATCGCCCTGGGTGAGCCTCGATCGGAGATCATCCGCGCCATGGCGCAACGGCCGGGCATCCGCGCCCTCACCCCCGACCTGTCCATGTTCCGAGTGTTCCTAACTGCTCTCACTGCATTTCTCTACCGCGTCACTGGCGAGGAAACGGTTCGCGTCGGGGCGCCGGCCCACAACAGGGTGACGGAGGCATTTCGGAGAACGGTTGGCCTGTTCACGGAGATCAACGGATTGTCGGTCGAGATATCGAGCAACGACACCTTCGCTTCGCTGTTCGCGAAAGTCGTGTCGGCCACCGACCTTTTCCTGCGAGTCTCGAGACCTGGGTCGGGCAGCGCGGCTGTCAACCGGTCCGTGAACACGGTGCTGAACTACATCACAGCCGACTTCGAGTCCTTCGACGGAGCCGAGGTCGAGGCGACCTGGGTGCACTCGGGCCACGTGGAGCCGGAACATCACCTCCGGCTCCATGTGACCGACTTCGATGGGGATGGCGACATCGAGTTGCTGTTCGATTGCAACCGGAACGTCCTCGGCGGACGAGCACGCCACGTGGTCGACCACTTCCTGGCCATGCTCGATGCCATGCTGGACGACTTCGACCGGCCTATTGCAGATGTCCAGCTCCTGGCCGACGAGGAGCGAGCTTCTATCGGCGCGTTCAACGACACGTCGGCCGCAGCGGTTGCCCCGACTGTGGTCGATCTCATCGAGGCACAGATGACGCGATCGCCTGACCGTCCGGCCTTCGTCGCCGGTGCGGAGACGTGGACGTTCCGAGATCTCGACGGCTTGACGAGAGGGATATGGTCCCGCCTTCCCGAGCGAAGTGTCGTGGGCATCTGCATGATTCGCTCGGCTGAGGCGGCGATAGCGATGCTCGGAGTGATGCGGGCCGGCTCAGCATATGTCCCGATCGACCCGGGATGGCCCGAGCAGCGCATCAGGCTGGTGGTCGAGGATGCGAACTGCTCTCTGGTGATCACCGATACCGAACTCGATGTAGGTGTCCCCACCATCGACTACGAGACGGTCAGCGCTCCTCCGGACGGTTACGCGGAATCGAAGACCGATCCGGGAGACCTCGCATACATCCTCTATACGTCCGGATCGACTGGACGACCAAAAGGGGTCGCCATCGAACATCGCTCGCTGGCAAACTACATCGAGTGGGCTAGCGACTTCTATGGCCGAGGTGGTGAACTCTCCTTTCCTCTCTTCACGCCATTGACGTTCGATCTGACCGTCACCTCGATCTTCGTCCCCCTCGCGTCAGGCGGAACGGTCGTCGTCTATCCCGACAGCGGCCAGCACGGTGTCGACCTTGCACTGAGACAAGTCGTCGAGGACGACCTGGTCGACATCGTCAAGCTGACTCCGTCGCATCTTGCGGTCCTGGGTGACATCGATCTCTCGGAATCCCGGATCAAACAGCTGATAGTGGGCGGGGAACAACTCCACACATCCACAGTCCGAAGAATTTCGAAGCTGTTCGGAACCATCGAAGTTCACAACGAGTACGGGCCCACCGAAGGGACCGTTGGATGCATCGTCCACACGTTCGACCCGGAGAACGACACCGACTTCACCGTCCCGATTGGCCGGCCGATAGCGAACATGCGGGCATACGTCCTGGGACCCGGTGATCTGCCCAACCCTGTCGGTGTGCCTGGAGAGCTATGGATAGCCGGTGCCGGCATAGCCCGCGGCTACGTCAACAACACGGTCGGCACCAAAGAGCGGTTCAGACCCAACCCTGGCCTGGGCGAAAGCGTCCTCTACCGGACGGGCGATCGGGCTCGGCTTCGAGCAGACGGCGTCATGGAGTACCTGGGCCGTCGCGACGACCAGATCAAAGTGCGTGGGGTGCGAGTCGAGCTCGGCGAGATAGAAGCAGCCGTCGCCAGCCATCCGCAGGTGGTCTCGTCGGCCGTCAAGATCCACGAACGCACATCGCCTCAGGATCTGACCAGCATGGTCCACTGCAGCCGATGCGGGCTCCCATCGAACTTCCCCGAAGTCTCATTCGACTCCTCCGGCGTGTGCAACCATTGCAGAGCCTACGAGTCCTACGCGGACAGAGCCGATATCTACTTCAAGCCCATGTCCGAGCTCGAGGAGGTGTTCGACTCCATACGCGGAGCCGAAGACAGGGAATATGACTGCATCGCGCTCCTGAGCGGGGGCAAGGACAGCACCTATGCACTCTGCAAACTCGTCGATATGGGAGTGCGAGTGCTGGCCTTCACGCTCGACAACGGCTACCTCTCCGACCAGGCAAAAGCCAACATCGAGCGTGTTTGCAATGTGCTCGGAGTCGACCATGTCTTCGGGTCTACCCCAGCAATGGACGAGATCTTCGTCGACAGCCTGCAACGGCACTCCAACGTGTGCAATGGCTGTTTCAAGACCATCTACACCCTCTCCACCCAGTTGGCGCACGACAGGGGAATACCGGTCATCGTCACAGGGCTCTCACGGGGACAGTTCTTCGAGACCCGGCTGACGGCCGACTTGTTCACCGATGAGGTGGCCAGCGCCGAAGGAATCGACGCAAAGGTCCTGGACGCGAGAAAGGCATATCACCGCGTCGACGACGCGCCCCGGCGGCTCCTCGACGTCCGGATCTTCAACAACGAGATGATCTTCGACCAGGTGAAGTACGTCGACTTCTATCGCTACTGCGACGTGGGGCTCGAAGAGATGCTCGACTATCTCAACACGCGTGTCCCGTGGATTCGACCGAGCGACACGGGCAGATCCACCAACTGCCTGATAAACGACGTCGGCATCTTCGTCCACCGCCACGAGAAGGGATTCCACAACTATGCGCTGCCCTACAGCTGGGATGTCCGCCTCGGAGCCAAGACTCGAGAGGAGGCAATAGATGAGCTCGACGACGACATCGACGCGGCGGAGGTCCAGCGGATCCTCGAGGAGATCGGATATCCCGAGGATGTGAACGCGATCGGGTTGGGCTCGAAGCTGGTTGCCTACTACACCGGCCCGACGTCGCTCACGGAGCCCGAGGTCCGGGCACACGTCGCCCGGATCCTCCCATCCCAGCTCCTGCCAAATCGATTCGTACACCTCGAGACAATTCCGCTCACCGACAACGGCAAGATCGACCGAGGAGCCCTGCCCAGCCCGACCTCGGCTCGCCCCGAGGTCCGCGTGCCCTTCATCGAGGCGCGAACAGACATCGAGAGTCGGCTCGCCAGTATCTGGTCCGATGTGCTGGGCATCGAAAAAGTCGGCGTCAGAGACAACTTCTTCGACCTGGGTGGTGACTCCATCAAAGCGATCCAGATCGTCGCCCGGGCCCGCCGCCAGGGTCTCGACGTGAGTCTCCGTCAGCTCTTCGAATCACTGACGACCGAGCAGCTTGCGGAATCTGCCGCACAGGCCCCGTCCGAATCTGTGGAAGAGGTCAGAGAGGAGAGAAATCCGGTCGAGTTCCCCAACTCCGGATTGGACGATGCGGGTCTGAGCCGGCTCGCGGAGATTCTTCGGGACACCGACGGGATACGCCGATAATGAGCCAGACACTCGAGAACGTCGCCGACGTCTACGTCCTCTCGCCGATGCAGGAAGGCATGCTCTTCCACACGATCTCCGAACCAAACTCGGATGTCTTCATCAATCAGATATCGATCACGATCGAGTCGGATCTCGACGTCGAGGTGTTCATGAGATCATGGGACAGACTCATCGACCGTCACGATGCTCTGCGAACGGCTTTCGTATGGGACGGGCTGGACGAGCCGGTTCAGGTAGTCAGGCAGGCAGTCGAGCTCGACTGGGTCGTCCATGACCTGGCGGATGCGCCGGACGGGGACTCAGCTCTGCAATCGATCGTCGCCGGGCAACGTCACCAGTTTGACCTTGCCTCGGCTCCTCTGACGCGCATGGTCCTGGTGAAAATGGGACCAGCCGCATGGCATTGGGTTTGGACCTTCCACCACATCATCCTCGACGGATGGTCGGCTCAGATCCTGATCGACGAGCTGCGAGGTTTCTATGCCGCCGACACCGACGACCCCGATCTCGACCTTGTCGTGCCCTTCCGATACGGCGAGTACATCCACTGGAATCTGAGAAGAGAGAGATCTGACGACGAGCGCTTCTGGACGGAGTATCTCGCTGGGTTCTCGGCTCCCCTGCGGTTGGAGGTACCCGGCCTGCCACCCGACCCTGGGGCGAGCGGATACGAGGCACGGCATTACAAGCTGGACTCTCAGACGACATCGGCGTTGAACGCGCTGAGTGTCTCCGAGAGGGTCACAATGAATGCTCTGGTCAGCGGGGCCTGGGCTCTGATCCTCTCACGGTGGGCCAGGGATCGGGACATCGTCTTCGGCAACACCACCGCGGGCCGACCTGCCGAGCTCGACGGCATTGAGAGCGCAGTGGGATTATTCATCAACACGTTGCCCCTGAGGCTCGAAGTAAAGCCGAACATCGATGTCAGGCTCTGGCTCAGGCAAGTGCATCGAGCCCAGCTCGATATCCGGGAACGAGAGCACGTTTCTCTGTCTTCGATCCAACGGTGGAGTGAGATCGGGCCCGGACAAGCTCTGTTCGAGAGTCTCTTCGTCTTCGAGAACTACCCGCCGGCCGCCTCGGGGCAATCAGATCGACTGGCTCTCGGCGAGATGGACTTCATAGAGAGGAGCAACTACCCCCTCGCCGTGCTCGCAGTTCCGGGCGAAGAGCTGACGCTGATATTCGTATTCGATAGATCGGCTCTCAGCCCTGAGGCGATCGAGAGCCTCTCCACCCAGTTGGAGACCGTTCTAAAGGGATTCGCTTCGAGCCCGGAGAGTCTCCTTGGGGATATCAGTGTCGTGAACGACGCAGAGCACCGACGACTGATCTCTCTCGGGCGCGGGGACCGACTCGAACAGAGGGACGCGTGCATCCATCACATCATCGAGCGTTTCGCTGGTACCACACCCGAACACGAGGCCGTGATCTCCGCGGACCGATCGATGACGTATGCCGAGCTCCTCACGGAGGCCAGACGGCTCGCCGGAAGACTGCAAGAGGCCGGAGTCGGGCCCAATCAACTCGTCGGGCTCTACCTGGAGCGGTCGATCGAGATGATCGTCGGGATCCTCGGCGTGCTCGAGGCCGGCGGCGCGTACGTGCCCCTCGACCCCGAATACCCCACAGAACACATCCAAGGCCTGTTGCAGGATGGCGAGATCGAGGTAGTCGTCTCAACGTCCAGCCTCCCTCTCGCAGCTCCAGATAGAGTCACGTCTATCACGATCGACGACGAGCCCGAGTCGATTCCGCCTCACTCCCGCGCGGCCGTGGGCCCCGATGATCTCGCCTATGTGATCCACACTTCGGGAAGCACAGGCAAGCCGAAAGGGGTGATGGTCTCACATCGCAATCTCGTCGCCTCGACGATGGCCCGAGGGCAGTACTACGGGCGGCCCGTGTCGAGGTTCTTGCTGCTGTCTTCGTTCGCGTTCGACAGCTCAATCGTCGCCATCTTCTGGACCCTCTGCACGGGCGGGACGATCGTGTTACCTGCCCAACGTCTCGAGCAGGACATCGAACGTCTGTTGTCTCTGCTCGCCGAGCACCGGGTCACCCACGTGTTGGCCCTACCCGCCCTCTTCGAGCTGATGTTGGACGAGGCGTCGGACAAGGCGCTCGAGTCGCTCGACCTCGCCATCGTGGCCGGCGAGGCCTGTCCTGCTCACCTCGTGGCGTCCCATTGGCAAAAGCTGCCCAACACGGAACTGCACAACGAGTACGGACCCACGGAGGCAACTGTTTGGTCCACGGTCTATCGGGCCCCCCCGAAAGAGCCTTTGGACACAGTTCCCATAGGGCGACCGATCGCCGGGGCGGAGGTCCTGATACTCGACGAAGCCGGCGACCGGACACCGATAGGCTTCGCCGGCGAGCTCTGGATCGGTGGCAGCGGCGTGGCCCAGGGCTATCTGGGGCGTCCGGACCTGACCGAGGAACGATTCAAGACCCTTGTTGCTGAATCAGGCAATAGGTTCTATCGAACTGGCGATCTGGCCGCGTTTGGCCCTGGCGACCAGATTTTCTTCCTGGGGCGGGCGGATACGCAGTTGAAGATAAGGGGGCACCGGCTCGAGGCGACCGCGGTCGAATCGGAGATCCGCTCGATGCGGGAAGTCCGAGATGTTGCGGTCACCGCCCATCCCTCCAGGGGCAGGGGCGGAGACCGCCTGGTCGCCTATGTTGTTGCCTCGAAAGCCCGCGAAGACCTCAGCCGGATTCGAGAACGCCTGAAGAAGTCTCTTCCCGCCTTCATGGTCCCCGAGCTCGTGGTCCCCATCGACGAGATGCCGAAACTCCCCAATGGGAAGATCGACCTCGGCGGTCTACCGGACCCTCTCGCCGACCACGACCGGAACACCGACCCGGAGCCACCTCGCAACGAGGACGAAGCAGCGCTGGCGGCCATCTGGGCGGAGCTGTTGGGTAGGGAGGGGATCGGAGTGCACGACGACTATTTCGCCATCGGGGGCGACTCCATAGTCAGCATCCAGTTGATTTCACGGGCCCGGCGCGCCGGCCTGCATCTGGAGCCGTCGGACCTGACCGCCAATCCCACGATCGCGGGACTCGTGGATGCAGCGCGCAGTCGTAAGAAGACATCGACATCGTCTCAGAGCCCACTGAACGGACAGGTTCCGTTGGGGCCGATACAGCAATGGTTTCTCGAGCAGCGGCTTTCTGAACGAGATCACTGGAATCAATCGCGTCTGTTCCAACTGCCGGCGAACATCGACTTCGATGCCCTGCGCTCGGCCTTGGATGCCTGCGTCTCACACCATGACATGCTGCGCGCCCGATTCGTAGTAGAAGGCGGGGGCTGGCGACAGGAGGTTGATTCGGGCCCGGGTCTCGAGTTCGACACCGTTCGCCCGGCGACTCGAGAGGAATTGGAGAGAGCAATCGCGGACACACAGGCCTCGCTGAATCTGGGCTCTCGACCCCTCATCCGCACGCTGCTCATCGAAAGAGACTCCCACCCAGCTCAACTGTTGATCGTCGTCCACCACCTGGTCATGGATGTTGTCTCCTGGGGCGTCCTGATGGACGACATCGAGAGCGCCTACGAACAGCTCCTCCGAGACGAGCCGGTTTCGCTACCGCATCGAGATGCTTCATACCGCGATTGGGTCACTTGGCTCCTAGACGACGACCGTGCCGTCGAGCTGGCCTTTTGGACAGAGCAGAGCCGCGGGGTCGAGGTCTTGGTCGATCATGACGCCGTCGGATACGGCAGGGAGGGCTCGCAACAGACCGTGACTGTTGTCCTCGAAGGGCCGGAGACGACCGCGCTGCTGACCGACGCGAACGATGCTTATCAGACCCGACCCGACGAGCTGACCACTGCCGCCTTGGTAGCTGCCCTCTCGGCCTGGTGGGGTTCGAGGCGTGTCGAGCTGGCCATGGAGAGCCATGGTCGTCCCTCTGGACCAGGGGCACCCGACGTGACCAGGACACTCGGATGGTTCACTGCCTTGTACCCCCTCTCCTTCGATCTCGACCCGGTTCCGGACATCGGGCGATTGGTAAAACGGGTCAAGGAGGGCTTGCGGGGCGTGCCGGATCGAGGCACGGGCTACGGCGTGCTGCGACACCTCCACCGCGATCCGACACTAAACGACCAGGATCTGCCTCCCGTCCTGTTCAACTACCTGGGTAAGGCGTTGGCCGGCACCCCGAGGCTGCTGGTCCCCATATCGGGTGCCATGGAGACCTCGAAGAGCCCCGACAACCCACGGTTGCACCTGCTCGAGATCGTGGCCGCTGTGGAAGGTGAAACCCTGAAGGTCGACTGGCACTTCAGCACGGATCTACACGAGCGAGGCACAATTGAAAGGGTGGCAGACTCGTTCACGACTGAGCTACGACAGCTGATCGACCACTGCACGACGGCGGGGACCGGCGGATTCACTCCGTCCGACTTTCCCGATTCGGGCCTCGATCAGGATGAGCTGGACAAGTTTTTCGAGGACCTGTGATGACTAGTGAAATGACGGAGACGCCGACAAGACCTGCTCAGACGGGCAAGGACAACGTCGAGAACATCCTCCCGCTCCTCCCCCTGCAGAGAGCCCTCTTGTTGCACTCCGAAAGCGTCCGGGCCGATCCTGGCTTTCTCCAGGTGCGTTCGGCGATTCTCGGGCAACTCGACCCGGAGTTGTTCGAGGCAGCTTGGCGAGCAGTCTTCAGCCGGCACCCCGGTCTGAGGATGACCATCCGTGCCCGTGGCGGCCGGGACCCGATGGCGGTGGTTTGGAGAGAGCTCGCCCTTCCGTGGGAATACCGTGACATCAGGGTCAGCTCCGACCCGGACTCGCAGATCGTCGACCTTCTCGAGCGAGATCGACGGGAGGGAATCGACCTGGGCAATCCTCCTGCGATGCGTGTTCGTCTGCTGCGCACTTCCGACAGCAGGCACGAGCTGATCTGGACGTGCCATCACCTCTTCGTCGACGGATGGTCTTCGGCGGTGGTACTCGAAGATGCGCTCGACGCATACCGCGCTCTCCAGCGTGGATCAATGCCAAAGACGAGCACGCCTGAGCGCGCTCTCTACGACTACTACCGATGGAGGCTGAATCACGATCAGGGGCCTGCCAGTGAATTCTGGAGGCAGAGACTCGATGGCTTCGGGGGCGCACCGAGATTACAGACCGCGCCGGCTGAGGATGGCGATCCTGGCAATCTGACTGTCGTTGTCGATGATCTGCTGAGTGACAGAATCAAGCACGCAGCTTCGAGAATGACCCTCACCCCCAACGCAATCATTCAAGGAGCCTGGGCCTTGACGCTCGGGTCGCTTTTCGCCTCGGACGATATCGTGTTCGGCACGACCGTAGGCGGGCGCTCTGGCGACATCGACGGCATCGAGCGGACGGTGGGCTATCTGGCGAACATCGTGCCTGTGCGCGCTCTCATCGATCGTACCGATTCCGTCCAGGAGTGGCTCCAGAGCCTCCGGAACGAACAGTTCGAGATGCAACGCTTCGAGCACTCGACGCTCGACGACATCCATTCGTGGAGCGGGGTGCCGGGCCACAAGCCTCTCTTCGAGACGTTCTTGGTGGTAGAGAACTTCCCGGCCGGCTTCTCAGGGGAAGACGGGTCGGACGACTTGAGGATCACGGACTTCCGTAGCGACCTCACCTCGTCTTATCCGCTGACTCTGGGAATAGCCCTGGGTGACGAGTGGACACTCGGCTGCAAATACGATGTCCGCCGCTTGGGCCTCACAAGCACCAGGGCCCTGGTCGAAGCATTCGAGTCGGTGCTCGACGCCCTGGTATCAGATCCCGACTCGACGATCCAAGATGTCTTGACGAGATCTGGTTTACACGGTCTGGATGAAATGCTCGTCGCCGTCGACGCCAATACACAGGCTTCGGGCAGCGAGGTGACCAAACCGCGCAACGATACCGAGAGATTGGTCATGGGCATCTGGTCGGAGGTGCTCGGCTTGGAGCAGATCTCGGTCCATGACGACTACTTCGCCCTAGGTGGATCGTCGATTCTCGCGGTCCGGCTGTTTTCGAGAATCGACGCCGAACTTGGCGTGTCGCTGCCGCTCAGAACGTTGTTGGACACACCAACGGTTGCCGGCATAGCCGAAGCGATCACCGGTACCGCCGCGTCGTCAGGGGACGATCTGAAGAGCCTCGTGCCCATCCAGGTTGGTGGAACCAAGCCACCGATCGCCTGCGTGCATGCCGGCGGGGCTCACGTCCTCTTCTACCGGCATCTGGCAAAGCGACTCGGTGAGGATCAACCGGTGTATGGGCTGGAGCCGGTAGGTCTGGACGGAGAGGACCAGCCCCTGGAGAGCATTCCGGAGATGGCGGCCCTGTATATCGAAGAGCTGAAGAGAGTGCAGCCCCGAGGCCCCTATCGCTTCGTCGGCTATTGCATGGGAGGGGCGGTATCACTCGAGATGGCGTGCCAGCTGGAAGCGGCGGGGGACGAGGTCGAGTTGATCACTGTCGTCGACTCGGGTCTTCCGGCCGAGTCGAATTACGCCCCCAGCCAGGCTTTCCGTGTGCAAAAGGTG
>Ga0299913_10002508_pt1 | contig 14526 bp, 16 predicted proteins | sample RVTome_9_FD_201360 | JGI IMG/M metagenome (GOLD analysis project Ga0299913, IMG submission 201360) | Soil microbial communities from uranium-contaminated site in the Upper Colorado River Basin, Wyoming, United States - RVT155D38 (version 2) ... | reverse complement strand
CGATATTCGCTTTAATATGCTCGGCAAGCTGCTTGATGTCCGTTGCAGTCGGCTGATCCAATCGGCGATCGCCCCACTGATCGACTATCCGATTCCAGTACGGCCCATACGTCCGCCTGGTTCCGCCTGTGACGGCGGCGGCCACCACGGGGACATACTCTGCAAAGGTGGGGCCTGTGGGCCGCTGAGCAGCAACCGCTAGCAGGTTCCCAGGCTCGATCCCCAGGGTTGTCAGCAGCAACCGGGCAGCTTCGATCCGGTCCACCGTCGGCGCCGCGCGCCCGCCGTCACCGTCAAGCTGATTCATTGGACTTGATTGCTTCATAGTACAGCGTCATCATTAGATCCAGGGCTGACTCAGCATGAACGATCAGAGTCTGGTGCTCAGGAGCTGCCGCAAGCAACAGGCTAACCCCGGCCCGAATACCGCAAGCATGCCGGGCAGCGGCAGGAATAACGATGACTCGTTTTCGGGGAACGGTGTACCGGCCTCGTGTACTACGACGGATCACCACGACATTACGTATGGTACCGATATCGACTCGATCCCCAGTGTGCCAGCCCAACGCGTTCAAGACCTGTGTTGCAGCGACTGTTCCCGAGGCGTCGGCACGGCCCATCGCATACACTAAGGACCCCTCTTGTACCACTGGCAAAAGATCGACCATAGGTAACGGCACCAACGCATGAGATGGTCGGATAACGCTAGCGGGAAGCAACGCTGAGACCACTTGATCAGCGATATTCCCCACCGGGCGAATGGCGACCGGACGCTCCAACACCCGCCGCCGACGTTGATGGCTTGCGAGTGCAGCAACAGCTCGATCCACCGACGGACCCAGCGTCAACGCATTATCATTCATCGTCCCCCCAGACGTGAAGCCGTACGCCACTAACCCCGCGCCCCCAGCACGACGTCGTACCCAGCATAACCGCGGATACGAGCAGGCCACAGGGCAACCTGCGTCCAGTGCACGCGTCCGGCTGACTGCGGTGTGCATGGCGAGCCCTCACCAACCCAGCACGATCACACCTGCTGCGACGAGCGGATGGCGAGGCGAACGGGTGCCACCGGGGGAGCGGCACGATGATCTTCGCCGAGGGGTATGCGGCTGGCCTGGCCGCTACGCCGAATGCCTAACGCGGACGGACCTAGTTACCGTGGGCGTGGTCCCCACCACGGCAGAACGGGCGGTTAGTCGCTGAGTGGTCGGGCCGGCCGTTGGGGCAGGGCAGTTTCACCGTCATCGTTTGACCATCGGCGGCCGTACTGGTCCGGCAGTTCGCCCCAGCCCCAGTACGGCCGTGGTCGGTTCGGCAGGATGCCGAGCTCGGTGAGTGGGTCGATCCGCTGGTCGCCGACCGTGCACAGATGCGCCCAATCGTCACCAAGATCGAACACGTAGGCGAACTGTTCGCCTGGCTTGAGCCGGCCCAGCGTTATCCGGCTGTCCAGTGCGCCGTCCGGTGCTTCGCCGTCCCAGAGCCGGGTGGCGGTAACGGGTGTGCCGTCGGCCAGCGTGAACACGTGCAGGTGCGCCAGGTCCCAGCGGGCGAAGGCGTTGTCGATGGCAGCAGCCAACTGAGCGAAGGTGTGGGAGCGGCCCGCGGCGAAGATCCTGCCTGGTCGTGGCCAGTAGTCGTGGCCGCGGCCCGACACCAGCTCCCACGGCGATCGACAACCACGTCCTCGGCACGCCTGCCACCCCATTTCGACGGGTGAAGCCACAACATCGCTGACCATAGGCAGAGAGATCAACTAGCCACACCGAAGACCCCTCAACGTGCTCCGCGCTCAGGGTTGGTTCGCCGCGAACGATTGCTGGAGTTGTGATGGGGTCGGATCGGCTGGTTGCGTGGGGCCCTGCGGCGGAGTCACTATGCGAACGCACGTTCGAATTGACCCTGTGCTGTGGAGGTCGGGATGGTCGGGTATCAGCGGCGGTCGCCGCCGCCGAAGAAGGTCCTGACGCCGGCAAGTCCTGAGCAGGTGGCGCTGGCCACGCTGCGGGCTGTCCGGTCGATCGCGGACCGGGCCGATGACGCCGTGCAGCTGGCGCTGGGTGATGCCATGCAGGTGGCGGTCGTTCGAGCTCTCGAGCTCGGTATCCCACGGGCCGACGTGCAAGCGCTGACCGGCTATGGCGCCGAGCGCATCGACCAGATCGCACAGCGAACAGGTTCAGGGTCGCGCACCGGCGCTATATAGGCGCCGCTCACAGGGCGGCAGGGGCGGAGGTTAGTTGCCGGCGAAGCTGGTGATGGTGGTGAGGAGTGGTTGCAGGTGCGTCGGGAAGTTGGGGTGGGGTGGTTCGGGGGTTCCGGGTAGGTGGTGGGCGTGGGGGAGTAGGCGGTGCAGGGTGTCGGCGGTGTGTCGTTGGTGGGCTGGGTTGTCGGGTACGGAGGGCAGTACGCCGATGGGCATGGTGAGGGTGGTCAGTTCGGTGTCGGACACTCCGCGCAGCGTGTCACCGGTCAGTAGGTTGGTGATGATCTGCGGGGGTGGCGCCGCGGTCGGCCAGTCTGTGTTGGGTTCGGGTGTCGAGGGGGCCGTGGGCGGTGGCCGGCCAGGCGAGTAGGAGTCGCTCGACGCGGTCGGGGTGGGTCAGGGCCAGGCGGATCGCGGCGGAGCATCCGTTCGAGCCGGCCAGCACGGTGACCGGGCGGTCGGGTAGTGAGGTGGCGAGGTGGGTGGCTTCGGCGGTCCAGTCGGGTGCGCGGGGCAATCGGTCGGGTGTGAGCACGTCGAAGCCGTGGTGCCGTAATCCGGCGACGATCTTCGGCTGGTGCCAGAAGTGTTCGGCATCCATGTCGTCCCAGAGCCAACCGTGGATCAGCAACAGCGTGGTCACGCCGCCATGGTGTCGCCTACCGGCGGGATAGACCACTGATACTTCTTGGCCGCGTTCCGGCCGTTCCCTCAGGGCTGCCTGCCATGGCATCGACCAGGCCATCGGCCAGTGCCACAGATGGCTTCGGAGCCGCCGCCGGTAGGGCCTGCCTTACGCCTGGTGATCGTGGTCCTCTCGACGAGACGGACGAGGAAGCATCACTCGGGTGAGGTCGCAATTACTCCGTTAGTGGTACCTGCTACCCCGTAGGGCGGGGTCGGTGGTCCGGGTGGGGCCGCTGCCTGGTCTTATGGTGGTCAATCAGGGACGGAGTCCGCGCGAGCGCCGCGTCCCAGACTGTCGCCCACCGGTGCGCGAGCTGGCAGTGGATGCTGAGCCGGCATGGGCGGTGGTGAACCCGCAGACCTTCTCAAAGTCAGGCCATCCGCGCTTCACGGAGGAGCAATGCTTGAAACATGTGGATGACGTTGGGGGGTCGTACCCTCCGTGTGATCTTGGTGTGCTCAAGCAAGATCGGCGCGCCAACGCCGGTCGGGAAGGTACGACCCGTGCTCACCGTAGTTCCTGGAGCTGCCGACGATGGTGATCCCCGCCGATCGGGTGGTGGTGCGTCGTTGATCGACGACCTGGTCCGCGAGGGCGCCCGCCGGATGCTGGCCGAAGCCCTGCAGGCCGAGGTCGATGACTACATCGCCCGGTTCGCTGGCGAGCGTGACGAGAACGGACACCGGCTGGTGGTGCGCAACGGGTCGCACCGGTCTCGCGAGGTGTTGACCAGCGCGGGTGCGGTCGAGGTGATCGCGCCGCGGGTCAACGACCGGCGTACCGACCCCGAGACGGGCCAGCGGGCCCGGTTCGCCTCGGCGATCCTGCCCGCCTGGTGCCGCAAGACCCCGAGGATCACCGAGGTGCTGCCGCTGCTCTACCTGCACGGACTCTCGACCGGGGACTTCGTGCCCGCGCTGGGCCAGTTCCTCGGCTCCACCGCCGGCCTGTCCGCGCCGGTGATCACGAAGCTGACCGAGGCCTGGAAGGGCGAGCAGCGCGCCTTCGCAGCGAGGGATCTGTCCGGGGTGGACTACGTCTACCTGTGGGTTGACGGGATCCACGTCAACATCCGACTGGAGGAGCACAAGCTGTGCCTGCTCGTGCTGATCGGGGTGCGCGCTGACGGGCGGAAGGAGCTGGTCGCGCTGGCCGATGGCTACCGGGAGTCGACCGAGTCCTGGGCGGACCTGCTGCGCGACGCCGCCCGCCGTGGGATGCGCACCCCGGTGCTCGCGGTCGGCGACGGCGCGCTCGGGTTCTGGGGTGCGCTGCGCGAGGTGTTCCCGACCACCCGTGAGCAGCGCTGTTGGTTCCACAAGATCGCCAACGTGCTCGGGGCACTCCCGAGGTCGGCTCATCCAGGGGCGACCAAGGCGCTGGCCGAGATCTGCAACGCCGAGGACAAACACCACGCCCTCGACGCCGTGAGCAGCTTCAAGACCGCCTATGGGCCAAGTTCGGCAAGGCCACCGCGAAGATCACCGACGACCTGGAGGTGCTGCTCGCGTTCTACGACTACCCGGCCGAGCACTGGATCCACCTACGCACTACGAACCCGATCGAGTCGACCTTCGCGACCGTGCGGCACCGCACGAAGATCACCCGCGGGCCTGGATCACGCGCGGCAGGGCTGGCCATGGCGTTCAAACTCATCCAGGCCGCCCAGGACCGCTGGCGCGCGGTCAACGCACCCCACCTGGTCGCACTCGTCCGCGCCGGCGCCACCTTCATCAACGGCAAACTCGTCGAACGACCCGACGAAACCACACAACCCGAAGCCGCCTAAAAGATCTTCATCCACAGGTCTTGACTATTGCTCTCACGGAGCGGTGCCGGGCGATAGCAAGTTGAAGATCAGCTGCGGCGCACCAGTTCCTGCGGAGGTTTCCGGACGACCACTCTGTGGGACGGCGGTTGTCTCCGCCGCCCCCGCCAGCAACTATCCGAACGTGTGTTCGACTTGGGGCCGGGTGCGCCGGTGGCGGTGGGGCCGGTGAGCAGCCTGGGGTGGGCGCCGGTGGTGTCCCAGGTGGTGGGGCAACACGCAATGCGTGCCGGCGGAACGCGGGCACGGTGCAGGAGTTGGGCCGGCGACTGGTGCTGCAACTGGCGGCGGGTGAGAAAGCCTACGTAGCGTCCACGATGGAGACCCCCGATGGCAATCTCGGTGTGGTGGTCGCGACCGATCTGCGGTTGATCGGGGCTGCTGGCTTCTTCGACTCGCGTTGGGCGCTGGATGCGGACTGGCGCCAGGTTCAGGGTGCTCGGGTCACGGTTACGCGTTTCAACGTTCGATACGATCTCGTGGTAGACGGTGTCTATCTCAAATTGACCGGCCCGCCCCGGCACGGGTCCGTCGCGCTGGTGGCGATGGCCTCGCATAAGTTGGCCGAACTGCATGCGCTCTGACGTGATCAGCCTGTCTCTGGCGTACGATCTCTACGGCGGCAGATAGCACCCGCGCTAGGAGCGGACGGCTCTTGTCCGGACACGGCGTATGCTGCCAGGGCAACGACCAAGGTAGGGCCGTTCCGGACGGAGCTGATCAACGGTGCAGATCGCGTTCTTCGATTCAGAGAACGACGAGTTGAAAAGCAACCAAAAAGGTCAACTTTTCGAAAGATTCACCCGTCGATTGGTCGACCTTTGCGGGTACGCGGACATCAAGCTGCGTGTAAAGCACGCCAGCTTAGAGTATGATATTGAGGCCAAGTCCAAGCTCAACGATCGCCAGCTGAATGGAGAGGCCAAAGCGCACGAATCGGCAATCGCCGGGAAAGAGGTATCGGCCTTTGTCGGCAAGCTACTCCCCCTTGCGGTCACGAGAGGGGGAGTCGATGGACTCTTTATATCAACTTCCTCGTTCACCCCCGAAGGGGAAGACTTCTGGCGGTCACTAACGCCGGAAGTGCTTGCTTCGACTAGGATGACCATGAAGAGCTTGGCCGGTCCCGAAATCGTGGACTTCCTATGCCTAAATGGGGCTTGCGCATCGGAGGCCACCTTTCGTGAAAATGTTCGTCACGACATCGGCTTGGAGCCACTGGATACGTGGTTTGTCATCGGCAAACATGGAGACATAGTCTTAATCACCTGTGGTCCTACCGCTGCCTCTGCGCCAACTAACTTTGTCTCCTACAATACCGCTGGTCAACGGTGTCAGCTTGAATCGAATGACGCAGCCCGGCTGAGAAGACAGGTGCCCGACCTCCAGAACCTGGACTATCTAAGTATCGGGAATTCCGCCAACGTCAGTAGCGAACGCGATGCATTGCCGGGCGTGCTCGCGGGGGCCGGCTGGTTCGACTATAAGTTTCCCAGTTCCCCTGAGTGTTTCATCGGCCGAGCGGAGCCCCTTGACGAGATAGTCCGTTATCTCGAGATGGTTGGAGACAAGCGCACCGCATCGAGGACTTTACAAGTCTTGAGCAGATCCGGAGTCGGCAAGAGTTCTTTACTGCTAAAGGTAGGAGCTTCCGAACGGCCTATTGCGTCGGTGACAGTGGATGGCCGAAACCTCCTAACCCCTTCGGATCTTCGCTTGGTGGTTGCGGGCCTGGTGAACGATTTCAACAATAGAACTGGCAGTACCATTGACGCGCCGGTACGGCAAGAGGATATCGAGCGGGCACTAGAAGCCGTTGGCTCCGGAATTCTCGAAAGATCGCAAGTCGCACTAGTCCAGATCGACCAGTTTGAGGCGTTATTGTCACGTCCCAGCGTCTTTAGCGGTGTTTTGGATCTGATCGTGACAACCACAGAACGCGCCCTGCCCATCGTGTGGATTATGGCCAGGAAGAATGATTTGGCGGCGACCTACGACGAAGGCGCTGCAATCGACTTGACGCGCCTGAATGAGCTGAGTTATTTGATTGAGCTGGAAGACTTCTCGGTATCCGAAGAGGCGACCATGATCGAAAGACTCGGACACGAGTTGAATGGTCGTATATCCACTCAGCTAAAGGACGCCATTCTCACCTTCTCTGCGGGCTTTCCGTGGCTACTAAAGCGCGTATGTGCACACATTCTGGGGATGTCCAAGTCTGGCGTAGACGTAACGCAACTCGTCCGTGGCGGGTTGAGGGCCGAGGACTTGTTCGATGAAGACCTTGCAGGTTTGGACGAAGCGGATAAAGCACTCCTGAGGACGCTGGCAGCAAACCTTCCCAATACCGCTGCCGAGCTTAGCGGGAGACTGGAAGGAGAAGTGAGCTTCCAGCGTCTAACGGACAAGCTGAATTCATTTCTAGGGCAGAAGCTGTTACGCCTCTCCGGAAACATATACGACACCTATAACGATGTCTTCAAGTCATATCTGCTGACCAACAGGATACCTTTCCAGGCTAGGTACGTTTTCCGTGTTACTCCTGGTGCATCTCTTGGGCTTCTCCCGACCATCAGCGACGAGGGGCCACTAGAAGCTGCGACCTTCGGCAGGCGTGTTGGTGGAAATCAAACAGCCATTTACAATAAGCTTCGAGAGCTAAGGCTCCTAGGCTTTATCGACCCTCAGCCAGGAATGGTGGCCTTATCGGCGGAGGCGATGGCAGCCATTGATGCCGGACAGATGGGCGACTTTCTACGTAAGGGATTGCGAGCAAATGCGTTAGCTTCGCGAGTCCTCGACCTGGTCGCGAGCGAAGACAAGGTCGACCTCTCGTCAGTAATACGCCTCCTGAAAGGCGAACTTCCACATATTAAGGTGAACTCAACTACCTGGGCTCAGTACGCCAAGATCCTAGTCAACTGGCTTCGGTACGCCGGGATGGTGGACGTGGAAGGGGATCAGATAAGGCAACGCGAGTCTCCGTCAGACGAGATGCTCCTGAAGCGCGCATTCAACTTAGGCAGTTTTGCTTCTGGCACTTTTGTGCCATCTGCGCGCCCGAAAGGCGTATTGAAGCTAGTGAGGTTGCTCGAGCGCGGCCCGGTTTCATGGGTAGATATACGGGCGAGCATCAGTGCTCAAAATGTGGCAGCCACTGTACGCGATGCTCGAGACCTTAACTTGGTGACTGATGACGGCGATTTAGTTCGGCTGACCGCGCAGGGGCGCGCCCTTTTCTTGGGTTCGACACCACCAACCGAGCGAGATATAGCTGTACTGTGCTTGAGTAAACCGAACGTAGCCGCATTGGTCGAGGCCGCGTCGGTAAAGCCGCTTACAGCTGGTGACCGCCGTGACCTATTGCAGCGGTTTGGTTCGGCTAACTGGTCGAATGAGACTTGGAGATGGCGCGTAGGTATATTGACGACCTGGATGGTGGAGACAGGGCAGGTCAGAGGGGGAAGAAAGGGGTTGAGAACCGTTACGACAGAGGCATAACGGCCACTTCCACACCGAGCAGGCCGCGTTCAAGTGCCTCTACCTGGTCACCCGCTCACTGGACCCCACCGGCCCCGGCCGGGCACGATGGACCACACGTTGGAAACCCCTCAACGCCTTCGCCATCACCTTCGCCGGACCGCTGGCCGGCAGCTGAAACCTACTGATGAAACCGCCGGAAACACCGTGTCCGCCAAGTGGTCGGAACTGGCCTCGCGCTCCCCGAAACCATCGTCCGCAACGAAGCCGAGCGACGCCGTGCGCTCGGTGGAGGCGACTGATTGCCCGGCTGCTCGCCCGCCGCACCAAGCCCACTACAACGACGCATCTACCGCGGCCGGACCACCAACCGGCACCTGCTGGCTGACCTATTCGATGACTCGTTCGATGAATCACGGCTGGTTCAGCTCGGCCTGATCAACACTGAGGTGCTGCGCCACTGCTGCGCTCGTTCGGGCCCTCCGGCCTGGCCGCGCCCTCGCTCTCACTGCCGCCGCCCAGTTGGCCTCGCCAGGCAGATCGCCTTACGTGATCGAGTTTCTGGGATCGGCCCGGCGGACCGATGTCGTGGTCATACAGCCGATACCTCGGTGCTGAGCAGGACGCGGTGCAGTCGGGTTCGGTTGTGGACGCACCTAGCGCCAGGTGACGGTGAACGGGTGATGCGGGCGATTGAGCAAGAACCGGCCGGTTAGCAACACGTGCTGGGCGACAAGCCCGCTCAACATCGAGTGGATCTGCTCGACTGCCGCCGTCGGATACGTGGCGGCCAGCAGTTCGGCCAACACACCGAACCGCACCGGCTTTCCGGCGGCCGTCAGCGCGGTGCGTACCGGCTGCGTATAGCGGACCGACACCTCCATCGGCGCGAACACACCCGGGTGGCCGTCGGTCGCCTGGCCCGGAACCACGAGCCAATCACCGCGCACGAAGGCGGACCCGTTCGCGACCACCGGCAACCGCTCCAACAAGCTGGCGTGCCGCTCCAAATGGGCACCGTCCTGCCCTGGATCTCGAACGCCTCGGCATCAAGTGTCCGCGGCGGACGACGATGGTGCCGACATCGGCTCGGTAGCCGACCCGGTGTTGAACGACGATCCTGCTGACGATGTGCGGGTCGGTTAGCGACACTGTCGGTGACGACGATTACGGGGGCTGCCTGCGGGCGGCTCGTTGTTGGTGTGCGACGACAGTCTGACCGCGTCGGAGAAGCGCAACGGCCCTCCCCGAATCCTTGGCCGGATGGGAGGGCCGTTCCTTGGTGCTGATGGAGGCACCCGTGGTCATGGTAGGGACGGACCTGGTTGAGGTCGATCGGCGGCTGCTGGCGGGTGAGTTGTGCTGCCCGTGCGGTGGGACGTTGGGTCGGTGGGGTCATGCTCGGGAACGGCTCGTTCGAGGCGTTGGGGTGCTTCGCCCGCGGCGGGCGCGGTGCTCGAGCTGTTTGGTCACGCACGTGTTGTTGGCGGTGGTGTGTCTGCTGCGCCGTGCCGACGGCGTGGAGGTGATAGGCGAGGCGCTGCGGCTGAAGGCCAGCGGTGTGGGACACCGCCCGATCGCCGCCCGGCTGGGTCGGCCGGCGTCGACGGTGCGGGGATGGTTGCGCGCCTTGGGGCGTCGCGCCGAGGCGGTCCGCGTGGCCTGCACGGCGTTGCTGGTCCAGCTCGACCCGCTGTGGCGGCCGTTGCCGGTGCGTGAGACGCGGTTGGCGGACGCGGTCGAGGCGGTCGGGGCGTGCGCGGCGGCGGCCCGCCGCCGGCTCGGCGTCCTCGGCGCGGTGTCGGCGTGGCAGTTCGCCAGCGCGGTTACCCATGGTCGTCTGCTCAGCCCGGCTGGGGCGGCGGTGCCGTTCAACACGAACTGACCCTTGGGGGGCGCTGGGTTGATCAACGACCCTCGCGACTCGTGTCCCAGCACTGCGAGCGTGAAGGAGTCGCGATGGCCGCCGGCCATGACAGGGAAGATCAGGTCCGGGCCGAACGGGCTCGGGCCATCGGGTTGTTCCGGTACTCGCTGATACGCGAGGCGGCCGACCCCGCGTTGACGACGAGGCAGCGGGGCCGGCTGGTCCGCGCACTCGCGCAGCGGGAGCACGCCGGGCCGTTCGGGCAGCCGGTGCGGGTGTCCCGAGAGACGATCGACCGGTGGGTCCGGGCGTGGCGCCGCGGCGGGTTCGACGCCCTGGTGCCCAGCGCCCGCCGCGCCGAGCCACGCACCCCGGCCGACGTGCTCGACCTCGCCGTGGCGTTGAAGAAGGAAGTGCCCGCCAGAACGGCGGTGCAGGTCGCGGCGATCCTGCGCGCCCACTCGGGGTGGTCGCCGGACGAGCGGACGCTGCAGCGGCACTTCGCCCGGCTGGAGCTGAACACCCGCCCGGATGGGCAGCCGCCGCGGGTGTTCGGCCGGTTCGAGGCCGACAGCCCGAACCAGCGATGGACCGGCGACGCGTTGCACGGCCCGACCGTGCGCGGCCGCAAGGCGATCCTGTTCGCGTTCCTGGACGACCACTCCCGGCTGATCACCGGGTATCGGTGGGCCCGCCGGGAGGACACCGTCCGACTCGAGGCCGCGCTGCGCGCCGCCGTCGCCAGCCGGGGCGTGCCGGTGAGCATCTACGTCGACAACGGCAGCGCGTTCGTGGACAAACAACTGCTGCGCGCCTGCGCCAGCCTCGGGATCAAGCTGGTCCACTCCAAACCCGGGCAGCCCGAAGGCAGGGGCAAGATCGAGCGATGGTTCCGCGTGGTGCGTGACCAGTTCCTGGTCGAGCTCGGCTCCGGCCGCGAGCTGGACGACCTCGTCCAGCTGAACTCGCTGTTCACCGCGTGGGTGGAGACGGTCTACCACCGCCGCGTCCACTCCGAGACCGGGCAGAACCCGATCGATCGCTGGTCGACGATCGCGACACCGGCCCTGCCGTCCCCGGCGCAGCTGCGCGAGGCGTTCCTGTGGTCGGAATGGCGCACCGTCACCAAGACCGCGACCGTCGGATTGCACGGCAACCAGTACGAGGTCGACGCCGCCCTGGCCGGCCGGAAGGTCGAGCTCGTCTTCGACCCGTTCGACCTCACCCACATCGAGGGTCCGCTGGCATGGCCGAGCCATGGGGGCCGCGGTGCCGCACAAGATAGGGCGACACGTCCACCACAAGGCCCGGCCCGACGACCCGCAACCGCCACCGACCCAGACCGGGATCGACTACCTGCGCCTGGTCGAGCAACAGCGCACCGCCGAGCTGGCCGAGCGGGTGCGGTACTCCAACCTGCCCGACGGGCATGTCCCCGGCCAGCCGACCCTCCCCGACACCACCGACGAGGAAGTGGCCGGATGATCGAGAAGCTGAAATCGCACTACGGGTTCACCAAGACCCCATTCGGGCGGTCGTTGGCGCCGCAGATGCTGCACCGCCACAGCACGCACGCCGAAGCCGTCGCCCGCATCGGCTGGTGCATCAGCGAACGCGCCCTCGGGGTGATCACCGGCGAAGTCGGCGCCGGGAAGACGGTCGCCATCCGCGCCGCCCTCGCCGGCCTCGACAGCAGCCGCCACACCGTGATCTACCTGGGCAACCCCGCGGTCGGCGGCCGTGGCCTCTACGGCGGCATCGTCACCGCCCTCGGCGGCGTCCCCCGGTTCCACAAGGCCGCGCTCATCCCGCAGACCACGGATCTACTCGCCGCCGAGGACCACGAACGCGGCCGCACCGTCATCCTCGTCCTGGACGAGGCACACCTGCTCGACGCCGACCAACTCGAGGAACTGCGGCTATTGACCAACGCCGACATGGACAGCAGATCCCCGTTTGCCGCCCTGCTGGTCGGCCAGCCCACCCTGCGGCGAAGGATCAAGCTCGGCACCTTCGCCGCGCTCGACCAGCGCATCGCCCTGCGCTACGCCATGAACGGCATGACCACCGAGGAAACCAGCAGCTACGTCAGCCACCACCTCAAACTGGCCGGCCGATCCGACACCCTGTTCAGCGACGACGCACTCGCCCTAATCCACCAAGTCTCCCGCGGCCTACCCAGAGCGGTGAACAACCTCGCCGTCCAAGCCCTAGTCGCCGCCTACGCAACCAACAAAGCAATCGTCGACGAATCCAGCGCCAGGGCAGCAGTCGCCGAAGTCACGGCAGAGTGACCAACACGCCGACACCATGAACACAGGCCCCGCCGGCCAAGCCGGCGGGGCCCTCTTCACACCCGAACTGCGTCGTCACCGTGAACGACGCCGTCGTCGTCATCCAGAGCGCCGCTCAACACCTATCACCACCGGCCACACTCCGGTCTGGACTACCTGACCCCGGCCGAGGTGGCCACCACCTGGCAAGATCCACAACCACTACAACCCACAGCGACCTGACCCGTCAACGCCGACAGGGTCCACGTCAGATCGTCAACCGGCCCAGGCACCCGTGGATCTGATCGATGCGCTCGGCGCTGTAGCCCGTCAGCGCCTGCACCTCATCCGGTGGAATGCGGAGCTCGAGAGCGCGGAAGGCCGCCCCGGCCGCGCCATTCGGGCATGGCGGTGGCGACAGCGAGCGCCGGTCCGGCCGGACACCAGCCACTCCGGAGACAGCGGCAGCTCGGGCTCGCCGCGACCGTTCCGGTCCTGAGCATCGCCCTCTCGCCGCCAGAACAGCGGTCGGTATGTTTCTTGACATGGCCGAGCCGGGAGCCGAACCAGTGGTCGACATCTACACCGACGGTGCATGCAGCGGCAATCCCGGACCGGGGGATGGGGCGCAATCCTGCGCTGCGGCGCCCCGCACGAAGGAGATCTACGGCGGCGAACCGACTGCGACCACCGACAACCGCATGGGAGTTGGTGGCCCCAATCATGGCGTTGGAGAGCCTCACCAGGCCCACCGTCGTGCAGCTGCACACCGACAGCACTACGTACGCGACGGCATCACCAAGTGGCTGCCGCGGTGGACGAGCAACGGCTGGCAGACCACCGGCAAGCAGCCTGTCAAGAACGCCGACCTGTGGCTGCGCCTAGACACAGCTACCCGCCCCACCAGGTGCACTGGCACTGGATCAAGGGCCACGCCGGACACCCGGACAACGAACGCGCCGATCAACTGGCCGCCACCGGCCTACGACAAGCGCGCCCAGCCACAGGCCCACCCGTCCCCACCCCGACAACTCGCCGAACAGCGGCACGCGCCGCCGCCCCACCGGACCGGATACCGGTGATGCCACTACAGCACGACGGCGGTGCCAAGCGACCACGCGCGCCGGCCAACCGTGCCCCTACGGCGCACGCCCGTCCGGGCTCTGCCATCTCCACGATCCCGCCGTGCAATGCAGCGAGATCAAAACGAACGGGCAACGCTGTACGACCCCTACCGGTGGCGGCCCCTGCACCGCCCACCAGACCGCAGCGGACCACGACCTCAGTCTGTTCTGACCCCTGCGCCACGCCCGACCGCTCCCAGACCACCTCGATCCGGCCTCTAGGCCGACCACCCCGAGCTTCCGGTAGGTGTTGCGAGGTGAATCTCGACGGTCTTGACGTTGACGAACAGCTGCTGCGCGATCTCCCGATTGGACGACCCGTTGGCCGCCAGCCGCGCAACCCGCAACTCACTGGGCGTCAACGACTCCGGGCCGGTCAGCCGTGGCCGACGCACCCGCGCGCCGGTGGCCCGAAGCTCGGCCGCGGCCACCTTGACCAGCGGCACGGCTCCGCACTGGTAGGCCAGGTCCAGCCCACGGGCCAGGCAGGCGCGGGCGTCGAGCCGGTGTCCGTGCCGGTGCAGCGTCGAACCCAGGTCGACCAGCGCCTTCGCGTGCTCCAGGCGGACCGGGACCCTTCCAGCACGTCCACCGCCTCGCGCAGCCGGCACAGCCCCGCCCGGCCGCCGCCCAGCAGCGCGGTGACCCGCAGGGCACGCCCCAGCACCCGCGGGGCGCCCCAACGGCGGGCGAGCTCGACGTCCTCGAGCGCATGGTCGCCGGCCTCGACCGAACGGCCCAGGCCGTGCAGCGCCATCGCGGCGGTCGACCGCCAGCCGGCGAACGCCGGGTTCCGCCCACCGGCCGCCGCGAACCGCCGCCCGGCGGCAAGGGCCTCGTCGTCGCGGCCCTGCGCGTGCAGCAGCCGCGCCCAGGCGTCTAGCGCGAAAAACGCCGCGCCGGGCGCCGAAACGGCAGACTCGGCGTCCGCCCCCGTCCACTCGAGGCTCCGCCGCGCCTCGCCCAGCAGCCCTCACCACCACGAACGCCGTCACCGGACCATCGACCACGGTCAGTTACCTCTCGGCCCCGGCCGTTTGACACAGAGAGGTACCGC
>Ga0299913_10002506_pt1 | contig 14526 bp, 9 predicted proteins | sample RVTome_9_FD_201360 | JGI IMG/M metagenome (GOLD analysis project Ga0299913, IMG submission 201360) | Soil microbial communities from uranium-contaminated site in the Upper Colorado River Basin, Wyoming, United States - RVT155D38 (version 2) ... | reverse complement strand
CAGCTCCTCGAGGACAGCCTCACGCGTGCGACCGAGAACCAGAACGGCGGCCTCGTCATGATCGTCCTCGGCTTCCTCCTCGCGCTGTGGACGGCGACCGGCGCCATGAACGCGCTCATACGCGGTCTCAACCGCGTCTACGACCGCGACGAGACGCGAGGCTTCTTCAAGCAGCGCCTCACCGCCCTCGGGATGCTCGTGTGCATGCTGTCCGCTTTCGCGCTCACGTTCGGGCTGCTCGTGCTCGGGCCCGTCATCTCCGACTGGCTGGGCGGCCTCCTGAACCTCGAGAGCGTCTTCGGCTGGATCTGGTGGACGCTGCAATGGCCGATTCTCGTTGTCGGCCTCCTCTTCGCCTTCGCCGGAATCCTCTACCTCGGGCCGAACGTCGACCATCCGCGGTGGCGGTTCCTCACGCTCGGCTCCGGTGTGGCGGTGGCGATCTGGATCCTCGCGTCCGGCCTCTTCGCCGTGTACGTGAGCCTCTTCGCCTCCTACAACAAGGCGTGGGGCTCCCTGGCCGCCGTCATCATCATGCTCACGTGGCTCTGGCTCTCCGCCCTCGCCCTGCTCTTCGGCGGGGAGATCAACGCGGAAGCCGAGCGCAGCCGCGAGCTCCGGCAGGGCAAGCGGGCCGAGGTCGACCTCCAGGCGCCGGCGAAGACCTGACTCTGCCGGCGCTACACTCGCCGCGGGCCCCGTAGCTCAGCGGACAGAGCGGCGGACTTCGAATCCGCGTGCGGAGGTTCGACTCCTCCCGGGGCCATCCTGGTTGTTCATGCGGAATCCTGTTTGTGATGCGCGTTGCATGTAGTTCCCTGGAGTGGACGTTCGTCCGCTCAAGACCGCTGGAGACCGCCTGAGCGGGGCGCGCATTGGCGCGCGCCCGAGCCCACAGCGTTGCACCGGAACGACCACGAGGCCCACTTTCCAGCCGCGCTTACAGCCCCTCGTTCGGCCAGCGGAAGCGCGTGGCGCGCGGACTTAGTTACCGTGGCCGGTCGGGCAGCTTGTCGGAGTGCTCCTGATCCTGAACAGCGGCTACGCGTACCCAGTCGAGCTCGGCCTCGATGCGACCCGTATTGCCTAACAGGAAACGCCGACTCTAGCGGGCGCTTGCCGGCTCGCCTGCGGCCGCGGCCTCGAGCATCGTGTGCATCATCGCGTCCTTCGAGACGTTCGGCTTCGGGTACGCGGCGCGGCTGTGGGTGAGCCGGAGGCCGAGCACGAGCTCGGCGAGCTTGTAGGTCAGCGGTCCGGGATTCACAATGGGCACTGGCAGATTCTCGGCGAGGAAGCCGTGGGCCTGGTGCATGGTCGTCGAGCCGAGGCAGATCACCTCCGCCCCGTCGCTCATGCACTGGCGCCCCGCGTCGAGGAGCTTCGGAAAGACTTCTTCCTCCTTCCCGCCGAGCAGGTTTTCGACATCCGGCTGCACGTTGATCGACCGGATTGAGGCGCACTTGTCGACAAGCCCGTACTCCTGGAGGCTCTTCCTGTAGAGGTTCATCCAGGGGTCCCATTGCGTGAGCACTGAGAACTTGGAGCCGAGCATGAGCGCAATGAGGTACGAAGGCTTCCCCGGCCCGATCACGGGGATGTCGAGCACAGAGCGGAGCGCGTTCACCCCCGAGTCGCTCATCGTGTCGATGCAGACGGCGTCGTACCCGTCCTCCTGAGCCGTCAGGCCGGCCTCGAAGAGGGAGAGGTCGGCGAGGACGTAGTCATGCCAGCTGTCGTAGAGCGCGGGGCCGGCCTTCACCGGGCGGTAGTCGAACTGGACGTCGGGGCCGAGCTCGACCGCTTCCTGCTGCGCGCGCCGGTTCGCGAGCCCCTTCTCGTCGAACGCGAACGGGACGAGGATCAGGACTTTGTGCATCGAAGCCTCCGAATGTCTAACTTCGAACCATTTGCGGCCTTCTAGTTCATTCGCGAAGCGCTGTCAAACTCGCGACGGCAACCGAGCTGATCCCCGTCAAGGTGTGCGGGACGCGAAGGCCGACGCGGCACGCTCCGTGCGGACGCGGCGCGTGGCTTCTGTGTCGACCGTCATCGTCTCCGCGTCGATGACGACCCCGTAGTCGCGCTCGGCCAGCTCGACGCTCGTGAAGCCGTCGAGGACGTCGGAGAGCACCCCGCCCGGATCGCGCTCGATCGGATCGCCGTAGCCGCCCGAGTTCGGCACCGTGATCTCGAGCGTCTCTCCGGCCTTCAGGCGGAAGGCGGTCACCTTCGACGGCCACTGCTCCTCGTCCGGCCGACCGGAATTCTTCACGAGCGACGCGTTGAGCCCGTCGTGCCCGCCGAAGATACCCCACGGCAGATCGGTCTCGTGCCGTTCGCCTTCACAGGTCACGATCGTGTCGACGAGGAAGCGGTTCAAGCGCACCATCCCGATGCCGCCGCGGTACTCGCCCGCCGCGCACGGCTCGTCGCGCAGCTCGTAGCGCTCGGTCCGCATGGGGAAGCGCCACTCGAGCTCCTCAATTGGGTTGTTGCGGGTGTTCGCTATCAGGCAGTCCACCGAGTCGAGACCGTCGTGCCCCGGACGGCCGCCATAGGAGCCCTCGTCGACCTCTAGGTACACCCAGTACTCCTGCTCCTCCTCGTTGAACCCGGAGTACGAGATGAAGTGGAGGTGGGCGGAGTTCCCGGCGGTCACCTTGTCGGGCACGACGGGAGCCAGCGCCCGCAGGGCGAGGTCGACCGCCCGCTGCACCTGGCAGAAGCGGGCGAAGCACGCGCGCGGGTAGTTCGGGTTGAAGATCGACCCCTTTGGAGCGACCACCTTCACCGGCCGCAGCATCCCCTCGTTCTGAGGAACGAAGACCGGGTACGTCGCCTCGTCGAGGAAGATCATCCGCGTGATGAAGGTCATCGCAGAGACGGTCGTCCCTTCGAATGGGCAGTTGTAGCCCGTCGGAACCTCCGGGCTCGATCCGGTGAGATCGAACGTGATCTCGTCGCCCTCGATCTCGACAGCCACCTTGACCGGCAGCTGCTCGCCTCGGTTCTTGCCGTCGTCGTCGAGCCAGCCGACCTCGGTCTCGTAGCGCCCGTCGGGGACCTTCGCGATCTCCTGGCGGAGCATCCGCTCGGAGTAGTCCATCCACCGCCGGGCGGCGGCGAGAACGGTGTCGAGCCCGTAACGCCCGAGCAGCTCGAGGTAGCGCCGCCGGGCGAGCTCGCACGCGGCGATCATCGCCTCGATGTCGCCCTTGTTGTGCGTCGGCGTGCGCGTGTTCTCGAGGATGTGCTTCCAGAGGCTGTCCTGCCGCACTCCCTTCTCGGAGAGCTTCACGGCGCGGTAGATGTTGCCCTCCGACCAGTTGTCGACAAGGTCGATGGCGAGGCCCGGATAGGCGCCCCCGATGTCGAGAAGGTGCGCCGAGGCGCCGGCGAACCCGGCGAGCTCGCCGTCGAAGAAGATCGGGATCACGATCGCCACGTCGGGCGAGTGCGTCGCGCCGAGGTACGGATCGTTGTGCAAGATCACGTCGCCCTCGTGGATGTCGTCGCCGAGGAGCTCGATGACGTTCTTGACGATCTTCGGCATCGCGCCCATGAACATGGGCGTCGAGTCCGACTCAGCGAGGACATTCCCCTCGGCGTCGAAAATCCCGGCCCCGAGATCCTCCGATTCCCTGATGATCGACGAGTAGCTCATCCGGAACAGCACGCCCGCCATCTCCTTCGCGATCGCCGAGAAGGCGCCGCCGATGACACGCATGAGAATCGGCGTCGCCAGCTCCGTTTCACGCTCGGCGGCCTCGGCGACACGCTGCGTGCAGTCGATGACGACGTTGCCGAACCCGTCGATCTCGGCAACGAGACCGGGCGGAACCACCGTGGTCGAGTCGTACTGCTCGATGATCGCCGGGCCCTCGATCCGGTCGCCGGCTCGGAGCAGCGCGCGGTCGTAGAACACGGTCGCCCGGCGTTCGGGCCGGCCGTCGACGTCGAAGACGACCTCGCGCTCGAGCGTCCTCGCGGCCGACGCGTCACCGCCTCCAGCCGTTGCGCTCGCCGGCTCCAGCTCGGCGATCCGGCCGATCCCGACGACGCGGATGTTAATGATCTCGACTTCGGCCTCGAACCGGTGGCCGTACTCGGCCTCGTGGGCCCGGTGGAACGCCTCCTTGAGCTCCTCGACCCACCCGTCGCCGATCGTCCCGGCAGGAACGTCGAAGCGAACCTCGTATCCTTGTCCCGCGTAGCGGCAGTCCGCGAGCCGCCGCAGCAAGCGCCGGTCCTCGGCGACGCCGTCCGCGCCGAGCTGCGCGACGGCCTGCGCCGACAGCTCGTCGTAGCGCGCGCGTAGCCGCTCGACGTCGAGCGTCTTGAGCGCGTGACGCTCGGTGGCGACGAACTCGTGCTGGAGATCCGTGGCCAGCAGCCCGGTCGCCGCAATGATCCCCGGGTGCGGGGGCACGAGCACGCGCGGGATCTCGAGCTCGAGCGCGATGTCGCACGCGAAGAGCGGGCCCGCCCCGCCGGCCGCGACGAGCGTGAACTCGCGCGGGTCGTACCCGCGCCGGACCGAGTTGACCTCGATCGCCTGGGCCATCCCGAACTTCTGTATCTGGAGCGCCCCGAGCGCGGCCTCGTCAACCGGCATCCCGAGCGTGTCGGCCAGCCGTTGCATCGCCACGCGCGCGAGTTCGACGTCGAGCTGCATCTCGCCGCCGAGCAGCCCGCGGTCGGGTCGCAGCCGGCCGAGCAGTAGCTGCGCGTCGGTCGCTGTCGGGTCGGCTCCCCCGCGGCCATAGCATGCCGGCCCCGGGTCGGCGCCCGCGGACTGCGGGCCGACGCGGAAGACGCCGCCCTCGTCGACATATGCGATCGAGCCGCCGCCCGCGCCGATCGTGTCGATGTCGACCATCGGCACCATCGCCTGGTAATCGCCCACCTTCGTGTCCAGCAGGTGCCGCATGCGCAGCTGACCGTTCGCGGCGACGCCGATGTCGGCCGACGTCCCGCCGATGTCGAGCGTGACGACGTTGCCGTAGCCGGCCACCTTCCCCGCCCAGATTCCGCCGATCAGGCCGGCCACCGGCCCAGACATGAGCAGATTCACCGCCCGCTGCGCCGCCGACTCCACTGTCGCCATGCCGCCCGACGACTGCATCAGCTGGACGCCGCGCGCGAATCCCGAGCGCTGCATCGCCTCGTCGAAGCGGGCCACGTAGCGCGACACCTTCGGGCCGATGTACGCGTTCAGGCAGACGGTCGAGAACCGCTCGTACTCGCGGTACAGGGGCAGGACCTCATGCGAAACCGACAGGTACGCCTCCGGGAACTCCTCGAGCACGATCTCCTTGATCCGCTGCTCGTGGGCGGGGTTGAGGTAGGAGTGGAGCAGGCAGATCGCGACGGCCTCGGCACCGGCGGTCTTCAGCTGACGGACGCGTTCGCGCACCTCCCCCTCGTCGAGCGGGACGAGCACCTCGCCGTCCGGGACGGCGACTCGCTCCTTCACCGTGAGGCGATGGCGGCGCTTCGCGAGCGGCCGCGACTGCCACGGGAGCTCCTGTTGGAGCGAGAAGTTGTAGGGCTTCTTGTGCCGCGCGATGTGGAGGATGTCGCGGAAACCCTCCGTCGTCAGCATCCCGACCTCGGCGCCCGTGTGCGTAAGCACGATGTTCGTGGCGATCGTCGTCCCGTGCAGGAGGTTGTCCACGTCGTTCAGAGACACCCCCGCCTTCGCGCAGAGCTGCTCGACGCCCTCGACAACGGCCCGCGCCGGGTCGTCGGGGGTGGAGGCGACCTTGTCGACGGTGATCCTGCCCTGCTCCTCGTCGACCAGAATCAGGTCCGTGAACGTGCCGCCGACGTCGACTCCGATGCGCTTCATGTCGTCTCCTCACGGTGATTGGCCGGTTCCACGGTCAGGCGGCTAACGGCGGGCATGATCTCCCGCCCGATGCGCCGCATCTGCTCGAGCTCGCCGTTGAGATAAGCGGTCGAGACCTCCCCGACGCCGACCTCGGCGAGCGCTCGGATCCTCTCCAGGCAACGCTCGACCGGGCCCGCTATCGCGAAGTCGTCGATCAGCTCCCCGGTCAGGTACGCGGTGTGCTCTGCCTTCGAGTCGAGGTGACCCTCGTAGTAGTCGTAGTCGTCGCGCGCCTCGACCAGACGAGTCATGGCGTCCGGCATGCCGTGCTCCGGGTTCCGGCGCGTGACGTCCTCAATGTGGTTCGCGCAGGCGGCCGGCGCCCAGCGACACGCATTCCACGCCTCCTCCTGGTCGTCGGAGACCCACATCGCGCAGAGGGCGGCGATCTCGACGCCGTCGGGATCGCGGCCCGCTTCCGCCGCGCCGGCGCGCACGTGCGCGATCGCCCAGCGCACCGAGACCGGGTTGACCCCGACGTAGACCATGACGATGTCGGCGAGCGCGCCGGCGACGCGGAGGTTCTTCGGACCCGTCGCCGCCATCATGATCGGCACGTCCTCGTCCGCCCAGCGGATCCGGACATCGGTGCCTTCGAAGTCGATCGAGCGACCGGCGACGAGCTGCCGGACCTTCGGGACGACTTCGGCGAGGCGCCGCGTCGCCACCGGCTGGAGCCCGAGCGTCCGGACGGCGTTGTCGCCGCGTCCGATGCCGAGGAGGACGCGGCCCGGGTAGAGATCGGCCAGCGTGGCCGTCACGCTCGCGGTGACCGTGTAATGCCGCGTGAGCGGGTTGGTCACGCCGGGCCCGAATGCGATCCGCTCCGTCGCCGCCAGCCCGTGCGTCATGTAGACGTAGAGGTCCTGCCACAGCATGTGGCCGTCGACGAGCCATGCGCGGTCGTAGCCGACCTCGTCGGCCGTTCGCACCGACTCGAGGAACAAGGGCAAGTCCTCCGGGAGGAAGTGCGCCCCGAGCTTCACGGCGTCGTGCTCTCGAGCCGTCCCCGCAGCGCGAGCAGACCCGCGATCGTCGCTTCGAGGCCGCGCACCTCGCCCCAGCCGACGCGCACCATCTCGAGCGCCGGCTCGTGCAGGTGCGGCAGGGTCGTTCCCGTGCATTCCTCGACGACGATGGGCTTGAAGTCGCGGAACATCGCGTCCTTCGAGGTCGCGGCGATGCACTGGTTCGTCAGGACGCCTGCGATGAGGACGGTCTCCACGCCGAGCCCGCGCAGGATGAGCTCGAGATTCGTGTTGTAGAAGGCGCTCAGCCGGTTCTTCTCGACGAGCCAGTCCTCACCCTCCGGCGCCAGCTCATCGTAGATCTGGAAGCCCCACGTATCCCGGCGGAGGCCACCGTCGCGCAGGAAGGGGCGCAGCTGGAAGAACGGACCCGCGTCGGTCGCGTCCCGGAACCCATGCCGGGTCCAGATGACGGGCACCTCCGCGGCCCTGGCCGCGGCGACCAGCCTGCGCGTCGGCCCGACGACGCGCCGCATGTGCGCGATGTCGACGCCGCTCTCCGCGTACCAGCCCCGCTCGTGGAGAAAGTCGTTCTGCAGGTCGATGAGGACGAGCGCGGTGTGTCCAGGGACGAGGTCCCACGTGACCGGCGCGAACGGGTCGCTGGAAGGCGGGCGGTCCAGGTCGTCAGCCTTCCGCCAGCCGAGCGTGTTCGCGCCACGCGTTGCTAACTAGCGTTTGTTTGGCTATGGTGGCGCGATCCTAGGCGATCCTGCTGGCGTTGTCGACCCGAACCGGACCCGAGAGCAAGACCCCTGCGTCGGCCGCGGCCGGGGCGGCGGAGCGAAGGGACGCCCAGATCCTCGCGGTCGCCACGCGCCTCTTCTACGAGAAGGGCTACCACGCCTCGACGATGCGCGAGGTCGCGGCCGGCGTCGGGATCAAGGCCGGAAGCCTCTACAACCACTACGCGGGCAAGGGCGAGCTCCTCTTCCGCATCGCGCGCGACGTCATGGAGGAGCTGCTCACGGGCGGGCGCCGGGCGCTCGCGAGCCGCGCTGAGCCGGACGAGCAACTGCGCGAGCTGATCCACTCGCACGTCGTCTACCACGCCGAGCACCGCTTCCGGGCGAAGGTGGCCGACGACCAGCTCCACGCGCTCGATGCCGGGCAGCGCGCCGAGGTCATCGCGGTCCGCGACGCGTACGAGCTGCTCTGGCGAGATGTCATCGAGGCAGGGCGAACCGCGCACGGGTGGACGGTGCCGGACACGCCGGTCGTGACGTTCGCGATCACAACCATGTGCACGGCCGTGGACGTGTGGTACCGCGAGGACGGACGGCTGAGCCCGGACGAGATCGCCGAGATCTACGCAGACTTCGTGCTCGGTGCGCTCGCTCGCCACGCCTCCGCTCTCAGCTGAGCAGACGCTCGTTGTCGGCGTCGTAGGGCGGCTGCGAGACGACGCGGGCCGGCCGCGGCTCGCCGAGGACCTCCACCGCGAGCTCGGTCCCGGGGCGCGTGTGGGCGACCGGGAGGTAGGCGAGCGCGAGGGCGGTGTCGAGAACGTGGCCGTAACCCCCGGAGGTGACGTATCCGATCGGCCCGTCACCGGCGAGCACCGGCTCGAGCCCGTGGGGGTCGGCACGGTCGACGTCGACCGCCAGGCAGGCGAGCTCGCGCTCGAGACCGCTCGCGCGCTGGCGCAGGAGGGCGTCGCGGCCGATGAAGTCTCCCTTGTCGAGCCGGACGAACCGCCCCAGCCCGGCCTCGAGCGGCGTCCAGTCCTGGGACATGTCCGCGCCCCACAGCCGGTAGGCCTTCTCGAGGCGCAGCGAGTCGAGCGCCCGGTATCCGAAGTCGACGAGGCCCAGCGGCTCGCCGGCCGCGCGCAGCTGCTCGTCGAGGTGGCGCTGGTACTCGAGCGGATGGTGGAGCTCGTAGCCGAGCTCGCCGACGTAGGAGATACGCAACGCGCGCACCGGCGCCCTCCCGACCTCGATCTCGCGGCAGCGGAAGAAGGGGAACGCCTCCCGCGAGCAATCGGCGTCGGTGACGGCCTGGAGCAGATCCCGCGAGCACGGACCGGCGAGCGTGAGCACGCCGTAGCGGGCGGTGACGTTGGCGAGCGTGACGGAGCCGTCGTCGGGAAGATGGCTCTCGATCCAGGCGAGGTCGTGCGCCTCGGTCGCCGCCGCCGAAACGACGTAGAAGCGGGCCTCGGCCAGACGCGTGACCGTGACGTCGCACTCGATGCCGCCCGCGGGAGTGCACATCTGCGTCAGCGCAATCGTGCCCGGCTCTCGCGGGAGCGCGTTTGTACAGAGCCGGTCGAGCAGCTTCTCGGCCCCGGGCCCGGAGAGCTCGAACTTCGCGAAGCTCGTCTGGTCGAGCACGCCGACCCGCGAGCGGACTGCACGGCACTCCTCGCCGACGGCCTCGTGCCAGTTGCCACGCCGGAAGGAGTACGCGTCGTGCGCGGGTCCGCCGTCGCCCGCGAACCAGAGCGGGCGCTCCCAGCCGAAGCGGGCGCCGTACACGGCGCCGCGCTGCGCCAGACGGTCGTACAGCGGGCTCGTCTTGAGCGGCCGCCCCGCCGGCAGCTCCTCCTCGGGGAAGTGAATCGCGTACTCCCGCTCGTACACCTCGCGCGCGCGGCTCGCGACGTACCGGGTCGTCTGTGCGTACTCGCCGAAGCGGCGGACGTCGAGCTCCCACATGTTGTCGCTCGGCTGTCCGTCGACGATCCACTCGGCCGCGTACCGGCCCGCCCCGCCGCCGTAGACGATGCCGAAGATGCTGAAGCCGGCGAGGACGTGGAAGCCGCGCAGGCCCGGCACAGGTCCCAGCAGGCAACGCCCGTCGGGCGTGTAGCCGTCCGGGCCGTTGACGACGGTCCTGATGCCGGCGTCGGCGAACGGCGGCACCCGCTCGCCGGCGGCGGTCAGCACCTCGGCGATCTGGTCGAAGTCGGGCGGGAGCAGGCGCCCGTGGAAGTCCTCCGGGACGCCGTCCTCGGCCCACGTCTTCGGGTTGCGCTCGAACGGCCCGACGAGCAGGCCGCCGCCCTCTTGGCGCACGTAGAAGGAGGCGTCGGGGTCGCGCAGGACGGGCAGCTCGCTCGCGAGAGACTCGACCACCGGGAGCGGCTCCGTCACGACGTAGTGGTGCTGGAGCGGCACGATCGGCAGGTCGACGCCGGCCAGCCGGCCGACTCCGCGCGCCCATTGCCCCGCCGCGTTGACCACCGTCCCGGCCCGCAGGCTCCCCTTCGACGTCTCGATCGTCCAGACGCCGTTCGCGCCCTCGAGCGCCGTCACCGGCGCGTGCGTGACGATGCGAGCTCCGCGGGCCGCGGCGCCCGCCGCGAGCGCCCGCGTCAGGCTCGCAGGATCGACATGCCCGTCGGACGGGAGGTAGGCCGCCCCGAGCAGCCCCGACGGGTCGACGAGGGGAAAGAGCTCGACGGCGCGCTCGGGGGAGACGAGCTCGACCTGCACCCCGAGCAGTTCCGCCAGCGCGCGGCGGTGTCGGAACTCGTCGAGGCGATCGTGCGTCGTCGCGAGCCGGACGCTCCCGCACTCGTGAAAGTCCACCGGCCGCCCCGTTTCGCTCTCCAGCGAGCGGTACAGGTCGAGGCTGTAACGGAGGAGCCCCATGAGGTTGTAGCTCGGCACGAACTGCGTGCAGAGACCCGCGGCGTGCCAGGTCGACCCGCTCGTGAGCTCGTCGGCCTCGAGGAGGACGACGTCGGTGACGCCGAGCCGCGTCAGGTGGTAGGCGAGGCTGCAGCCGGCAACGCCGCCGCCGATGACCGCGACGCTCGCGTCTCCGATCACCGGCTCCCCTGCTCCACGACGCGTTGGCTCCGGCATGCTGCGTTAGGCTGTGATGCGGACGCTAACTAACTAACGCTCGTTCTTCAACCGAGGGAGGATCTCTCATGCCGGTGAACGAGGACGTCGACGCGGCCCTCGAGCGGCTCTTCTCGGCCGACTCGTCGATCTACCGGGAACGCGGGTTCCAGCGGCGCGTCGGCTTCGGCGAGCGTCCGGCGCTCGTCAACATCGACCTCGCCAACGCCTGGACGCGTCCGGGAAACCCCTTCAGCTGCGACGGGATGGACGTCATCATTCCCGGCGTCCAGCGCCTGCTCGAAGGCGCCCGTGCGAAGGGCATTCCGGTCGTCTACACGACGACGGCCTACGCCGTGACCGAAGGGCCGAACAGCGACATGGGGATCTGGAACCGGAAGATCCCGCTCGAGGCGCTCGCGCTCGGCTCGGACGCCGTCGCCATCGACGAGCGCATCGCGCCCGAGCCCGGCGAGCACGTCATCGTCAAGAAGCGCGCCAGCGCCTTCCACGGGACGCACCTGTCGAGCTTCCTCACCGCGCTCCGCGTGGACACGGTGATCGTCACCGGCGTGACGATGGCCGGGTGCGTGCGGCACACGGCGGAGGACGCGATCGCCGAGGGCTTCCGTCCGATCGTTGTCCGCGAGTGCGTCGGCGACCGCGTCCCCGGCGTCGTCGAGTGGAACCTCTTCGACATCGACGCAAAGTTCGGCGACGTCGAGCCACTCGAGCGCGTCCTCGACTACCTCGAAGGCGTCACACCCTGGCAGGAGGCGCAGCCCGCGACGGCCGCAGGCGGCTAGCCGAGAGGCGGCGAAGCAGGGGCCGGAAGCGGTCGGGCAAGAGCGCCGTGACATCGTGGCCGGGCGCCTCCCCCGCGAGCAGGTCGGCGACCAGGCGGCCGGTGATAGGCGCCAGGGTGAGACCCATCGTGGCGTGTCCGGTGGCCAGGACCACGTTCTCGAGCTCGGCTGGGCGACCGATGAGCGGAAGACCGTCGGGAGCGCACGGGCGGAGGCCGGCCCAGAGCTCGAGCACACGTGGAGCGCCGAGCCGGGGCAGGACCCGGCGCGCGGCGGCGACGATTGCGTCGGTGCGGCGGGCTTCGATGCCAAGGTCGAGGCTGGCGAGCTCTAGCGTGCCGGCAAGGCGGAGGCGTCCCGCGAGCGGCGTGGCGATCACCCGAGACTCCTGCATGAAGACGGGGATCCCCGGATCGCCCGGCGCCGGCATCACGTCGACGTGGTACCCCTTCCCGGCCTGGACGGGGGTGAAGAACCCGAGGTCGCGGGCGAACCGCGGCGTCCACGCCCCGGCCGCCAGCACGACCGAGCCGGGCCGCAACTCCCCGGCACTCGTCTCGACCGCAGCGATACGACCGTTCCGGCGACGCAGCCCGAGTACCTCCACCCCCGTACGGATCTCGGCTCCCGCATGGGCGGCCGCGCGCCCGACCGCCTGCACGAAGCGGAGCGGATCGCAATGAGCCTCGTTCGGGTAGAGCACGGCGCCGGCCATGTCGGGGCCGAGCGCCGGCTCGACGTCCCTCGCGTCGCCGGCGGCAAGGACGCGCGGGCGCATCCCCGCCAGCGAGTTCGCCTCCGCCTCCTTCCGGCCGGCCGCGAATCCCGTCTTGCTCTCGTAGACGTTCAGAATGCCGCGCCGTTCGAACCCGGTGTCGAGCCCCTCGCCAGCGAGCCCGGCGTGGAGTTCGAGGCTCGCCCGGCTGAGCTCGCGGATCAGGCGCGCCGACGCCTCAGCCCGCCGCTCCGTGCTCGCAGCGGCGAAGCGGAGAAGCCACGGCACGAGCGCGGGACTCGGGCGGAGGTGGAACGGGCTGTCGGGCGTGAGCATCCAGCGGAGGCCCTGGCGGAGCGCCGACGGCGTCGCGAGCGGAGCCGAGTGGCTCGGGCAGATCAGGCCGGCGTTGCCCGCCGAGCAGCCCGCGGCGAGCGCGGAGCCTCGCTCCACGAGCACCGGCCGGGCGCCGCGACGCGCTAGCTCGAGCGCAACCGCCGTGCCTATCGCGCCGCCCCCCACGACCAGAACCTCCTGGGTGTCCGCCTTCACCGGCTCGATGCTACTGCCGGTCGGCGCAGTCGACTCCACCGGCCCGCGATCCGGCGCCGCAAAAAGGCACGTGCCGACGGCGCTCAACTGCGACGCGGGGTAAGCGCGAGGCTGGCGACGACGGACACCGACGGACGGCCGAACCTCGTCCCGATCGTGTTCGCGTTCGACAGCGATACGCTCTATTCGGCCGTCGACAAGGAGCCGAAGCGATGGCAGCGGCTGAGGCGGATGGAAAACGCCCGCGAGCGTCCGGACGTGACGATCCTCGTCGACCACTACGACGAGGACTGGACCCGCCTCTGGTGGATTCGCCTCCGCGGCCACGCCCGCGTCCTCGACGCAGTGAAGGAGCGGGGACGCGCGCTCGCGATGCTCGGGAAGAAGTACCCGCAGTACGGCTTCGAGCCGCCCGGCGGCCCGTGTTGGCGGTGGACGTGATCGACATGCGTGAATGGAGCGGTTGAGGCGTGGCGGCGACAGAAGATGGTCTCTGCCGTTTGGTTTTGCCGTCATCGCAAGAGCGTGGTTGACGGTGAACGGAGACGCCGCGAAGCAAACCGCACCAGCGAGCGGCAACCGGGAAGCGACCTTGGCTGGGGCTCGATCGACGCGGCCGTCGAGGACGTTGTCGATCGCCAGCGTCCGTGGGTGCAGCGAACACGAATGAGCGGTGACGCGCCGTGTCTCGCGGCTATAAGCCTGCACCGGACGAGATGCCGGCGAGGACGCCTTCTTCGCGAGCAAGGTGTCGTGCTCCGATGAAGGCTTCCTCGTAGGTGACCGCAGAACCCCAGGGTTAGCACCACCTCGGCCGGTGCGGACCGACACGCGGATCGGGAACGTGCTGAAGAGCGCCAGCTTCGTCACCGACTTCTTCACCGCGCAGGCGTCGTAGGTCCGACCCGCTTACTCCTCGAGCCGTAGATAGCACGAGGATGTCGGGCCTCAGTCCCGTGTGTCGCTCAACGCGAGAATGGCGCGCACAGTGGCGCGCACCCGCTATATCAAGCGGCTTTCCCCTGCAAATCGGCACTTCGGCACGCTGCCTTCGAATCCGCGTGCGGAGGTTCGACTCCTCCCGGGGCCATAGCTGCCCATCGACGCGGAGTCCCCCGGGTTCCTGTTTAGAGAACCGACAACGCGCGGCGGGCTTCTCCACCCGAAGGAGCGGCCGGGGGCCGCGAAGGGTTGCCCGCCTGATGCTGTAGCGTCGGCGCCCGATGGTCTGCTGTCATTACGTCCCGCTCGAGCGGGGAGAATCGGCCTTCTCGGTGGATCGCAACCCGATCACCTTCGGCCGCGGCGCGCTCGAGGAGGTCGGCCCGTGGGCGAGGGCGCTCGGGCTCTCGCGGGTCGCCGTCCTGACAGACCCGCGGGTCAGGGAGCTCGAGCAGTTCGAGCGCGCGCTGTCCTCGCTCCGCGCGGCCGGCGCCGACGTCGCCCTCTACGACGAGGTGAAGATCGAGCCGACCGATCGATCCTTCCTGGCCGCCGCGCTGTTCGCGGTGGAGGCGAAGGTCGACGGCTTCGTCTCGATCGGTGGAGGCTCGGTCATCGACACGACCAAGGCCGCGAACCTCTACGCCACCCACCCGGCCGACCTCCTCACCTACGTCAACGCGCCGATCGGCGAGGGGCGCCCTGTCCCCGGGCCGCTCCGGCCCCACCTCGCCTGTCCCACCACGTCCGGCACAGGCAGCGAGTGCACCGGGATCGCGATCTTCGGTCTGCT
>Ga0299913_10002505_pt1 | contig 14526 bp, 10 predicted proteins | sample RVTome_9_FD_201360 | JGI IMG/M metagenome (GOLD analysis project Ga0299913, IMG submission 201360) | Soil microbial communities from uranium-contaminated site in the Upper Colorado River Basin, Wyoming, United States - RVT155D38 (version 2) ... | reverse complement strand
TGCAGTAGCTGTTGCCACCAACGCGTGAGAACGAACTCCGGCAGGATCACGGTGATGATGTCGTTCTCGTAGGTCTGGTCGAGCTCGTCGACGAACTCGACGACCGGGCCGGCGAGATCGCGGTAGGGCGACAACTTGATCTCGAGCGAGATGTTGATCTGATTCCGCGCCCACTGGTCCTGAATGTCCTCGGCCTCCTCGGGCGTGCTCACCACCGTCAGCGCAACCAGTCGGTCCGGCGCCAGCGACTTCGCGTACTGCAGCGCGGCCAGGCTCGCCCGGTTCACGCGGCTGACGAGCACGATGACCGAGTGCGTCGCTCGATGCGGGCGGTAGCCCTCCGGCACCGTAAGGGCCCGCTCCACGTGTTGGTAGTGGCCGTGGATCGCCTTGAAGAAGGCCACGATGAACGGGATCAGCAGCACGGGGATCCACGCGCCCTCGGTGAACTTCGAGACGATGACGACACCCAGCACGACTCCGGTGGCCACAGCGCCGACTGCGTTGATCGCGGTGCCCCGTTTCCATCCCGGGTCACGCAACCGCCGGTGGTGCCGCACCATCCCCGCTTGCGAGAGGGTGAACCCGGTGAACACGCCGACGGCATAGAGGTGGATCAACGCGGAGGTGTCGCCGCGGAACGCGACGATCAGCACCGCGGCCATCACCGCTAGCACGAGCACGCCGTTGGAGAAGACAAGCCGGTCACCGCGGTTCGCGAGCTGCCGAGGAAGATACCCGTCGCGGGCGATGATCGAGCTGAGTCTGGGAAAGTCGGCGAAGGCGGTGTTGGCCGCGAGGATCAGAATCGCGAACGTCGATACTTGCAACAGCAGATAAAGGAACGTGCCTCGCCCGAAAACGGCGGCTCCCATGACCGAGAGCAATGTTTCGGTGTCCGCCGGTGTGGGCTTGAGCCGGTGGGCCAGGGTCGAGATGCCGAAGAAGAACGCGCCGAGGATCAATCCCATCCACGTGAGCGTCATCGCCGCGTTTCTGGACTCGGGCTTCCGGAACGCGGGCACCCCGTTGGAGATCGCCTCGGTCCCTGACAGCGCTATGGCCCCCGACGAGAATGCTCGTAGGAGGATGAGCGTCGAAAGCCCTCCGAGCACTGCGCCGTTGACGCCGAGTTGTTCGAGCGCCTCCTCGTTGGGCGGCAGCGCTCCCAGGTCACCGACGTACGACCGGTAGAGGCCGTATCCGATGAGCGCGCCGAGAGCGAAGACATAGACGTACGTCGGGCCCGCGAACACACGGCCCGATTCCTTCACACCGCGCAGGTTCATGAGCATCATTCCGGCGACGCACGCCACACAGATCGTGACGCGGTAGTCAGCCCATTCCTGGCGCGTCGAGATGATCGCGGCGACACCTGCCGAGATCGACACCGCGACCGTGAGGACGTAGTCGACGAGAAGCGACGCACCTGCGACGAGCGCGGGGGTCTCTCCCAGGTTCTCCTTCGAGACGATGTAGGAGCCGCCGCCGCTCGGGTAAGCGAACAGCGTCTGCCGGTAGCTGGTGACCACGATCACCAACATCACCATCACGACCAACGAGATCGGGACCAGCCGGTCGAGCGCGACTTGCAGTCCCGCTGCCGGGATCAGAACACGAAGGACCTCTTCGCTTGCGTACGCGGTCGACGAGATCGCGTCCGACGCGAACACGGCGAGCGCGATCCTCTTCGGCAGACGTTGATGCCCTTCCTCAGCCGTTGCGATCGGCTTCCCGACGAGGACGCGCTTGACGATCGAAGCCATGGCGTCAGGGCTCCGCGGGCTGCGCGGCGAGCGCCAAACCGAACACCCCGGCCATCGCTACGGCGGCGCGGCGGTTCGCAGCCATCACAACGACACCAGGCTCCGGGATCGCTCGAGCTGCAACCGGTCGGCGATCGCTCCTACCGCGAGACCGACAACCAACAGCAACGCGGTCCCCTCTACGTCCTTGGCGTTCGTGATCTTCAACGATCTCGCCTCGGACGCCGACGAGCGCCATCCCAACGACCAGCGGGACCGACCCCGCGATCAGCATCGGGATCGTCCGGTCGTCGTCACCTCGCACGGGTTCGGGTGTAACCCGGCGAGCTGTGGGAGCGGAACGCTCTTTACGCGATTTCTACGCGGCTCGGCCCGAACTTGACGGAACCCTTATGGCGGGGCCGCAGCGCGAAGGACGGCCCTGGCGGTTTCGCTGACCTGTTTACTCCGCGGCTTCCTTGGCGACTCGCACCTGCTCGGCCAAGGCCTGCAGGGTGGCTTGATCGATCGCGTCGCGGAACTTGGGAAGGGCTTCGGTCTCCTCTTCCTTCACGTGGTGCTCGACGTCGCTCTTCAACTGCGTCAGCACGGGGTCGACATCGCCCGTGGTCCCGTCCAGGGACTCGAGCTGCGCGACCAAGTCCTTCACCTTCGCGTGCTCCTGTTCGGCTTCCTTCACCAGATCGCCGAGGCCGGCTTCGCGCATGGCGGGATAGACGTAGTCCTCTTCGACCTGTGCATGGATTGTCAATTCGGAGGCGATCTTCGTGACCACTTGCTGTTTGGCTGCGCCGCTCGTCGACTCCGCTTTGGCGAAGAGGTCCTCGACCTCTCGATGGTCCTGCTCGAGCATCTTGATGACGTCAGGCATTGCGTCCTCCGGGCGTGTCGGGTTGTTGTGGAGGTCTCATTGCCCGACGGTGTTGACCCGTACACCTACAACGTGCGATCGGATCGCGAGAACGTCGACGGCCTGACGAAGCATCGCGGGCACGGCGCGACGGCGGCCGATGGACACCGACGCCCAGATCGCACCCGCTGCCGGATTGTCGTAGCGAAGGAAGAGCGCGACCGCCAGCTGTCCCTCAGCGACTGCGACAACGGCGTGCGCGGTCATGTACCACGAGCCCGTCCAGACGAGATCCACTCGTCACCGCGCGCCCCGATCGCCCAGCCCTGCACGTGATCCGGTGAGCCGGCGGGCCCGAGCCGGAGTCCGAGGGAGTGCCACAGCGCCCGCCGCGGCAAGGCGGTCGTCCGACGTTTGCGGCGCGTGGACAACCGGCGAATGGACTACCTGCGGTCGTTGTCCGGTGCCCTCTGCGCCGACGAGGACGAGGCCGAGGTGCGGTCCATGCTGACGTTCTCGCTGTTCATCGGCGTCAACTTCATCGCCGCCGAGCACGGTGAACGGACGCGGGTCGACGTCGTGCAGCTCACCAAGGAGTGGCTCCTGCGCTGATCCGCCCAGATCAATGCGGCGGTTCCACCACGTGGTCGTCGACGCTGACCAGCACCATGTCGCCGATGTTCATCGCGGACCCCTTGCAGCGAACGAACTAACATCTGTGTCACTGTCGACCGTAGCACCGAGGAGTTGCCCGTGTCCGAGTCCGAGTACAAGTACGTGCTGTACGAGCCGGTCGGCGACGGGCGCGTCGTGCGCGTCATGCTCAACCGGCCCGAGGCTCGGAACGCGCAGAACCGGGGGATGCTCGTCGACCTCAACGACGCGCTGCTGCGGGCCGAGGCGGACGACGAGGTGCGCGTGGTGATCCTCGGCGGCGTGGGGCCGATGTTCTCCTCGGGCCACGACATGGGCTCGAAGGAGTCGATGGAGGAGTACATGCCGGGCCCGGGACAACACCCGACGCGGACGATCAACGGCGCCACCCGCGAGGGCGCAGAGGCCCTGATGCTCCAGGAGTGGCATTACTTCTTCGACAACACCCGACGGTGGCGGAACCTCCGCAAGATCACGATCGGCCAGGCCCACGGCGACGTCTACGCCGCGGGACTCATGCTCCTGTGGGCCTGTGACCTGATCGTCTGCACGGAGACCACCCGCTTCGCCGACGTGGTCGGCGCCCGTTTGGGGATGTGCGGCGTGGAGTACTTCGCCCACCCGTGGGAGTTCGGCCCGCGGAAGGCGAAGGAGCTGCTCCTCACCGGCGATGCGCTCGACGCGGACGAGGCTCACCGCCTCGGCATGATCAGCAAGGTGTTCCCCGACGACGAGCTCGCAGAGCGAACGATCGAGTTCGCCAATCGCATCGCGCAACTACCCACGATGACATCGCTGCTGATCAAGGAATCGGTCAACCAGTCCGTGGACAACATGGGCTTCTACAACGCCTTGAACGCCTGCTTCACGCTGCACGAGCTGAACCACTCCCACTGGGCGCAGGTCCACGAGAACCGGTACCCGGTCGCGCTGGAGGAGGATGGCATCCCCAACTGGAAGGTCGCGCCGCCGATCGTCAACGCCGTGAAGGACAAGGTCCGCGCTGACCAGTAGCGAGGTGCCTGAACACGCCACCGTCGGTGAAGAGGGTTCGGTGGTACGGCGCGCTCCGTTCTCGGACAATCCTCGGGTCGGCGCCCGCGGCCAGCGGACGCAGCAGCGCATCCTCGACGCCGCCCTTCGTGTGTTCGGCGACACCGGCTACCACCAATGCAGCATCGACAGCATCACGAAGTACGCGGGCTGCTCGCGCGTCTCCTTCTACCAGTACTTCTCGAGCAAGGAAGACGTGTTCCGCAACCTGGCGGTCCAGGTCGCGCGCCAGCTCAACGCCTCGACCGACCGCCTCGACCCGCTGACGCCCGACCAGGCAGGTTGGGAGGCCATGCGGGCCTGGGTCGAGCGGTACGCAGAGATCTACGACCGTTATTCACCGGTCTTCCATGCGTTCCCGGTCGCGGCAGAGACGGACGCGGACCTTCTCGTCGACTCCGTGCGGTCGGCGGGACGCTACGTGTCGGGCATCCGTTCGCGCGTCTCGGCGACCAGGTTGGCCCCCCGCCAGCTCGACGCGGTGATCGCCCTGCTTCGTGAGTGCCTCGTCCGCACGCTCGACGACGTGTCGATGCTCCGCACCGCCGACCCCGAAGCCTTCCCCGAGCCCGTGATCCTCGACGCCTACACCGACGTCGTGCACCGAAGCCTGTTCGGTCTGCATCCCGAGGTGAACGTCCACCGCCATCGCGCGCAGCGGTTTCCGAAGCTGCCCTTCGGCCCGGTCATGCGGGCCGCGTTCGAGGAGGAGGACGCTTCCCGGACCGAGGGTCCGAAGGCCGGAAAGGCGCGCGCCGCGCTGCTCGCCGCCGGGCGGGACGTGTTCGTGAACCAGGGGTATCACGGCACCCGTATCGACGACATCGCCGATGCGGCCGGCGTCTCCCATGGCGCGTTCTACCGCTACTTCAAGGGAAAGGACGAGCTGGCGCACCTCCTCGCCGCCCAGGCGATGCGCACCGTCGCCACCTCGTTCACCGAGATCCCGGACCCCATCGACGAAGGCCCGCAGGGCGGCGCCGCGTTACGGCGATGGCTCAATCGATACAACGTGGCGCAGGCGAGCGAGACGGCGATGATCCGCGTCTGGGTCGATGCGGGCCTGCAGGACGACGCCCTGCTCGCCGACTCGGCCTCGGTGCTCGACTGGGGACGGAGGCGCATGCGGCACTTCCTGAGCCAGCGGGACTTCGGAGACCCGGAAACCGACGCCGTCGTCCTGCTCTCGCTCATCGACACGTTTGGGGTGCGCGAGCGCTCGCCGCGAGCGACGGACGCCGCCGCCCACATCATCGAGTGTGGTTTCCTCGGGCGCGAGGCATGAGATCCGATTTCACTACTCAACAGGAGGTGTGACCGTGCGGGTGGTCGTCGTAGGGGCGTCGAGCGGCCTCGGTCGCTGCATCGCCGTCGGGCTCGGGCAGCGGGGCGCGCGGGTGGCGTTGCTCGCACGCCGCCATGAGCGTTTGGAGAAGGCGGCAAGCGAGGCGGGCGCCGACGCAATCGCACTGGAATGCGACGTCACCGATCCCGCATCGTGCGACGGGGCAATCCAGAAGGCTGCCGAGGACCTCGGCGGCATCGACGCGCTCGTCTACACACCGGCCATCGGGCCGCTGGGAAGGCTCGTCGACACCGGCGCTGACACCTGGCGACGGGTGTTCGACACCAACGTGACCGGTGCAGCGCTCGTCACCGCCGCCGCGATCCCCCACCTGACGTCGTCATCCGGCACCGCGCTCTACTTGTCGTCGGTGAGCGGGTCCCGCACGGCGCCGTGGCCGGGTCTCGGGGCGTACGCCGTGAGCAAGGCCGCGCTCGAGCGGCTCGTCGAGGCCTTGCAAGTCGAACACCCCACCGTGGGGTTCACCTGCTGCATCGTCGGCGACTGTGCGGGCGGAGAAGGCGACGCCATGACCGGGTTCGCCAACGACTGGGACATGGACCAGTTGATGAAGTTCCACGCGATCTGGACGTCTCGCGAGCTCGTCGCTGGAACGCTGATCGACGTCGAGCAGCTCGTCGCCGCCGTCGATGCAGTCCTCCGAGGGGGCGCCAGCATGTCGGTTGCTTCGATCACCCTGGCCCCCCGCCGCGCCGACCCGCCAGCCTGAGGTTCGGAGAGCGTCAGAGCTTCGTCGACGTCCCGGACTGCATCGGGCGGATGATCGCGTCCTGCACGAACGACGCGACGAGCGCGCCCCGCTCGTCGACGAAGCGAGTCCACACGAGGCGACGTTAGGCGCTTTCTAACGGTTGTGTCATAATCGAAGCTCGGCTGAGGGGGTGCCATGACAGCAGTGATGCAAGGCGTACGCATTCTCGAGGTGGCAGAGCACACGTTCGTTCCCGCCGCGTCGGCCCTCCTCGCCGACCTGGGCGCCGAGGTCGTCAAGATCGAACACGTCGAACGGGGCGATGCGATGCGCGGCCTCGCATCGAGTGGGGTCGTGTCGCTCGGCGACGGCGTGCACGTCCTGCTCGAGCACTCGAATCGCGGCAAGCAGAGCCTGGGCCTCGACCTCGCCTCGGAAGAGGGGCTCGACATCCTCTACAAGCTGGCCGCGACGTGCGACGTGTTCCTCACGAACAAGTTGCCCTCGGTGCGAACCAAGCTGAAGGTCGACGTCGACGACATCCGCGCCCACAACCCGAACATCATCTACGTACGCGGCACGGGCCAGGGCGAACGCGGCCCCGACGCCGATCGCGGGTCGTACGACTCGCTCAGCTATTGGTGCCGTGCCGGCGTCGCGCTGTCACTCAAGCAACACGACTTCGTGCCGCCGCCGCCCGGTCCTGCCTTCGGCGATTCGATCGGCGCGATGACGATCGCCGGAGCCATCATGGGCGCACTGTTCCACCGTGAGCGCACCGGTGAAGCGCCGACCGTCGACGTCTCGTTGCTCGCCACCGGGCTGTGGTCGATGGGCGCAACGCTCGCGCTGTCGCTCCAGCACAACGTGCCGTGGGGTGCGCCACCCCCAGGCCTGCCGACGGGCAACCCGCTCACCGGCGTGTACCGGACGAAGGACGACCGTTTCATCTCGCTCTGCTGCCTGCAACCGGGGAAGTACTGGCCGGAGGCGTGTGAGCTGATCCTGGATCGTCCAGAGCTCGCGACCGATGAGCGCTTCAGCGACGCCGCGACGATCATCGCCAACGGCGCCGCGGGCGCGGAACTCATCGCGGCGGCCTTCGGCGACCGCACGCTGGACGAATGGCGCGGGCGACTCGCCGACTTCTCCGGTCAGTGGGCCGTGGTGCAGGACACCCTCGAGGCGGCCTCCGATCCGCAGACGGTGGCCAACGGCTACGTGCTCGACTGCGCGACCGCCGACGGCACGCCGTTCCAGCTCGTCACAGCGCCGATGCAGTACGACGGCGAGCCGGCGCAGCCGCTGCGCGCGCCGGAGTTCAACGAGCACGGTGACGAGATCCTGACGAACCTCGGTCTCGACTGGGACTCGATCATCGACCTGAAGGTTCGCGGCGTGGTCGCCTGAGAACGTCGTGACCGGAAAATGGACCGAGTGTTCCACTCGAGCCTAGATTGCGCCTGAGGCCACTCTCGTTGTGTCTGGGGCACGGAAGAGGGAGGACGTAGAATGCGGCGACTGCCCGTCGGTGTTCGTGACGTCCGTGTCGCGCTGGGCGTCATCGTCGGGATGTTGCTTGCGGGGTTCCTGATCCCGCTCGCGTCGCCCGAGCCCAAGTCGACGCTTGGCGTCGCCGCGGGCCAGCGCGGCAGCACTGCCGCAGGTGCCACCGGCGGCGCAGGCGGAGCGGCCGTGTCGGGTCCCGAAGGGGCAACTGGCGGAGGGTCCGGCCCGAGCGGCGGCACGGGCCCGTCCGCCGCGGGTGGAGGTCAAGCGGCCGACGGCACGACGATTGGCGGTGACCCAACGGCGGCTCGAACTGCTTCCGACCAAGGCGTCACACCCGACACCATCAAGCTGGGTGTGGCGTTGGTCAACCTCGACTACCTGTCGAGGACAGGGGTCGCCGCGACGAACGGCACGGTCGAGGATCGCACGAGGGTGTGGCAGGCGCTCGTCAATGACGCCAACAGTCGCGGCGGGGCCGCCGGCCGGCAGATCGAGCTGGCGGTCCGCGACTTCGATCCGCTCAGCGCCTCGTCGGGAGCGGACATGTGCCGCGCGCTGTCGGAGGACGAGAAGATCTTCGCCGTCATCACCGACGTCGGTATTGCCGAGCAGATCGCGCTGTGCTTCACCCGTCAGTACGGAATCCCGATGATCGTGTACGACGCGCAGGACATCACCACCTACGACCAGTCCGGCGGCCTCGTGTTCACGACGATGCCTGGTAACGACCGCATCGTCTACAACCACGCGCTCACGCTGCATCAGCGCGGCTTGCTGCAAGGCAAGAAGATCGGGATCGTCTCGACCGCTCAGGGAGGAAGCAAGGCGCCTGAGCGCACCGAGATCCCCGCGCTCGAGTCGTTCGGCTACCAGATCGCGCACCGCTCTCATCTCTCCGACGACATCCCGACTGCGCAGAGCCAGATCCCCGTCGAGATCAACCAGATGCGATCCGCAGGGGTGAACTTCCTCATCTGGGAGGGCGGCCCTACGTACTCGAACATCTGGCTGAACCAAGCGCAGAAGACGGGCTACAACCCGACGTACTCCTTCGACGAGCTCGGCTCGGGAACGGACGACTTCGCGATCCAAACCGTCGGTGAACAGATCGACGGCTACGCGTGGGGCGTTCGCCGTCGCGCCGACCGGCGCACCGACGCGCCGACGGCCCCCTCCGATCAAGCGTGCACCGACAAGGCCTCGCAGGGCTCGGGAGTCGCGATGGGGCGTACGAGCGATCTCTACTGGGACACGGTCCAGTACTGCTCGCAACTCAGCGCCTTCATCGACGCGGCAAACAGGACCGCGCCGAATCCCACTCGGCCGAACCTCGCCGCGGCCATCGCCAACCTCGGTCAACGGCCGGACATCGAGACCGGACCTCCCGGCGTCGGCGGGTCCTGGGTGCCGGGCAAGCCGGATGCCGCCGACTACCAGCGTGAGATGCACCACGACCCCGCGTGCCGGTGCTGGAAACCGACCGGCGACTGGTTCCCGCTCGCCGCCATCGGCGGGTGACGAGGTGACCGACACCACCGCTCCGGTCCTCGAGGCCTGCGGCGTGAACGCCGCGTACGGACGCCTGCCCGTGCTCTTCGACATCGATGTCGAAGTCGCGCGCGGCAAGGTGCTCGCCATCCTCGGCGCGAACGGCGCAGGCAAGACCACGCTGCTGTCGGTGCTGGCCGGACTCATGCCCGTCGAGACAGGCAGGATCCGCTTCTGCGGCGAGGACGTCACTGACGAACCTGCCGAGCGCCGGATCCGGCGCGGCTTGGCGCTCGTGCAGGGAGGTGCCGCCGTTTTCCCGACGTTGAACGTCAACGAGAACCTCCGCGCCGGCTGCTTTCCGCTCAAGATTTCCGAGGCCGAGTTGAACGAGCGCCGCGCGACCGTGTTCGAGCTCTTTCCCGTGTTGCGCGACCGGACGGCGCAATTGGCGGGCACGTTGTCGGGCGGCGAACGCCAGATGCTGGCGCTCGCCAAGGGTCTGCTGCTCGGAGGCGAGCTGCTCTGCATCGACGAGCTCTCGCTCGGCCTGGCGCCGTTGATTGTGGAACAGCTGGGCGAGGTGGTGCAACGTCTGCGCGCCGATGGGCGCACGATGATCATCGTCGAGCAGTCGGTGTCGCTCGCGCTGCGCCTCGCGGACGACGTGATGGTGCTCGAGCGCGGTCGCGTCGTCCTGCAAGGCGCCACCGACGAACTGCGAGCGGAGCTCCACCGCCTCGAAGCGGCGCTGCTCGGGGCGGCATGATCAGCGTCTTCGGTCTGTCGATCCTGGGATGGAACCTCTCGTACGAGGTCGCGGTGATCGGCGCCATCACCGGGCTGACGTATGCGGTCTTGGGCGCCGGCCTCGTGCTGCTGTATCGGGCGACAGGCATCATCAACTTCGCCCACGGCGAAGTCGGCACGCTGGCGGGCGCACTTGTGGGCTGGCTCGTGTTACAGGAAGGCTGGAGCTACTGGGTCGCGCTCGTGATCGGCGTTCTCGCCGGCTTCGCTGCCGGCGCGCTCAGCGAGGTACTGATCATTCGGCGCCTGACGCGCGCCAGCAAGCTCGGCTTGCTCGTGGCCACCCTCGGACTCGCCCAGCTGCTGCTCGTCGCGCAGACGTCGGTGCCGCGCGTCGAGCACGCTGCGCCGTACCCCGCGGGTCTGCACAGCACGCTCAAGGTCGCGGGCGTCACGCTGTTCGGTGAGCACCTCGTCGTGCTGGCCATCATCCCGATGACGATCCTCGGCCTGGCGGCGTTCCTGACCCGCACGAGGTGGGGTCTGGCGATCAGAGCATCCGCCGACAATCAGAACGCAGCGCGTCTGGCCGGTATGAGCCCGCGGCGCATCTCGCTCACCGTGTGGGCGCTGGCCGGAGGCTTGTCCGCGCTGACGTTCATCCTCAATGCGCCGATCCGCGGGACGGTCTCGGGCATCGTGGCGGAAGGCCTCGGACCGAGCCTGCTCCTGCGGGCGATGGCCGCCGCGCTCGTGGGCAGGTTCGTCTCGCTCCCGCTCACGCTGGCCGGCGGCGTCGCGCTGGGCATCGTCGAGTCACAAGCCTTCATCAACACCGACCCCGGCACCGTGGACGCGGTCGTCTTCGTCATCGTCGCCGTCCTTGTCCTGACGCGGATGCGCAACACCGATGCCGGCGAGGCCGTAACTAGAGCGGGCGGCGCGCCGCCGATCGCCACATGGATCTCACCCCGCATGCGTCGGCTGGCGACGATTCTCGGTATCGCGGCGGTCGTCATGCTGCCGATCATCGTGACCAGCCCGTCGCGACAGGTGCTCTACGCGCGCGTCGCGCTGTACGCCATCATCGCCATATCGGTGGTGGTCGTGACCGGTTGGTCGGGCCAGCTGTCGCTGTGCCAGTTCGCGTTCGTGGGTGTCGGCGCGGTGGTGACCTATGCGCTGACGGTCCGCGGAATGAGCTACGGCTGGGCGTGCTTCTACGCGATGGGTGCAGGCGCCCTTGCCGCCATCCTGGTCGGGCTTCCTGCCTTGCGGGTGCGCGGCTTGTTCCTGGCGGTGACCACGCTCGGTTTCGCCGTGGCCGCCAAGGGCTGGCTCCTCCCTCATGAACGGTTCCTCGGCGACGCGGCAGTGGCGTACATCCCTCGCGGGTCGTTCGGCCCGTTCGACTTCACCTCACAGCGAACCTTCTACTACTTGATCGTCGCGGTGCTCGGCGTCGTCGTCCTGATCACAGGGCGGGTGCGAGCCACCGGGATCGGGCGCAGCATCCTGGCCGTACGCGAGAACGAACGCTCGGCCGAGGCGATGACGATCTCCTCGGTACGAGCGAAACTGCTGGCCTTCGGCCTCTCGGGCGCAATCGCGGCGCTCGCCGGCGGTCTCCTCGCCGGACTGGAATCACAGTTCCGAGCCGAAGACTTCATCGCCAGCGAGTCGCTCCGCGTCGTCGCCATCGCCATCATCGGCGGCATCGGTTCGATTGCGGGTGCGCTGGTCGGCGCGATCTTCGTCCTCGGTCTCCCGGCACTGATCGGCGAGACCGAGACCGTCCGCTTGCTGACCGGCGGCGTTGGTTTGCTCGCCGTGCTCATGATCGAGCCCGGTGGATTGCTCGAGCTCTCCCGAAAGGGCGCGGCCGCCATCGCCCGCCGGATCGGTCTCGCACCACAACTCGCCATCGCGGCCGAGTCAGCCGAAACTGTCGCGGCCGAGGCCGACTCCGATGTCGAGCCGCCTGCGCCCGCGGTTGTCAGCACGGGTGACGAGGCAGGCAACGTCGCACCGGCGGACGAGGCGGTGCTGGCGGTGACGGGCGTGACCGTGCAATTCGGCGGGCTCTACGCAGTGCATGGCGTCAACCTCGAGGCGCGCCATGGCGAGGTCGTCGGCCTGATCGGCACCAACGGCGCCGGAAAGTCGACGCTCCTCAACGCGATCAGCGGATTCGTGACGACGACCACCGGCAGGATCGTGTTCGACGGCGTCGATCTCGCGCCGCTGCCGCCGCACGCGCGGAGCCGGCTGGGCATCGGCCGTGTGTTCCAGGACGCCCGCCTCTATCCGGAGCTCACGCCGCGCGAAGCGATCGCTATCGCACTCGAAGCCAAGGAACGCAGCGAGCTGGTTCCTTCCGCGCTGTGGCTGCCACCCGCGCGCGAAGCCGAACGACACAAGAGCGAGCGGACGAACGAGCTCATCGAGCTCTTCGACATCGGTTCCATCGCCCACCGTCAGATCGCCGAACTGTCGACGGGGCAGCGCCGTGTCGTTGAGATCGCCTGCTTGCTCGCCGTCGACGCGCGAATGCTGTTGCTAGACGAGCCCATGGCCGGCGTCGCCCATCACGAGACGCAGCGGTTCGTGTCGCTCATCCTCCAGGCCCGCCGAGAACTCGACGCCACCATCCTGATCATCGAGCACGACATGTCCGTGATCATGTCGATGAGCGACCGGGTGTACTGCATGGCGGCCGGCGAAGTGATCGCCGAGGGGACCCCCGACGCTGTGCGCAACGACGCTGGAGTCATCGCCTCGTATCTCGGCGGCTCCGTCGACGACCGTCCGCCCCCAAGGGCGAATCGCCCCCCGCGGACACGCCCGCTCCGGGCCGGTACGCGATGAGTTCGTTGTTCCGCCGCATCGCCGGCACCCTCGGATGGACTCCCGGACAAACCTGGACGGTCGCGGTCGGCCTCCTCGTCGCCGTGCCCGCTGCGCTCTTCGGCCTCGGTCCGACCCTGCAGACGCTCCGCCATCCAGCGCAACTGCTGGCCGCGCCGCCCGCGGCCGCGGCGCCGGCGCCCGCGCCCGCAGTCCTCGGCAACGCGACTACCCCTGCTGCCGTCTCGCCAGTCCCGTCGGCTGGTGTGACGGCCGGTTCTTCTCCGACGGGGTCGGCCGCATCGACGACGGCGCCGGACCTTCCAGCGCCGTCTGACGGCAGCGTGTTCGCCGCGCTCCAGGGCGCCGGGAGCGTCCGATCGGTGGCGGTTGCCGCGGATGCGGTCGTGATCGCGGCGGACATGGGTGCGGACGCACCGGGACGCGTCGTCGTTCTCGATTCCGACGGCGTAGTCGTCAGCGACGTCGCGCTCGTCATCAACGGCGTGCCCTACGAGCAGCCCGGTGGCGTTGCCGTGATCGAGGATGGCGCGCTCGTGACCACGACGTCTCCCGCTTCCGTGCTGCGCCTCGATCCCGTCGCGGGGACGGTGACGAAGGTTGCGGATGTCCCCGACGTGCCCCTGTGCCTTCCGGTGGTGCAGCCGACGGATTGTCAGGCGGCCGTTCCCGACACACCACCGCGGCCCGCACACCTCGCCGTGTCAGATGCAGGCGACGTCTACGTCGCCGATCGGGGTCAGGCGTGCATCTTCCGCGTTGCACTGGGTGCGACCGCCGCGGAGCCTTGGATGTGCGACCTCTCGTTCGCGGCGTCACCCGCGGCAGGCGGCGACGGCGGCCTCGCTGGCATTGCAGCGACCGGTGACCACATCCTGGTCACCGTGGCCTCGGGATTCGATGGCAGCGACAGCATCCAAGACGTGCGGATCGCGGACGGCGCACCCGCCGATCGCCGTCAGCTGGCGGCACCGTCGGCCGGTGCGGGCGTTGCCGGAGTGACCGTTCTCGGCGATGGTCGCGTCCTCGCCGCACTCACGAGCGCGAACGCCGTGTTCGTCATCGCCCCCGACGGTTCAGCGCGGACGGTGAACGTCGACGGACTCAATGGTCCGGTCGACGTCGATGTGCTCCGCGACTCGTTGCTCGTAGCTCAGCAAGGCGCCATTGCGAGGCGTCCGATCTCCGCGCTTTCCTGAAACGCGCGTACGGCCTGGGGAGGGTAGATTTTCTAACACTCACGTCAAACCCAGGAGTAAGGTTGCACTGTGGCGCTGACCGGTGACACCGACGTCTACTACGACCCGTACGACTTCGAGATCGACGCTGATCCCCACCCCGTGTGGAAGCGCCTCCGCGATGAGGCGCCGCTCTACTACAACGAGAAGTACGACTTCTTCGCTCTGAGCCGGTTCCAGGATGTCGAGCGCGGGCTCGTCGACTGGGAGACGTTTCGATCGGGGCGCGGGTCGATCCTCGAGCTCATCAAGGCGAACATCGAGCTCCCGCCCGGGACCGTGCTCTTCGA